>Ga0316217_10001305_pt1 | contig 33026 bp, 23 predicted proteins | sample 1anoAmetaG_FD_203633 | JGI IMG/M metagenome (GOLD analysis project Ga0316217, IMG submission 203633) | Freshwater microbial communities from Trout Bog Lake, Wisconsin, USA - 1anoA | ecosystem: Environmental > Aquatic > Freshwater > Lake > Hypolimnion/Profundal zone | place: USA: Wisconsin...
TGGCAAAAGCCGTCGCGAGGCTTAACAACCGACCGAGAAAATGTCTCGGCTACCGGACACCTCATGAAGTTTTCAGCGAGGCATGCAATGGTGCACTTGCAATTTGAATCTACCATCAGACAACTCTTGTATAATAGATATCTGCTCCGACAGTAATTCGTTTGTCCTGAAATTGGTATCCGATAAAATTATTTTTGACATGGATGTTCTCCTTTGTCGAGTGATCTTCGGGAAGCACTTCGCAGGAAGTTCCTGGGTACTCCGGCGCGCTGCACGTACATGTTTTTGTAATTTTAGCACTAAAAAAGGCGTGCGCCACGGTGATCACTTTTTTTGGGAAAACGGTTCAATTTCCGTTGCCGACACTTGATTCTGCTCGGCGCAGTCGCTGAGGTACCGGATGGATTGATGGATAGGTCCAGGGGTGTTGGGGGAACCGTTTGTAGATTAGTTATTCAGCGGAGGCTTCGCCAGGAATTACCGGCAGTGACGGGGTATAGCGCAGAATCAGCAGATGATAATTCCGGAGATGAAAATAGTGGTGCGAGAGAGGAGACTTGAACTCCTATACCGTGAGGTGCCAGATCCTAAGTCTGGTGCGTCTGCCAATTCCGCCACTCTCGCCCAAATGCCTGAACATGCTTCTTCGCTCGGTGAATTAAGCGAAGACAAAAAATATTGGAAAAAATCATTCTGGTCAAGGAATTAATTGAACCTTCACCCTCCCGCCAGTTTGACACGGTATCCGCGCGACTCCAATTCCTTGAGCAGGGTATCGCGATGGTCTCCCTGGATCTCGATGGAATCCTCCTTGACCGTGCCGCCGCAGCCGCAACGTTTTTTCAGCGCCCCCGCCAAATCCTTCAGTGCCTCTCCCTTGAGCGGGATGCCGGTGATGACGATGACGGTTCCGCCGCCGCGTCCCTTGACTTCACGGCGCAGGCGCACCGCTCCGTCTGCCGGCGGCTTCGATGTTTTTATCGGCTTTGACGGCTGCGCCCACTGAGGCTTTTTTGTCCCGGAGTCCACCCGGCCGGTTTCGCTGGAATAGACGAGGGTCGTTTCTTCATTCCGCTTCATTCCTTCACATGTCCTTCCTGAATGGGCATCGTGCTGCCGTTTGTCAAGGTTTCACAAACCATATTAAACAGTCGCAGGAAAAAAACAAAGTAGTTCCGTAGCCTGTTACCTGCCCCAGTCCCGGGAGTACCTGAAATCCCGGTCGATGGTGCGGTTGGACACCTTGGCGATCACCGGCAGGCGCCGTTTGAAGTGGGAGTTCTGAACCTTCTTATAGATGGTGTCGATGAACTCGGGCACGAAGCCGGCGCCGATCAACTCCTCCCTGGTCATGCGCAGGTCTACCATGCGGTAGAGCAGTTCGTCCACCTGACGGTAGGAAAAACCCAACTCTTCCTCATCGGTCTGGCCCGCCCACAGGTCGGCGGAGGGTTGTTTCTCGATCACCTCGCTGGGTACGCCCATGGCCTCTGATAATTGCCAGATCTGGGTCTTGTACAGATCGCCGATAGGATTGAGGGCGCTGGCCATATCGCCGTAGAGGGTTCCGTAACCGAGCAGCAGTTCGGTCTTGTTGCTGGTTCCCAGCACCAGGGCGCAGTAATGGACCGAGTGGTCGAAGAGGATGGTCATCCGCTCGCGGGCCATCTTGTTGCCGCGCCGCATGTTGTCAGCATTCGGGAACATCCCGAAATAGGCGTCCACCATGGGAGTGATGGGCACCAACGAAAAATCCACGCCACATGCCTTGGCCACCAGGCGGGCATGTGCCTCGCTCTCCGGGTTGCTGGCCTTGTAGGGCATGCAGATGGCGTGGACGTTTTCGGGCCCCAAGGCCTCGGCTGCGATGAACGCCACCAGGGCCGAGTCGATCCCTCCCGACAGCCCCAGCACGGCCTTTCTGACCCCCACCTTATGAACCTCGTCCCGCACGAAGCCGACCAGGATCTTCCGCAACAGTTCCGCATTGGCTGCCAAGCCCGCCATTATTGTCTCCTTTCTCTTTCGATGCGCCTGAGTTCCTGCATGGTCACGAACAGGCTCTCGTCCCTCAGCATGGGAGAGAAGATCCGCTCTCGCCGCAGGGCTCCTTCATCCACCAGGGCCTTAACGTTGTCCTCCTCCCATAGACTGGCCCGCACGACCGATTCGCCCGAGGGAGCGATATATTCCGATCCGCCCCAGAAATTGATGCCGTCTTCGTAGCCCACCCGGTTGCAGTACAGCACCCGGCAATTGAGGAACAGCGCCGTAGTGGCGGTCAGTTTCTGCCAGGCGGCGGCCGAGCCGAGGGTTTCCCCCTCAACTCCCCGTCCCGGGCTGCAGGAGATGCAGAGCAGTGTGGCAGCGCCGTCCATGGCCAGGATATAGGAGCTTGACATGTGCCACATGTCTTCGCAGATCAGGATGCCCATGCGGCCGAACTTGCTGTCAAAGGCGCGGAAACGTTCGCCCCTGGCCATGTAGCGCTGCTCATCGAACAGGCCGTACGTGGGGAGATAGACCTTGCGGTGGAGATGTTTGATCGCTCCGTCTTCCAGGTAGATGGCCGAGTTGAAGAAACGGTAGTCGGAGGTTACCTCGACAAAGCCAACGGCGATGGAGATGTCCCTGGAGAGTTCGATCAGCCGTGCAATCTCTGGGGAATCGAGCCGCAGGGCCACCTCTGGCACCAGATCTTTGAGAAAATAGCCGGTCATGGCCAGTTCGGGGAAGACAACCATGTCGGCCCCGGCCGCTTGGGCCTGGATGGTGCGCTCCTCGATGAGCGCAAGATTGTCGGCCACGCAGCCGAGCTTAGGTTTGATCTGGGCCAGAACAACGGTGAAATCCATGAAACCTCCTTTAACAGGCAGCTGAAAATCTATTGTGGGTCTGGCGGCATTGCCACTCGTTCGAAAGCGGGAATATGCCTCGCTTCCTCGCTTCCTCGCTTGCGCCTTGAGCCGCCTCCTTTTGACGATTCTCAACACCTTTCAGTATGCCAGTTCAAACGCATTCGTAATATGCTCGATCGTAGGTGTTCCGCTACCCGCCAGAAGGATTGCGATCACGTCGAAACGGGCAGCGGCGTCCTTCTGGCGGTTTTTGACCAGCCATGTCAGTGCCGCCTTTGATATCTGGCGTTGCTTGAACGGGGTGACCGCCAGTTGCGGCACGCCGTAGGAGAGGTCGCGGCGGGTCTTGACCTCCACGAAGACCAGGCTCTTGTCCCGAGGGTCCTGGGCCACGATATCCACCTCGCCCCCCTTGCAGCGGTAGTTGCGTTCCACGATGCGGTACCTTTTGCCTTCGAGAAAAGAAACGGCAAGATCCTCCCCGAGATCGCCGATGCCTTTGTTGCCCGTGGGCAGCGGACCGGCCTGCCCCGCGGAGGTGTTCCTGCCGAACCATTTCACGGCAGTTTCTCCAGAAAACCGGCATCATCAAAACAGCCATCCGCGTTCAGTCCCCTGATGCGGTAGTACTTGTCCAACTCCTCTTCAAAACGCAGCCGGTTGATGGGGAGGATGTCGATACCGTCGCCGCTCGTGCCAGGCTCGCTGAAAAACCGCTCCGGAAGGCAGTCGTCCCTGCGGGAGAAGCCGTTGACGCAGTTGTAGAAACGCTCGGTCAGGCAGATGCGGCGGCCGATCTCCTTCAGCCTCTGGGGGGAGTACTCGATGCCGGTGGCAGCGGTCAGCAGCTCGGCGTATTCCTCCAGGCTGGCGCCGAAAAAGGAAAACTTGCAGGCAACAAGGGAATCCACGGCGGCGTTGGTGTCCTCGGCAATGGTGATGATGCGGGCCTTGCCCGAAAAAGTGAAGCGATCGGTGGGCACAGGCTTGCGCAGGATTTCATGGGAGATGGGATAGGCACCCAGGTGGCAGCCGCCCCGGTTGCTGGTGCAGTACGCCAGCGCCATGCCGTAGGCGCCGCGCGGGTCGTAGGCAGGCAACTCCAGGGACTTGACGCTCATGGATAATTCCGGCCTTCCCATCGTTTCCGCGAGACGGCGCGAGCCAAGCGCCAGGAGTTCGCCATCGCCGCGGCGCAGGGCCATATCCTCCAGCAGGCCGGGGATCTGCTCGGCCGTGGGGAATTGCCCCCTGATCTCGCCCCATGCCGCCAGGGTGGCGGCGGCCGTGATGGCATCCAGTCCCTGTTCGTTGCAGATGCGGTTTGATTCCACTATGGCGTGCAGGTCGTCCACCCTGTTGAGGGCCCCGAAGTGGGAAACAGTCTCATACTCCGGGAGATGGCCCACCTGTTCCGCCGATTTTTTGCACTGGATCGGACAGCCGTGGCAGCCTTCCTTCCTGGCTCCGTAGGCTTCTTTGATGGCAGGCCCGGAGTAGTTTGCCGAATGTTCGAAGAAGGTCTTGCGGAAGTTCTCGGTGGGGGCCATGCGGCGTTGGGCCATCAGATCCACCAGGACCGGCGTGCCGAACTCGGCGATACCCAGAGGACCGAAGATCACCGGCGAGGCCTTGAAGAGCCGCATCACATCCTCTCTGGCCTTGTCGAACAGGACAGGATCGGCGATGGCCGTCTCGCGGTCGCCGTCTACCACCACCCCCTTGAGGTTTTTGGCGCCCATGACGGCGCCCAACCCGCCACGGCCGACACAGTCGCCTTCCCCCATTACGATGCTGGCAAATGGAACGCCGTTTTCGCCGGCAGGCCCGATGGCTGCCACGCTGCCGCGCTCCTTCAGGGCATTCACCGTGAATGGGATTGCCTTGCCCCACAGGTGAGCGGCCGGCAGGATTTCAACCGCATCGGACCTGATGGCAAGGACGACCGGTTCAGGGCTTCTGCCGGTAACGGCAAGGCAGTCTAGCCCGGCCGCTTTCAGGCGCGAGGCAAACCTGCCGCCTGCGGAGCAGTCGTAGATGGTGCCGGTCAGTGGGGAGCGTGAGATCACCGAGAGTCGCGCCGCTGTCGGGGCAGAGGTGCCGCACAGCGGGCCGACGGCAAAGATCAGCGGCAGGGCGGGATCGGATGGTGCAAGCCGGAAGTGGCCGCGCATCAGGCGCACCCCCAGGCCGCGGCCGCCGAGGTACTCCTCCAGTAGTGGACGGGGTATTGCTTCGCGGTACGCCGTTTTGGCGCTCAAGTCAACTCTGAGTATGGTTCCGGTCCAGCCGTTCATGATCACCTAAGAGATTATTCAACAACCCGCTAATGTCCCGTTCAATAGTATCGCTGTCATGTCGCGGGGCGAAGCGGCACGATGGTCGGCCCCAGCCAACTCCTCAAGTCCGCCGTAGCCCCAGGTGCAGCCGATGGTGGTTATGCCCGCCTGTTGGCCGGCCTGTATGTCGTTGATGCTGTCCCCCACCATGACCGCTTCAGGCGCGGCAATGCCGAGGCGTTCGAGGACACGCAGCAGGGGCAGGGGAGATGGCTTCATCTCCTCGAAGGTGTCCCCGCCGCAGATGATTTCGAACAGCTCGGCAATGCCGAGCGCTTCCGTGATCAAGCGGCAGAGGGATTCGTGTTTGTTGGAGATGACTACCAGGCGGATGCCGTTTGCGGCCAATTGCCGCAGAGCCTCCGGAACGCCGGGATAAAGCGCGCTTTTGTCAACGACATGGTCGATGTTGAAGGCTACGAACAATTCGATCCCGCGTGTGATAGCCTCCTCGGATTCGGTTTCGAGCGCCCGCCGGACCAGATTATGTGCCCCTTTGCCGATAAGTGGCCGCACCGAGACCGTTGTCATGGAGGGGCGTCCGAAACCGGCCAGCATATGGTTGACGGCTTCGGTCAGGTCCTCCAGTGAATCCACCAGGGTGCCGTCCAGATCGAACAGGGCTGCGCGTACGGTCATGCCGGTTTTTTCCCGGCAGGTTTATCCGTTTTCGGCAAGACGATAACCGGTGGCTTGGCAGGGCGGTAGAGCAGGAACGTTCTACCAAGTACCTGGGCAATCTCGGCATTGCATGACCCGGCCAGCATGCCGGCCGCCTCGTTCTTATCCAGAAGGCAGCTCTCCAACAGCTTGACCTTGATCAGTTCGTGACTGTCCAATGCAGCGATGGCCTCGTTTATCAACGCCTCTTCAATCTCCTTCTTGCCGATGTGGATGACCGGTTTGAGGCTGTGCCCGAGTGCGCGCAGGTGGCGCTTCTGTTTTCCAGACAACATACGGAAATATCTCCTTCATTTGACGCGTTCATTGTGATTTATCGTGTATAACATACCAACTCAAGAGTGGCAAACCACAAACTGGCCCGGTTGTGACCGGAGGCACGTCATCTCATTGTTACAACCACGTATCGGTAATATGAAAAAGGATATACATCTTCCTGTTTCTGTGTTATGTAAATATAATTTACTGCCAAATAACCTTGGCATTGCCTTATGCGGATCATTAGGAGCTTTGTGAATGAATCTAAGTAAATACCAGATTTCAACTGCACTGACATCATTCAATTCGGAAAATGCCGCGTCTGCCGGCCTTGCCTCCAAAAAAATTGCCAAGGTGCACCACCTGCCCCCTTCCATCTGGAAGAAGATGGTGGGCGATGCTAAAAGCCCGCTTGACAAGGCCATCGAACGGACCCGCGATTTCTTTTTCCGGGAGCAGTTACCGGATGGTTACTGGTGGGCCGAGCTGGAATCGAACGTCACCATTGCAGCAGAATACGTCATGCTTTTCCATTTTCTCGGCATGGTGGACAAGGTGCGCGAGCGGAAGATAGCCCGCTATATCCTCAGCAAGCAGACCGAGGAAGGGCATTGGTCCCTCTGGCACACCGGCCACGGCGACCTCTCGACCACAATAGAGGCCTATTTTGCCCTCAAGCTGGCCGGCTACCCGGCAGATCATCCGTCGATGCGCAAGGCGCGGGAATTTATTCTGGCTAACGGCGGCATCATCAAGTCGCGTGTTTTTACCAAGGTATTCCTGGCCTTGTTCGGCGAGTTTTCCTGGCTCGGCGTCCCGTCGATGCCTATAGAACTGATGCTTCTGCCCAATTGGGCCTATTTCAACGTCTATGAGCTTTCCAGTTGGGCGCGTGGCACCATTATACCGCTTTCGGTGGTAATGGCCGAGCGTCCGGTGCGCAAGCTGCCCCCCTGGGCGCGAGTGCAGGAGCTTTTCGTCCGGCCGCCGCGGCCGACCGACTATACATTCAGCAAGGAAGACGGCATCTTTACCTGGGAGAATTTCTTCATCGGCGTCGACCACCTGCTCAAGGTGTACGAGTCCAGCCCCATCCGGCCGTTCAAGAAAAAAGCCACCTCCGTTGCAGAACAATGGATCCTCGATCATCAGGAGCCAACCGGCGACTGGGGCGGCATCCAGCCTGCCATGCTCAATTCGATCCTGGCCCTGAATTGTCTCGGCTACGCGAACGATCATCCCGCAGTCGTAAAAGGGCTGGAAGCCCTGGCCAATTTCTGTATCGAGGATGAAGAAGGCCTGGTGCTGCAATCGTGCATATCGCCGGTATGGGATACCTCCCTGGCGCTCGTCGCCATGCAGGAAGCCGGGGTGCCTGCCGATCACCCCGCATTGGTCAAAGCGGCCCAATGGCTCTTGGACCTTGAGGTGCGCCGCAAAGGTGACTGGAAGATCAAGGCGCCGGAGCTGGAGCCTGGCGGTTGGGCCTTCGAGTTCATCAACGACTGGTATCCGGACGTTGACGACTCCGGTTTCGTCATGCTGTCCATCAAGGATATCAAGGTCCGGGATCGTAAACACAAGGAACAGGCCATCAAACGCGGAATCGCCTGGTGCCTTGGGATGCAGAGCAAAAACGGCGGCTGGGGCGCCTTTGATAAGGACAATACCAAATACCTGCTGAACAAGATCCCCTTTGCCGATCTTGAGGCGCTGATCGATCCGCCGACGGCCGACCTGACCGGTCGCATGCTGGAACTGATGGGTAACTTCGATTATTCCCCAAAACATCCCGCAGCCGTGCGCGCCCTCGCATTCCTGAAAAAGGAACAAGAACCTGAAGGGCCCTGGTGGGGACGTTGGGGGGTCAACTACATCTACGGCACCTGGTCGGTGTTGTGCGGATTGCAGGCCATCGGTGAGGATATGACCCAGCCTTACATCAAAAAGGCGGTCAACTGGTTCAAGTCCAAGCAGAACATGGATGGCGGCTGGGGAGAGGTCTGCGAGTCCTATTTCGACCGTTCCTTGATGGGCAGCGGCCTGAGCACCCCTTCCCAGACCGGGTGGGCGCTCCTGGCTCTAATGGCGGCCGGCGAGGTGCAATCCAAAACAGTCGAACGCGGCATAGATTACCTGCTGAACAGCCAGAAGCAGGATGGGACCTGGGACGAGGACGCTTTCACCGGCACCGGGTTCCCCAAGTTCTTCATGATCAAGTACCATATTTACCGCAACTGCTTTCCGCTGACGGCGCTGGGCAAGTACCGTCGCCTGATCTCGGAAGGTGGAGACAATATATAGCGCCGTACAGACGGCAAGTACATTTTGGTCCTCTGGGAAGCCCCGAGTTTGCCACATTCCGGGGCTTTCCCCATTTATGGCATTGCAGTTGCACGCCTACCGGCGTACTCTGTTTCGAGACGTGATCAGCAGATAAAGAATCGATATGAAAACATTTGTCACAGGCGCGACCGGGTTCATCGGCGCAAGCATTGTAAGGGGATTGCTGAAAGAGGGCCGGGAGGTGCGCGCCCTCGTGAGGGACGGGTCGGATACCTCCAACCTGGCGGGTCTGGACATCGAGCTGTGGAAGGGCGACCTCCTGGATCGCTCAAGCCTGATGCAGGGACTTAAGGGCTGTGACTCTCTCTATCACGCTGCTGCCGATTATCGCCTCTGGACCCGCGACCCGCGGCAGATGTACCGCATCAACGTCGAAGGCACTACGGCCGTTCTTGAGGCCGCTCTGGAAAACGGCCTGTCACGGGTGGTCTATACCAGCAGCGTAGGGACCCTGGGCAATCCCGGCGACGGCACGCCGGGTGCCGAAGATACGCCTGTGACCCTTAACGACATGGTGGGGCATTACAAAAAGAGCAAATTCCTGGCGGAACGGGAGGCTGAAAGGTTTGTCAGCCGCGGTCTTCACCTGATTATCGTCAACCCTTCAACGCCTGTCGGGCCGCTTGACATCAAACCGACCCCCACTGGCAAGATCATCGTCGATTTTCTCCACCGCAAGATGCCGGCCTATCTGGATACCGGCCTCAACATCATCGCCGTAGAGGATTGCGCCCGCGGCCATATCCTGGCGGAACAAAAGGGACGTGTAGGCGAAAAATACATCCTGGGGAACACCAACCTGACCCTGCGGGATATCTTTGCCCTTCTGGAGGGGATCACCGGACTGGCGGCGCCCCGGGTTCGGCTGCCCTACACGCCGATCCTGCTGGCTGCCTACGTCAACGAAGGAATTTCCAGAATTACCGGCAAAGAGCCGCTGATCCCCCTGGCAGGCGTGCAGATGGCGGCAAAGTTCATGTATTTTGATTCGACCAAGGCGGTGCGGGAACTGGGCTTGCCCCAGACACCGGTGAAGGACGCTCTGCAACGCGCCGTGGAGTGGTTCAGGAACAACGGGTATGCGCGAAATCACTAAGGAGCCGGCAATAACTTATTATTGCCAGCTTCCTAACCATCGCTGTGCAGAACAGCGGTTTTTGATGGAGTAATAATCATGTACACATATCTCGACAAGATTGACTCTCCGGCTGATCTGAAAAAGCTCAAGCCCGAACAGTTGCCGGCCCTGGCCGCAGAGGTGCGCCGCTTCCTGCTGGAGACGGTCTCGAACACGGGGGGACATCTGGGATCAAATCTGGGCACGGTGGAGCTGACCATCGCCTTGCACTACTGTTTTGATTCCCCTCAGGACAAGATCATCTGGGATGTGGGACATCAGGCCTACACCCACAAGATCCTGACCGGGAGACGTGAACGTTTTTCCAGCCAGCGCCAGTACAAGGGGCTTTCCGGCTTCCCCAAACGTTGCGAATCCGAGCACGACGCCTTTGGCGTCGGCCATGCGTCAACCTCCATCTCCGCAGGCCTGGGCATGGCTGTGGCCGGAGAACTGAAGGGGAACGGAAGCCGTGCCATCGCCGTTATCGGCGACGGCTCCCTGACCGGCGGCATGGCCTTTGAAGGACTCAACCAGGCCGGCCACCTCAAGAAAAACCTGGTTGTCGTCTTGAACGACAATGAGATGTCGATTTCAAAGAATGTCGGCGCCTTTTCGTCGTTCATCTCTCGCAAGATGACCGGCCGGTACTTCCGTGACCTGAAGAAAGAGATGCAGGGATTATTGCGGAACATCCCCGCCATCGGCACGGATATCCTCCACTTCGCCAAGAGGGCGGAAAACTCCCTGAAAGGTTTTCTCACTCCCGGTGCGCTATTCGAAGCCTTGGGGTTTGACTATCTGGGGCCGCTTGACGGTCACGATCTGGTACAACTGGTCGAGGTTTTCAACAATATCAACCAATTGGACGGCCCGCTCCTGGTGCATGTCATGACCACCAAAGGGAAAGGGTACAAGCCTGCCGAGGAAACACCGGCCAAATACCATGGGGTTGGCGTTTTCGACGTCGCCACCGGCAAAGGCGCGCCAAAGGCGGGAAGCAAATCGTACACCGACGTTTTCGGCGAGACCATGGTGCAACTGGCCGAACAGGACCCCAAGATCGTGGCCATCACAGCGGCCATGCCGGACGGAACCGGCCTCAACCGCTTTGCCGAACGTTTTCCGAAGCGTTTCTTCGATGTGGGAATCGCCGAACAGCACGGTATGACATTTGCCGCCGGCCTTGCCGCCGATGGCTTCCGGCCCGTGACAGCCATTTATTCCACCTTTGTGCAACGCGCCTACGACCAGGTTTTTCACGACATCTGCCTGCAAAATCTTCCGGTGACCATTGCCATGGACCGCGCCGGGGTGGTCGGAGACGACGGACCCACACACCACGGCGTCTTCGACATCTCGTATCTGCGCCATTTGCCCGGTTTGACGATGATGGCCCCGAAGGATGAGAACGAACTGCGACATATGCTCAAGACGGCACTCTATGCCGGTTCGCCCATGGCCCTTCGCTACCCGCGCGGAGCAGGCTATGGCGTGGAAATGGACCTTGAACTGAAATCACTGGAGATCGGCAAGGGGGAACTGCTCGTCGAGGGGGATGATGTATGCATCGTTGCCATCGGCTCCACGGTATATCCCGCCCTGCAGGCAGCAGAGACCCTGAGGGGACGCGGCATCTCGGCCGGCGTAGTCAACGCCCGCTTCGTCAAGCCGTTGGATGCGGACCTGATCCTGTCCGTGGCCGGTAAGACCGGCCGTATCGTTACCGTTGAGGAAAACGCCCTGCAAGGCGGCTTCGGCAGCGCCGTGCTGGAGCTGCTCTTCGACAACGGCCGCCACGATGTAGGGATCAAGCGGCTCGGTGTCCCTGACCAGTATGTGGAACAAGGCAGCCAGGCCCAATTGCGCAAGGATCTGGGCATCGACGCCGAAGGGATCGCCGCGGCGACTGAAATGTTTGTGAGGTCGTAAAAACTGCCCACAAACCAAGAAACATCTCCTCTTCCGCCGGGAGAGGGTGACTGAAGGCCAGGCGAGGCTATAAGGCCTCCGTGGCGTTTTTTGCAGTAAAAAAGTGAAAGGATTGCATCAATGCGTTTTCCGTTACGCCTCAACTACGACCTGACCAAGTATATCGTCAACAACAAGATCAACAAGGTGGAGAAGTTTCCCCTTGTCCTCATGCTCGAACCGACCCATCTCTGCAACCTGGCCTGTTCCGGTTGCGGCCGTATCCGCGAATACGCCGACACCATCCAGGAGATGATGAGTCTGGAGGAGTGCCTGAAGTCGGTGGATGAATGTCCTGCTCCGGTTGTCACCATCACCGGCGGAGAGCCGTTCCTCTATCCCCATATCTATGACCTCGTCCGCGGCGTGCTCGAACGGGGCAAGCACATCTACTTCTGCACCAACGGCGTGCTGCTGGAAAAGGCGCTGGACAACATGAAGCCCCACCCCAACTTCACCCTCAACGTCCACATGGACGGCCTGGAGGAGACCCACGACCGTATCCTGGAGCGCAAAGGCGCCTTCAAGATGGCCATGGAGGGGATCAAGAAAGCCAAGAAGCTGGGGTTCCGCGTCTGCACCAACACGACGATCTTCAAGGAAACCAACCTGATGGAGATCGAGATGCTTTTTACCCACCTGGAGGAGATCGGGGTGGACGGCCTTTTGGTCGCACCAGGTTTCGGCTACGAGGCGGTGGGGGAAAAGCTGTTTCTGGAGCGGCGCGAGATCGAAAACAAGTTTGCCGAGGTCTATGAGATGAGCAAGAAGCATCGCTTCTACTCAACCCCCATGTACCTGCGGTTCCTCAAAGGGGAGAAGAAGCTGGAGTGCACCCCCTGGGGCAATCCCACCCGCAATCCGCGGGGATGGAAGGCGCCCTGTTACCTGATCACCGACAACCACTATCCCTCCTTCAAGGAGATGATGGAAAAGACGGATTGGGGCAAATACGGGGTAGGCAAGGACCCCCGCTGCGCCCAGTGCATGATGCACTGCGGTTTCGAGCCCACGGTAGTCTCGGAGATCGGCAAGAGTTTCAAGGATATCATGGAGATGATGATCTGGAATTTGACGTAGTATTTGAAGATGACGCTCTTTTCCCCTCCTGAACCAGGAGGGGAGGAAAACCGAGTGTTTTCCCATACAAAGCCCGCTAACCCTCAAAAAGGTTTAGCGGGCTTTTTCATTTATGTACGCCTCGGCGCAATCCCCTGCTTCTTGGCCTTGGATCGAGACTGATTAGTTGTACCATGTTTATAAAAAACATGGTACAGCTTCGGCTTGACATACTGACACCCAAAACCCAGGAATCCAATTCTCCTGTTTTCATAAAGCGGTTCAACTGCGCAGCAGAACCTATCAGCTATCTGTCGTATGTGATCGAATCGCAGTCACAGGCGGTATTGCTGGACACCACCCCCGTATTAATCAATATCCCGCAGCCTGTAAGATACGCCATGCATAAGCTGATCGTGTCACAAGTTCGGGACGCAACCAGCGCTAAAAAGAGGCCGAAGGATTTGTATCAAGCGCATCAGATCTTAGCGATTTTGCAGGAAAACCGGCCTTTCGACATTCAGCCGGCGTGGGACAACCTCATAGAGCGCGGCCCAAAGTGGAAAAAATATGCTGGCGGCAATGGAAAAACTCTATGGAAAGCTAGACATTGATTTAGTTAGCCGTATAGCGCATTGACACTGATCCGATGAGGAAACATAAACCCTGCTGGTAGTGGCCTTCCAAGGTTTCAAGGGCAGCTTCAGGGATCAAATCAGCGGTAAGGCTAGTGCCTTCTCTTCAGCAACGATTCCCCTCCTGATTCAGGAGGGGCTAGGGGTGGTCGCCTGTAACTCGCAAAGACTACCACCCCTGACCCCTCCTAAACTAGGAGGGGAGGAATCTTGCACTGTTTTTTCCCATTGATTTGTAGGACTTAGTCATATAATATTAATTCAAGGAGGGAAGGTGAGGGTCTTTAAAACGAAGTGGTTTATGCGCTTTGCACGGAAGGAAGGGATTACGGACTCCCGGCTGATCGAAGCGGTGCGGAACGCGGAGAAGGGCCAAGTCGATGCGGTGCTGGGCGGTGGCCTTATTAAACAGCGTATCCCGCGTGACGGTGGCGGCAAAAGTGGCGGATACCGCTCTATCATCGCATACAAAGTGGAAGACAGATGCTTTTTCTTGTACTGCTTCGCCAAAAAGGATAAGGACAACCTCGAAGACGACGAGTTGGAACAATACAAGCGTTTCGCCAGACAGTTGATGGCACTCGGCGATGCCGACATAAAAAAAGCCCTGGATGCAGGAACGATTACGGAGGTCAAAATATGATGAGAAAGGCAAAGGCATATAAAAGCGAAGCGCTGGCCGCCTTGCACGAAACGGCGCAGGATTTCCACGATATCGGCTTGGTGGATGCGAAAACTATGCGAGAATTCGACACAGCGTGTCTTACGCCCGTCATAAAACTGGACCCCGCCGAGATCATCGAAACTCGATCCAGGACCGGCGTGAGCCAAGCCGTCTTCGCACACTACCTTCATGTATCGGTGGATACTGTCAGCAAATGGGAACAGGGCAAGAAGCATCCGAGCGGCCCAGCGCTGAAACTGCTTAACCTGGTACGGCGGAAAGGGCTGGAAGCGGTAGCGTGATTAGAAGTATGCGAAGGCAAACAAAAGCCCGCTAACCCTCAAAAAGGGTTTTAGCGGGTTTTTCATTTATGTACCTTCAGCGCAATCCCTTGATTTCCTGGCCTGAACGACATCGAGAAGAGGTTGGCGCGTGGGATTGGAAAGAGCTGACTTTGATGCCTGCATATGATATTTTGCATTCAAGGTCGTACAGGCAATGAAGCGACTCAGGCCATATACATAACGGAGACCCACAAGGGTCAGGTCTACAGAACCCAGAAAATGAGAGGGAAAAAGTAATCGGTAAGCAGTAGAAGGTGAGTGAATCGGCAATTCCAGAGGCTGCATGCACATTTCGGATAAAATGGATAAGAACAGGAAGCTTGTATAAGTTGCTGAAAAGATCAAGGAACACTTTATATCTGTGTTCTCGACCTTACTCTTGAGGGTGCTCCTTGGGCATATCAATGACCGTTTGATGGTCGCGGTCTATACCCAGAGGCAACCGGAAACCATAAGGATAATTTCTCTACGAAAGGCAAACAGCCGTGAAAAAGCAAGATTTGAAAAAACAATCAAAAACTGATTGGGCACGGATTGACGCCATGGCGGACGAGGATATTGATTACACAGACATCCCGGAGATAGGCGAAGATCTTTTTAAACAGGCCACTCTTGTTCCCGCCAAAAAGCTTATAACGATCCGGCTTGATGCTGATACCAAAAAAGAAAAGAGCCGGTAAAGCAGTATGATTTTTCCACTTTCGCACGGCTGAAACTCATTTCCCTATCCCCAAGAACACGGCCATGCTCCGTTCCACCTCCACCATCGTATCCGCGTCAATGCTCCCGAATACCATGTTGGTCAAACTGATTGGACTGTATCACCAAGGCCGGTCTCGGCTTGCCGAAGTCGCCTCGCATGGCAATGGCGACGAAATCGCCGCGTTTTACTCCGTCCACCCGACCACGTTCTCCAAGGCTTCATCCATGAACCTATGCATTTCCGTGTCTATCAAGTCCGCCTGAGCAACAAGCCGGGATTGCCGGCGGCATTCCTCTGCAAAGCCTGGGCGCCGGGTATCCGGCACCCAAATCTGCACAGGACGCAAGCCTGCTGCGCGAAGGCGATCACTATGATTTTGTACTCGCTGTCTGACCGGTTGGCTGCGCATAAAAAACCCCCTCTTTGTATATGTTACATGTAACATAAGTCTAAAGTGGGGGCAATGCTCACCACATTATAAGGATCGGGTTGGGTAGCGGGACGATCAGGAGAACGGTTTAAAACCTGTATCGCTTAGAATCTTGTGAGCTTCCCCACTGTCCCTGATTTTTGCCGTAACGGTATCTGAACCCTTCAGTCAGCAGGTTACATCGACGAGAACTCGCGTTCGAGCCCTTTCGGGTCTTTCGACCATAATTCGCCCAACTGCAAGGACATTGGATCCGGGAAAATGTCCTCCTGGTCCGCCAGGATGCCTTTGATGATGTTCTCCGCTGTTACCTGCGCACTGGTTTTCGGCATGTCAAGGCCACGGGCCATGTCGGTATCGATCGGACCCGGGAAGATTGCGTGCACGAAAATGCCTTTGGACTTCAACTCTGTCCGCAGCGCCTGCGTTGCGGAAAAGAGCGCCGCTTTTGAGGCGCAATAGCCGCCACTGGAGGAGAAGCTGGCAAGACCCACGATAGATATGACATTGGCAATGGCGCTGCTGTCTCGCTTCTCCAGTACCGGCACGAAGGAGCGCACCACATTGAGCGTACCGAAGTAATTCACATCCATATCGTACTTCAGCGCATCCATTTCACCCGAAATAAGGGATGCAAATGTCGCAACGCCGGCATTGTTGATGAGCAGATCGACATTTTGAGCCTGATAGGCAGCCTTTTTGACGAGATCAAGGTCGGTAATGTCGAGTTTTAGCGGCACCACCCGGTCGTCGCCGAATTTCGGAAGCTCTTCGGTTTTGCGGGCCGCTGCATAGATCCTCTTGACCGGATATTTGACTAACGCTTCAACGAGGGCCTTTCCGATCCCTCGATTCGATCCGGTTACCAGGATGGTTTTGTTTTCGAGTTTCATGGTTTTTCCTTTCATGGGTTTGGAATCAATCATATGATAATAAGACTATCGTCTTTTACGGCAACATCAAGTGCCTTCTCAGTGCCGCCATATGAGAGGGCAGCCCAAGGTTCGGAACACCATTATTCATCCACACTAGGAGTGCCAAAGCGGTCAATATTTGACTCTTGTCCATTTGCAGATACTATTGCAATATGTCTCCTGAAACCGCATAGTTTCCCCGATAAACAGCGCCATGTAATTTTCTTTGGGTCTCACCCCGCACGCGTTTCGGAAATTCAAGTGTTCAAAGGAGTCGCCATGCAACGATTTATATATTTATTCCATTGCCAAATCAAAGCGGCATCTGCGTTGGCTCGTCTTCGGCTCTCAAACATATTCCCTGTACGCCTTCGTCGCCTCAATCATATCACCCTTGGTTTGAAACCGGCATTATACCTGGCGTTTCTGTTATTCGCATCTGTCGGCAATGCCTGCGCAGAGGGAAAGCCCATTACCTACGGAGCCGAACTGGAGGGGTTTCTCTATCCATACGCGCTGGAGCATTTCCTGTTTCCCTCCCAAGGTGTAGATGTCCAGATGGGATACATGGACGTAGCCCCCAAAGGGCATCCTAACGGGCATACGGTTGTGTTGATGCATGGGAAGAACTTTTGTGGCGCTACATGGGAAAGCACGATTGCTGTCCTGTCCATTGACGGGTACAGGGTAATTGTCCCCGATCAGGTCGGCTTCTGCTCCTCCACCAAGCCTGAGCATTATCAGTACAGCTTCCAGCAGTTGGCTTACAACACCATGGCTTTGTTAAAGCATCTTGGCGTGACCCGTTTCATCCTGGTTGGGCACTCGACCGGCGGCATGCTGGCGAGCCGTTTTGCCTTGATGTATCCGGAAGCGGTCGAAAAACTGGTCATGGTCAACCCGATTGGATTGGAAGACTGGAAAGCTCTAGGCGTGCCTGGCCGGACAGTGGATCAATGGTATGATCGAGAACTGAAACTCTCGGCTGATGGCTTGCGCCAGTATGAAAAAAAAGTCTATTACGGCGGGCGTTGGAAAGCGGAATACGAACGCTGGGTGGATATGCTGGTCGGGCTCAATCAGGGGCCGGGGCACAAACTGGTTGCCTGGAATTCGGCACTCACCTACGACATGATTTTCACGCAGCCGGTCGTGTATGAGTTCCCGCTGTTGAAGGTGCCTACCACCCTGATGCTGGGGGATGCCGACACCACCGCCATCGGCAGTGACATCGCCTCGCCGGAGGTCAAGGCGAAAATCGGTCACTACAAGCAGTTGGGCAAGAAAGTCATTAAAACTATCCCGCAAGGGCGTTTGATAGAATTTCCGGGATTCGGGCATGCCCCGCAGATCGAGGACCCGGCAATGTTCAACAAGGCCTTGCTTGATGAGTTGGCGAGGGTAAAAGCTAATTAACGTCGATAAGAGGATGAATCTGGAACCTGCCTGGGGTGCTGACGATCAGCCTGGTTAGATGGTTTTGCAGACTGTTGGATCCCTTGTGATAAGGACCGGTTTGGGTGGCGGCAGAGCAGATGTTCGGGTTTCATACACCAGTGCCGCGCAGTAATCGCAGGGTGCGTCGATATCCATGACTTGCCAGAAGGTCCCGTTGCAGCAGACCTGGCTGCTCGTTGCTGCTTCGTTAAACAGAGGGACGCTGAAGCTGCTGCCGGGCAGTGAAAAGCCCCTGCCGCATGCTTTCAGACAGGCTTCCTTGCGGACCCAAAGGCGGTAGAAGGCTTCCGACTGCCTTGAGGCAGGCAGCGCAAGCAGTTCTTCCTGCTCCTGCCTGGAAAACGCCAGCCTTGCCATATCGTGAATGGCCTTGTCAGCGTCGATCCTCTCCAGATCAATGCCGACCTCGATACCGGCGCTAACCGCCAGAACCATGATCTCATCCGCGTGTGACAGGTTGAAGCGAAGGTCAAACGCTCCCTCGTCCAGAAACGGCTTGCCGTGTTCTCCAGCGGCAATCCTCACTTCCGCGGGATCAATACAGAGGTATCCGCCCAATATGCCGCGCAGCATGCCCCTTCCGGCAATAAAACGGTTTCTGGCTTTGGAGCTTTTCAACTTGCAAGCCCGGTCTGTTTCGCTCACCGAGAGCAGGCGTTCGAAACGGGTCAGCTCCGATGCTTCTTGCGGCAGGGTCGTACAGTACAGGTGTATTTCGCCGTCAAGCGGCCGAGGCGGGGGATTCATGCAGGAGGGGTTTGCAGCGACTGACGCAGCCGCCGCAAGCCCTCGGCAATGGAAATCTCGGGAGTATAGCCGAAGTCGCGGCAGGCGGCGCTGGTGTCGAACCAGTGGGCAGAGGCAAGTTCGTGGGCGACAAAACGGGTCATGGGGGGGTCGCCGGACAGCCGGAGGAGGCTCCACAGACCTTCGCAGATGCAGCCGATAGCGAAAGCGAGCTTCGGCGAAATGCTGCGGGTAACGGGAGGGACCGAGGCCGCGTCGAGGATGCGGTTGACCATATCCCACAGCGGCAGCGGTTCGTTATTGCTGATGAAATAGCAGTTGCCCGCAACGTTGCTCCCGGGTTGAAGCGCGTCGGCGGCTTGGAGATGGGCACGGGCGGCGTTGTCCACGTACACGGTATCCACCATGTTGGGGCGGCTGCCGATCCGGCGCAGTTTGCCGGCACGCCCCCTGGTTATGATGCGTGGCACAAGGTGATTGTCGCCCGGTCCCCAGATCAGGTGGGGACGCAGGGCCGTTACCGCCAGCTCCGGAGAGTTTGCCGCCAGCACCATCTGTTCGGCCAGTGCCTTGGTCGCCGGGTAGTACGCTTCATAGAAATCCGGGTATGGAAGCGACTCGTTGCCCCCTTCCACATCGCTGCCATCGAAAACGACACTGGGGGAGCTGGTGTAAACGAGCTTGCCGGCGCGGTTTTTCAGGCAAGAAGCTATCACATGCCCGGTGCCGACCACGTTCGCCTGGTAGAAATCCTGGTAGCTCCCCCAGATACCGGCCTTGGCCGCGACATGAAACACCAGATCGCATCCCCTGGCCGCCGCGTCTACCGCATCCGCATCCTCCAGCATGCCGCTCACCTGCTCCACACCGAGCGCGGTCAGGGCGGGATAGACACCGCGCGAGAAGCTACGGACCTCGTCCCCCCGCTCACGCAGCATCCTGACGATTGCGCCGCCGAGAAAACCGCCCCCTCCGGTAACCAGTACCTTCATGAGCGCGCCTTTTCTGCCCAGGCCGCCAGTTTTTCCCGGAAAATCTTGGCATTGTGACGGATATCGACCGGGAAAGCGGGATGGAAGAGAATCGTGCGGATGTTTCGCGTATGGGGATAGAGGCTGCCGAGTTCGAGAAGTTCCGCGCGGATCTGCTCCTGTTGCCGCTTACAGGCCTTCTTCTCCAGTTCCACGCAGAGCACCGGCTGTTGGCTGCCCTGCCTGCCCACTCCAACGAGCGCGGTACGGAAGACCGCCTGATGGGTGTTGAATACCCCTTCCACCGGGATGGTGAAAAGGGTCTCCCGGGCGGTCACTACACGGTGGCTTTTGCGTCCGCAGAACCAGATCCGGCCGCTTTTGTCCAGGTAGCCGACATCACCCATGCGGTGCCAGACGCCGCCGTCGGCATCGGGTATTTTTGCAAGGGTGGTGGCATCGGGCCGGTTCAGGTAGGCGCGGCTGACCTGCGGCCCGCGCACGGCTATCTCGCCGACCTCCAGGGGGGCAAGCGCCAGGGCGTCGCTCCATGCGGCTATGGGGGCATCGCTGATCGGAATAATGGCGAGGGAGATGCTGTCTACCGGGCGGCCGACACAGACGCCGTGTCCATGACCTGCCATCGCCCCGGTTTCGGCCAGGACTTCGCGGCTGCCGATGGAACTGACAGGGAGCGCCTCGGTGGCGCCGTAAGGGGTGAAAATTTCGGCATCGTCAGGGAGCATGGCGGCGAAGCGCTTCAGTACCGCGGCCGCTACGGGAGCACCGGCGGATATTACCCGCTTGATATGGGGAAACCTCTTACCGTGGGACTCGCCGAAACGGCCGATCCGGTTCAGCAGGGCAGGGGAGCCGAACATGGTCGTGGCACCATATTCAATTGCCGGACCAAGTATCCTCTCGGGATCGACCGCTCCGGGGCGGGTGAAATCCATCCGAGGGATCAGGGCTGTCATGCCGAGGGCTGGCGCGAACAGGGCAAAAAGCGGAAATGTGGGAAGGTCTATTTCGCCGGGGCGGAAACCGTATATTTCCCGCAAGGCCTCGACCTGCGCCGCAAACGTCCCATGGGTATAGACGGCGCCCTTGGGTGCGCCGGTGCTGCCGCTGGTGAACAGGATGGCGGCCACGTCGTCACGGCCGGTCTTGGCCGCAACAAACGGCGCGGGCAGGGCGCTGCGGCGCAGTTCGTCGAGCGGCACGCCGCCCCAGAAGGATCCTCCACCAACAACAACGCTGCTGCGGATACTGGCGCGTCCCCAGCCCAAAAGCCGCCGGGCCGCATGCGCCTTGGGAACGCCGATGAAAGCTTCAGGTTCAGCCTCGGCAAGGCACCTCTTCATGTTGCGCAGCCCGATGCCCGGATCTATGAATACCGGTACCGACCCGGCCTTGAACAGGGCAAACGTAACGGCAAACAGCTCGGGAGAGGGGGGGACCAACAGCGCAACCCTGGTGCCGCGGTCAATGCCGATCCGCCCGAGCCCGTCCGCAATACGGTCGCTGTCCCGATCCAGTTCCCGAAAGGTCAGGGAACGCTTTTCCTGCGGAAAGATGATGGCCGGCGTATCCGGCTGCTGCCGGGCCATTTCGGTCAAGGGTCGGGAGATGTTGACGATCTCGGTCGCGGCCATTTCCTACAGCTCCGTCCTGTCGAGAAACCCGGAAATCAGGGGGACCACCTCTTCTTTGGCGTCCTCAAGGATATAGTGGCCGCAATCCGGGTAACTATGAACCTCGGCATCCGGAAAGCGACGCTGCCATTCGGCCAGAAAGGGCCGGTCGAACACGAAATCCAGCTCGCCCCAGCAGATCAGCATCGGCAGGGTGCTGAACCGCCCGATTCCGTCGGAAACGGCGCTGACGAGATCATAGCCCCGGTCACCCGGAAAAAGCGGGATATCCTGCACGAACCGGAGCGTGGCAATGCGGTTTTGCCATGAATCGTAAGGGAGCCGGTAGAGGGCGCGCAGTTCCGCGGACATGGGATTGCGCTTGCAGCCCACGTATGACGCACCGGCGCTGAAGGCGTTGAAGCCGCGCACCAGCAGCGTGCCCAGAACCGTATCACGGCAGATGATCAGGCTGAGCGGGAACGGCTTGTTGGCAGGCAGGTGGAAAGCCCCGGTATTAAGCACTACCAGGCGCGAGATCCGCTCGGGATGGCGCACCGCATAGGCCATGCCGATCATCCCCCCCCAGTCGTGAACAACCAGGGTGATGTTCTCCGTGACCCCGAGGGTGTCGAGCAGTTGTTCCAGATCGGCGACGCGGCGGGAGAGCGTGTAGTCATAGCTGTCGTCGCCCGGTTTGTCGGACAGGCCGCAGCCGATATGATCGGGAACGATGCAGCGATACCGGTCCCGCAGCGCCAGCACCAGGTTGCGGTAATAAAACGACCATGAGGGATTGCCGTGCACCATCACCACCGGCGCGCCGGTTCCTTCATCCAGGTAATGATACCCCAGGCCGTCAAGATCGAGTCGTTTTCCCGTAAAGGGATATTCTTTCGAGAGGGCGCTTTTTACCATTCCATCCCCAGCATCAGGCAGTTCAGTCCGCTGCCTATTCCAAGGAACGCCACCTTGTCGCCCGCCTCCAGGATGTCCCGTTCGTCGGCAATGGCAGCGGTGAGCGGCAGTGACACGGTACCCATGTTGCCCAGATATTCATAGGTGGAGAAGTCTTTTTCGGGAGGTATGTCGAGAGACTTCAGGATTGCGCTCTGATGGGCGGAGCCGACCTGATGGCAGACCACCTGGTCAACATCCCCGGTTTTCCAGCCGACCTGCGGGAGGAACGCTTCCCAGGTGCGCCGGCCCAGTTCCACGCCGTAATTCATGACATTGACACCGTCCGTCGACATGTTCTGGGCATAGCCCCCCTTGCCGTCCGATACGACCCCCCACAGGCAGAGCCGGTGGTGTTCCGGGGCGGTCTGGGTAATGCCGCCCAACAGCTGCCTGCGCGTGGCGCCGGAGTAGGATCCGTCGGTCAAAAGAATTGCCACGGCGCCGGAACCGCCGGTCAGTGTTGCCAGCGAAGCGGCAAAATGCTGCATCGTCCGTTCCTCCAGCATCCGGGCAATCATGATGTCGTTGATCTCGCGGGCGCTCTCACACGATACCACCAGCCCTGCCTTGATCTGCCCCAACTCGATCCGGTTGGCCACGTCGAGAATACCGTTCAGCACGCCGAGGCAGGCGTTCGAAAGGTCAAACACGGCGGTCTTGCCGCCGATGCCGAGTCCGGCTGCCACGCGGCAGGCGGTGGCCGGTTCGAACTGCTCACGGCAGACACCGGCATAGATCAGTGCCCCGATATCGTCGGCAGAAACGCCGGAGGAAAGCATCACCTTCCTGGCAGCAGCAATGGCGCCATGGGAAAGCGGATAACCTGGCTCCCACCAGCGGCGCTCCTTGATGCCTGTCAACGCCTGCAACTGTCCCGGTACGATGCGCAGGTAACGGTACAGAGACTCCAGACGGGTCTCCAGTTCCGCCGTCGTAACGACAACCGGCGCCAGTTCGTAACCAAGCGCCTCTATGGTGACTTTTCGGTACTTCATGTTCACTACTCCACTATTACGGTAAAATCATTCATCTGATATATCGTCTTGCCATCCACGGACAGGAAACCATCAGCAGTCATAACCCGCCCCGTATCATCCACGGCGGTGATCCAGGCGGTCACGGTAACACGCCTGTTGGTCGGCACAACCTGGCCGCGATAGAGCCAGCGGTGTCTGCGCTCCAAGGCCACGGCCGATACGACCTCGCCGTTGTGCCATCCCCAGCGTTTCACGGCCGCAAACTTCATCAGCTGGACGAATGATTCCAGTCCCAACGAGCCGGGCGTCACCGGGTCCTCGTAAAAGTGCGCCTTGAAGAACCATTCATCCGGATCGACATCCTTGATGCCGCGGATGTACCCGAGTCCGTTGGGGCCGCCATCGGGAACGAACAGTTCGATGTGGTCGATCATGGACAGTTTCTTTTCCGGGAACGGCGCCTTGCCCGGATAGGGGAGGGCGCTCCCGCGAGCGATCTCATCCGTTGTCGGCAGATACGGCTTTGCGTCCCGGATGCCGACCTGATTGGCCAGCGCCTCCTTGGCAAAGAATCCGAACATGGTTTCGCCCTCGTAGAGAACACCATAGCGGTCGGCAACGCTGAAGTCGAACTCCTGGATGATCATGCCGCCGCTGGTGGCAACCTTGGTCATGGTGGCGCAACAGGTCAAAAGACCGCTCTCCGGCGTTACGTTACGGTGCTGCACTGCGCTGCCGCCCAGGTTGCGGAAGGAGATGTCGTTCGGGGTGGTCAGCGCGGAACCGACATAGGCGGCCAGCCAGCCGCACGGCTGCAACGCTGCCTCCAAAAGGACGCAAAACGGCATGCGCGGCTGGCGCAGAGCGGCAAAGAACCAGGCCTCCGCCGGCAGGTCATACTGGGCTTCAGCCATGGCGCCGGCTATCATCTGCCACGGCTCCCCGCGCACGGCGGTGATACGGTCCATGAACTGGAACGGCGGCCCCGGCAGGCGGGCGATCCTGCGTTCGGCGTCGAACACGCGGTAACGGTCGCCGAACCCTTCGGACGGGTTGCCGTTACTGTAGGCCAGGATCTGTTCTTTCGTGTAGATGGCCGGTTTTATCCCGTCACCTGAAGGCCGGCGTGCGGCGGCAGCGGACCAGAGCGCCCGAAGCTGTTCCAGGGTCGTTCCGGCCAGGCGGGCAGACATGCCGGTGATCTCGACAATCGGCTTGCCGTCGGCGTACATCAGGGCATCAACGATCGCATAGGGTTCCGGGCGATAGCCGATTTCGCGGATCGTGACCTCATAGGTAACGACCCTGGTACTTTCCAACACCTGGCCGCGACAGCAGAGTTTGCTGGCCACGCCCGGCACCGGTTCCCAGACTGAACCCTCGGATCCTGCCACCCATCCCAGCCGCAGCAGGTAGATGCGGAGCGTGTGCATGCAGCACTCGTACATCAGGGTGCCCGGCATGACCCGGTCATCGACGAAGTGGCAGGTGATAAACCAGTCATCCGGGTGGATGTCCGCTTCGGCCCTGATAATGCCGATGCCGCAGCGTCCCCCGGCCGGATCGATTTCTATGACGCGATGGACGAGGCGCATCCTGCCGCCCGGGATCGTCAGCGGCCGGGACAGGGCAAGCCCTTCGAACAGAGGCCCGAAACAGCCGGCCAGATCGCCATCGCGCAGCCTGTCGAGCTGTGCCGCGTCGTAACCTTCATGGGCAGGGGGCACCAGATCCTGCCAGTCGGTCGGACGGATGCCGACCGTGGGGCGGAGATCCAGGGCGGGACGGACAATGCCCTTGCCGGCGTCCAGTTCCTGCTGGCTGAAGAAGCCGGCGCAGCCGTCGCGCATGGACAAAAGCGGCCTGCCATCCACCGTGGCCTCGAAGAAGAAGCGGAAGAGCCAGGTATCCCCCTGCCGGAAGAACCGCTCGATGCGGATATCGTAACGGATCGTTTCGCCCGGTCCGGGCAGGCCGCGGTGGAAGGTGACCACGGCGTCGAGCAGCCGGTAGACCGCCAGTCCGCGGGTAATGAAATCGATTCCGAGATACCCGGAAAGAAACAGGTCGGCCTGACCGGCCTCCACGGCAATGCAGGTGGGGATGCGGCCGCCGTCCAGATACCAGGCGCCCGGATGGATGTCATGTTCCGTTACGACCCTGCCGTGGGTCATGGAGCGCGGTTCCCCCTCCACGCCCATGATCCGGTCCACCAGCATGAGCGGTTCATCCGGCAGCCGGACACGGGTCGGGAAACCGTCCAGCTCGGCGAATTCGCGGCCAAGCATCCGACCGACCGAGCCACGGGCGAACTCGAAGCACATGTCGCGGTCGAAGAGAGGTTGTTGAAAAACAACCATCTCGCCGCCGTCCTCGAACACCCTTTCGTGCGGTGTAGGCCTGCTACACCTCCTCAGGGCATTCTGCGGGTACGACGATCTGGCTATTTTTGAACAACCTGGGATTTTCAACAGTGTGTCATCAAGATCGGGCGTTTCGGATGGAGCGGTGCCGGAGGGCGCATCATCCCCCAGCGCCTGCCGCAGGGCAATCTCCAGGGCAAGAGCCTTTGCCATAGAACTGGTCAAGGTCTCCGTTACGGCAAGAAACGCGGCATGGGCTTCCGCATGGTTCTTCCGGGACCGGTCCAGTTCACGGATCAGCGAATCGGCAGCAATCTCGCCGGAAACGGGAACAGTCGGACCGGAAGCCGCAACCGCCGGCGATACAGCAGGCGTTTCAGGCAGGGCTGTCTTTTTATGCGCCTTTTCCGCCGGCGGCCGGGGCGGTTGAAACGCCGCACCGCCTAGAGCGACACGTATCGCTCCGGAGTCTTTAGTGATGGAAACGCCGCCGCGCGGCGCATCGAAGAACGGCGACAGGTCTACCGGCACCCGTTCTGCGATCAGGTTTGCCATCATCCTCAGTACGACGGATACCGGATCCTGTCCGGCAAAGCAGGCGGAGCGGGCCAGGTGCGGACGATCCCCCAGGATACGGCCGATCATGCGGCAGCATGACGCGCCAGGGCCCATTTCCAGAAACAGCCGGACACCGTCGCGATACGCCGATTCGATCACCCGGGGGTAGTCGATGCCGTGCAGGGCCTGGCCCAGGATCGACGCGGCCGCGCTTTCTCGGGTGACCTCGAAGGAGTCGCCCTTGACGCCGCTGTAATACGCCACACCGTCCGGCGCTTGCGTCGGGTAGAGATGCAGGTCGTGGTACGGGGCTGCCACCTGTTGCGCCACCTCGCAGTGCACCGTTGTCACGCCGTGCAGCGGGAAAAACCGGCTGCCGAGCGTTGCCACCAGCCTGGACAGCTCTGAGGCATCGCCGCCGATGACACATTCATCGGGGGTGTTGACGATCAGAAGATAGGTGCGGGGGAATTCCCGCAGCGCAGCCCTGACCGCCCCCTCCGGGGCTGCGACGACCCCGAGGCTCCAGTTCACGGTCTCGTCTTCCTTGAGACCCCAGGCCCGCCTGGCCGCGCGGCACTCGCCGGCCAGATCGTCGGTAAACAGGGTAGAATCCTTCATGCGGCCATACATGGCGTCACGGTCGCGCCACGCCCGCTGGGAAAAGAGCCCGGCGGACTCGCCAAGGCTGTAGCCTATGACAGCGGCCGGCCGGATGCCGAAGCACCGCACCAGATCGCTTAAGGCGCAGCCGGCAGCCACCTGGCCGAAGATCACGGCCCGATGGTCGTCGTTGATCAAGGATGACGGCGCACCGTTCCAGAATAGCTCCGGCTGGAACTGTGCCAGCAGAAGAAGGTTTTCAGCGTCCTGCCGGCGCAGGATTTGCGGCCAGCGGCTGAACAGTTCCATCCCCATGCCGCTATAGTGGTTGCCGGAACCGGGAAAGACAAAGGCGATCTTTCCCGTCATTCCCAGAGGCTTTGGTGAATAGAAGAGCCGGTCGCGCAGGCCCGGCGGAACAGCCGGTTGAGCGCCGTTCTCCTTCAGGGTAAAGCGGCCGAGATCGATCAGAAGAGCCAATTCATCGCGATCCCTGGCAACCATGGCCATGGCGAGCGCTGCGCCTTCAGCCGCCGCAAAGTTCTGATACCAGTCGGATGCCAGATCGTATATGGCGGCGTGGGATCGTAGCGCCATTGCCTCAAGCAGGTCCAACTTCCCCAGAAGCTCGGAGGTCGTTGCTCCGGCTATGGCGAACAGCGCTTCGGGCCCGGCTCCCAGCGGAGCGGTACGGCCCGTTTCGGCGTCGGACGGGGCAGTGTCCCACCCTTCCAGGACCACGTGGCTACAGGAACCGTCGATGCCACGGACACTGACTCCTGCGCGGCGGGGGCCATCGGCCCGGTTGCGCAGCCAGTAGCGGGAGGATCGTGGGAAATGAAGGGGGGACTGTTCCGGGAGAACCGGAACGGCCGATGCCAGCCCCCGGCAGCCCGGAATGATTTCATGGTACAGGGCAAGACAGCCGCGCACCAGCGACGCAAGGCCGGAAGCCGCACCGCTGTGACCGATGTCGCCTTTGACGCTGCTGACGGCGCATGAACGGGCCGGGAAAGCAGCGGAAGCAAAAAAGGATGCCAGGGCGGCTGCTTCGCCTGAATCATGTTCCGGTGTACCGTCGGCGCTCGCCTCGATGAAGCCGATGGATTCCCGTGGGACTCCTGCATCCGCGTAGGCCTTGTCGAGGGCATGGCGATAGGTTTCATCCCCGGAAGCCGCCGGGTCGCCGCCTGCCGAGCCGATGCCCCGAATAATGGCATAAATCCGGTCGCCATCCCGCTTTGCATCTTCCAGCCGCTTGAGTACGACGGCACAGGCGCCCTCTCCGATCATCGCTCCGTCGGCAGCAATGTCAAACGGTCTGGCGGCTCCCGAGCGGGAATAGGGCTCTACGGCATGCCGACCGAGAACGGCCCTCAGGTCGCCGGCCAGATCCACGGCCCCCACCAGCGCCTTGTCCAGTTCACGATTTTGAAGCTGCCGTACGGCCACCTCCAGCGCCCTGACGCCGGAACTCTCCTCGCTGGATACCGTAAAACTCGGTCCTCCGATACGGAATTCGCGGGAGATCCTGCTGGCCACGACGCTTCCTAGCGCGCCCATGGTGCGGTTGGCGGTAAGAGGTGGCCCGGCGGCAGTCCGAAGCCGGGACGTCCATTCCGCCAGATCTCCCGGCGTCAGCTCCCGTCCAAGTTCCTCTGCCCAGCGGGATGCCTTGCCGGGCATTGCCCAACGCAGACTGAAATTGGTACTGTTGAGGTCAAGGGCGATCCCGATAAAGACGCCGGTGGAGGCGTTGTCATCCCGGCCGCACCCGGCATCGTGCAGCGCCTCTGCCGCTGTTTGCAGCATGAGCAGCTGTTGCGGAAGCATCTCCTCGATCTCTCGGGGCGGAATGCGGAAGCGGTTGGCCGGCAGCGCCACCTCATCCATGGTAAAACCTTTAAACGGCGTCGCATCCAGGTCTTCCGCGCGGAACCATTCACTCTCTCTCGCCCCGTGCCACCCCTTTGGCGGCGTCGGGACAGCCGCGTCGTCGCCGCCAAGTACCCGCTCCTTAAAAGGCAAAAGCGATTGCCATTGGCCGAAACGGGCATCCATGCCGACCACGGCGACGGCGTTTTCTTCCATCGCTGCGGGCCTTGCATCAGTCGCATCCACTTGAAGAGGGGGGTGCATGGGGGCAGGCGGGGAGCTGGGCAGCCATTCCTCTATCAACAGATGTGCGTTGATGCCGCCGAAACCAAACGCGCTGACGGCGGCACGCCGGGGGATGCCGTCGGCCCGCCGTTGCCAGGATGCCGGGGAGCTAAGGACGCGAAAAGGGCCGTCGTCCAGTTCCATGCCCGACTGCGGCGCATTGAAATTGGCGGTGGGGGGGAGTGTTTCATTTTGCATGGCCAAGAGCACCTTGGTCAAGGCTGCGCCGCCTGCGGCGGTCAGAAGATGGCCGATGTTGGACTTGACGGAGCCGATGACGCAGCGCGCATCGTTCCGTACGACGCCGGACCAGAGCTGTTTGAGGCTGGTGACCTCGACGGCGTCGCCTACCTGCGTGCCGGTGGCGTGGCATTCGATGAGATCGACATCATCCGGCTTCCAGCCGGCCTTCCGGTAGGCGGCACGCATGGCGCGCAGCTGCCCTTCCGACATGGGAGCCAGAAGGCTGCCGCCGACGTCGTTGGCCAGGCCGACCCCCCTGATAACCCCGTAGATCCGGTCGCCATGCGCCACCGCGTCTTCAGTCCGCTTGAGCAGGAACAGGCCTGCGCCTTCGCCGACCACAAGGCCGTCGCCGGCTGCGTCGAAAGGAGAACAGACGCCACGTTTTGAAAGGGCGCGCAGCTGGGAGAACCCCATCTGGGTAAAGAGCGGGTCGGGGCGCGAAACGCCTCCGGAGAGCATGGCGTCGGCCCTGCCCGACAAAAGTTCGTCCATTGCCAGTTTCAGGGCATAAAGCGATGAGGCGCAGGCGGCATCGAGCGTATAGCCCCCGCCGCCCAGGCCCAGAGCCCGGGCCAGGATTCCCGCGGGCAGACCGGTGGGAAAGCGGTTAAAAGGCGAACATGGGGATGGGGCCGGGGCAGATCCAAGCAACTGTTCCTCGAAGGCACGCCCCAACCAGTTGCGGGTCAGGACGGCGGAGGTCTCGCTCGGCAGCGCTAGGTTGCCTATGATGATTCCCACGCGGGATAGGTTAAGGGGTGCGGTGACGCCATCATCGAAGGCGCGTTTCCCGGCATGGATCAGAAGATGAAAGAGCGGATCGAGCCCATCCAGCAGCGCCGGATCGATGGCAAGATCCGGAAGGGTAGACGCCGACGGGAGGCGGTCTATGAAACAGCCGCTACGGGAATAGACGCAATCGGCCTTCCCCGGTTCCGGATCGAACACGGAGTCGGCCGGAACCGTCCAGCGGCCGTCAGGGACCTCGCGAAAGGCGCTCCGGCAACTTTTGATGTTGTCCCAGAAAGCCGCCAGGTCGGGCGCATCGGGAAATATGCCGCCGATGCCGACAACGGCGACGGTTGAGCGGTAATCGGTCATCAGGCTACTTCCAGCACTACGCACCCAGGTTGTGCCAGTTGATTGCGCCTGAAAGCCTTTTGCAGGGAAGGGTCGATGATGCACTCATAATTTTCCAGGCGGGCAATCAGTTTGCCGTTGGTCCGGTCAAGGAATTCTATGTCGGCGGATGCGCCGTAATTGCGTTCCGCAGTCACCCTGATCACGATCTGGGCGCCTTCACGGGGGAAGTTCTCCTGAAACTGGCGGTACCTCCCGGCAAACGACGGAAGCGAGCCGGAACCGGAGCGTTCGAAACTCCAGAGGATCATCAGCTGAAAGGCACAATCAACGACCAGCGGATCGGTCAACCAGATGTTCCGCAGCGGTTGTTTGATCCAGACCTCGGGTCTCGGGGCAGCCTTGGCCAGCGCGGTAATACCCTTGGGAGAGCAGCCGCCGACCTGTTCGATCCCTTTCAGGTCCGTTCCGTGGAAGAGGCGCTCATGGTCGTAGATGGTGTCGTTGCCTGGAGCGTAGGGCGAGGTCGGGACATCGACAATAGAGCGAATCCCTTCCGGCAGCTTGGATGCGAGCACAATCTCGGCGCGGACGTGCAAAAAGCTCTGCCCGTCATCGGTGCAGCCGGTCAGTTCGACCGGAACGACGAAGAGGGATTCGCGTTTTTCGGCGCGGCCGGCCATGATGCGGAGCGTGCAGGTGCTCCCCTGGTCGAAGATGACCCCCTTGCAGACGCGCAGGTTGTTGAACCCGTGGAACCTGAAGCCAGGGTTGCCGTGCAGTGCGCCGTGAGCCAGCCACTCCACGGCCATGGCCACGGGAAGAACGGCTTTGCCGTCAATCACATGGGACCGGATGAAGGGATAATCCTCTACGGTCAGGTTCAGGCGGAACGCCTCGGTAAGCGGCGTCTCCGGGGTTGGCGTGGCAATCGCGAGCGAACCGGCGGTAACCCCGGCCAGGGCGATGATTTCAACAGGTTCACTTGTTGCGGCAATCTCGCGAACCAAGAGATGGCCACCTTCTTTCAGGCCGATCAGGCCGATCCCTTGGCCGGCAAAGACCTTTTTCAGCGACGCTGTAACCATGCCGCCATCCCATGGCCCCCAGTTTATGCTGACTGTCCGGCATGCAGAACGGCGGCGCGATTCGGCCTGGGCCATCTTGTTGAGCACTTCGTTGGCAACGGCGTAATCAACCTGGCCGCTCCGCCCGAAACGGCCCGTAGTAGAAGAAAAAAGGGCGATGAAACGGAGGTCGTCCTGGGCTGTTGCGGCAAGCAATGCCCGTAATCCCTTCACCTTGGTTCCGTACACCAGGGAAAACTGCTCCAGGGTTTTATCGCTTATGAGCCTGTCGGCCAGGACCCCGGCGCCATGAACGATACCCCGGATAGGTCCGAATTCCCGGCGGATTTCCGAGAGCAGCGCGGAAACGGCGGCAGCGTCGCGGATGTCCACGGAACGGTACACAGCCCGCCCCCCTGCTTGAGCGACCTTCGCCAAGGTTTCCCTGAGCTCCCGGCCTGCGGCGATGGCTTTATAGCGCCCTTCTATCTCCCTGGGATGAAGTTTTTCGGCAGCATGCTCAAGAATGGCACGCTTTATCCGGCTTTCATCCTGTAATGATGAAAGCCATTCCGGTTCCGCTTCAAGTTCCTGGCTCCTCCCCAGCAGAACCAGCATCGGCTTGTAGGCCGCTGCCAGCGCAACGGCTGCTGCTGCCGTAACACCGCGTCCCCCTCCTGTTATTACGACAACATCCCCGGTATAAAGCGGCGAGGCAACCGTTTGCGGCTCATCCGGTAGGTCAACCGTCTTAAGGGCGGTTCTGCCTGCCGGCGTCAGGCCTACTTCCAGGGGACCGTAAAGCAAGAGCTCAATTGCGACCGCTTCGGCCGCTGCCGCATTATCGGTAAAACCGGATATATCGATCGCTTTAGACGATACAGTGCTCCATTCATGGGCCGCAGTCTTTGCCAGACCGGCAAGACCGCCGGAGAGCGGGTCGTAAAGAGCTGTATCTGTCCCGCAGCCGAATGAACCGTCCTGGCGGGAGATGGTCGCGAACATGGCGCCGCCGTTTTCTCCGGACCTGCGCAGCGCGGTTGCCGAACCTTTAAGAAGCAGGAAGGCTTTTTCGAAAAAATCGTCATCAGTCCCGCCCGATGGCGCGCAGATCACCAGGCCGGCAAGATCATCCACGGAGGCATTCGAAAAGGCGTCCTCGATGCGAACCAGCTGAATGTTGCGGCCGGTAGCACTCAGCAGGGCACATAGCCTGGCGGAAAAATCCGAACCGTCGTCCGTAATCCATATTGTCCCTGTTGCCGCCAACGGCAATTTCTGTGCAGGAGCAGTCAGCGCGACCGGTACGATGGTGCTTCGGCTGACTCTTTGGAAGCCATTGCCGCTGTCGCCCGATTCATCGGCAGCGTTTACGGCGTGTGAGGATGCCGCTCCATCCCCGGCCGCCTTGATGGCAGCACCGGCACCCAGATGGCGGGCAATCTCGCCCAGCGTGTGCAAGGTGCCCAGATGCTCGGGGCCGATGACAGGTGATCCGGGCAGGCGTTCCTGGAGTGCCGAGAGGATCTCCACCCGTTTGATGGAATCTATGCCAAGATCGGATTCCAGCCCCATCTCCATTTCCAGCATCTCCACCGGATAGCCGGTTTTATCGCTGACTACCTCCAGCAGGGTTTCCGTGATGCCGGACAAAGAGGAAGGTACCCCGTTCGGCTGATTGCCGGTTATAGACGAAACAGTGCCTGCGCCAAGATGTGCGGCTATTTCCCCCAGCGTGTGCAAGGTGCCCAGATGCTCGGGCCCGATGACAGGTGATCCTGGGAGGCGTTCCTGGAGTGTCGACAAGATCTCGACCCTCTTGATGGAGTCGATGCCCAGGTCAGAATCGAGTCCCATTTCCATCTCCAGCATCTCTACCGGAT
>Ga0316217_10001306_pt1 | contig 33012 bp, 34 predicted proteins | sample 1anoAmetaG_FD_203633 | JGI IMG/M metagenome (GOLD analysis project Ga0316217, IMG submission 203633) | Freshwater microbial communities from Trout Bog Lake, Wisconsin, USA - 1anoA | ecosystem: Environmental > Aquatic > Freshwater > Lake > Hypolimnion/Profundal zone | place: USA: Wisconsin...
GTTTGGAATCTCAGGGGGAATTCGGTCGCCCCTCCGGGGCTTTGCGGCTTTTCCGGCTGGCGTACCCAGGGCTGCCGCCCTGGGCTATTCTCGTACCGCCCCTCCGGGGCGGTTGCGGTGTGCCCGCGATGTCCCAGCGAGGCGGTTGCGGTGTGGCGGCGATGTCCCTGCGGGGCGGTTGCGGTGTGCCGGCGATGTCCCTGCGGGGCGGTTGCGTGTGCAGGCGGTGTCCCTGCGAGGCGGTTGCGGTGTGCCGGCTCCGGGGCGGATGCAGCGGGGGAACACCTAGGCAGGGCCGGTGGCCTGGGCGGCGGCGCGTTGGTGGTTGAGAGCCAGAAGGCGGTCGAGAATCTCCTCTTTCTTCAGGTCCGGGGGCCAGCCGTAGGCGGCAAAGACGGCTTCGTCCAGGGCGCGGTGGGCGTTGGCCAGCCACTCGGGACGCTGATTGTAGAGGTTGGTCAGGGTGCGGGTTTTCAGTTCTTCCGGCGAAGCTCCCGGCGGATTGAGCCAGGCATCCCGCAGGCGGACAAGCTCCCGCGCGGCATCGGCGATGGCCTTCACGCGGGAGTCTGCCTCTTCGGCGGGTTCCGTGCCGGGAGGCCAGGGGAATGGAAAGGTGTCGAAGGTTGTGACCGAGTTATAGCGCGGCCTGTCTTCGAGCGTCGAGCCCGTCTGGAGCACCCACAATTCGTGGATGTGTGAATGCGCGAGGCCGAAGAAGTAATCGTCATCCCTGGCGATCACGTGGCATGTGTGGTCGGGGACCACCTCTGTGTTCATCCAGACAAATACTCGATGCTTTGCGACCTCTGGGGTGACGATGCACCTCGTGAGCCCCGCCAGGGCTTTACGCAAGCCCGGGCAGGTCCTTTTCAATAGCCACCATTTTCTCCGGAGCAGTGGGTCCCTGCTTAGATCGCGGACTGGCTTTACCGTATACCGAATGTATTCGAACGGCGCTTCGTAAAGTGCGGCTTCGGTTTCCGACATTTGTCCAAAATCGATGAGCCATCCGTTTTGGCTCCCTTGCACGATGTCCCGCCCAATCAGCCGCCTCTTGATCACGTCCGAGTTCGGTCTTCCGTTCGGGTTAGGAGGCATCCGAAGCATCAGGCTGGCCTGCCTGTCGTCGATATCGAATGGTCCGCTCTTCAGGATGCCCTGGAAGCACAAATCAGCGTTCTCCGTCAGCAGCGCGGCCGCAGCGATGTTCGACTCGCAGGTGAGGTCGGCGTGGATGGCATTCACGGGCTTGTCGTCAAGGCTTCTTTCAGTCTGGGCACCGTTGTCAAATCCGATCATCGACACGCGGACGGCCGCGCCTTCAAGAATCCACGGCCTGTCGCTCCACGCCCAGAAAATATCGCCGGTCTCTTTCACCCGCTCGATTACGGGTCGATTGCCAACCATTCTGATTGAGTTGGTTGCCAGCAGGCCGACGCGGACCGAAGTGCTCTTCTCAATTTCGGTGCGAGCTCTTTCAAACCAGTACGTGACGAGGTCCGCGCCGCCGGGGACGCGGCCGTCGTAGAGTTTGCGAAGGTCGTCCACGTATTGGTCGTTTAGCTCGCCGCGCATCTTCTTGTCGCCCAGGAACGGTGGATTTCCGACGATAAAGTCGGCCTTGGGCCATTCGGGCTCGTAGGGGTTGCCTTCCGCGTTGTAGCGCAGGATCGCGTCGCCGTGTTCGATGTTCGAGAGCTTTTCCAGAATCGGCGAGCGGTCTTCGCGGATGGCGTGTTCGTGTTTCCATTGCAGGAAGCCGATCCAGACCACCACCGAGGCCAGTTCGTGGGCGTAGAACTCGGTTTCGATGCCGAAGAGCTGTTTGGGCGAGACCATCTCGGAGACCACGATGGAGATGCCCTGCTCGGCGGCGAAGCGGGTGGCCTCCAGCCACAGGTCCAGCAAGCGGCGCAGGGCGAGGTAGAGGAAGTTGCCCGATCCGCAGGCCGGGTCGAGTACGCGCACGGCGGTCAGCTCGTCGATCCACGCGCCGAGCAGCTTTTCCGAGGGCCGGTCGACGCGCAGGCGGGCCTGCTTGCTGTTGCGCGCGGCCTCCTCGGCGCGCTCCACCGCCAGCGCCTCCAGAATCCGCTGCTTCACGCCTTCCCAGCGCTGCTGAAGGGGGCGCACCAGCACCGGTTCGATGAGCAGCAGGATATCTTCTTCGCTGGTGTAGTGAGCGCCGATGAGCGAGCGGCGCGCGGGGTCCAGGGAGCGCTCGAAGAGGGTGCCGAAGATGGCCGGGGCGATGTGCGACCAGTCGTAGTTCTTGGAGACCTCGTAGAGGATGCCCAGGTCGGCGAGATCGAGCTGGATCACCGAGGCGGAGTTGAAGAGGCCGCCGTTGAAGTATTTGATGGAGTGGACGCCGAAGATGCCGTCTTCCTCGCTCATGGCCTCGAAGAGCAGTTTGAGTTTGCGCAGGAACTGGCGGGGGCGGAAGCGGTCGTCGCTCTGGATGAGCTTGCTGAAGACGCGCTCCGGGAGCAGGCCGATGGAATCGGCGAAGAGGCAAAAGAGGAGGCGCATGAGGAAGTGCGCGATTTCGGCGCGGGTTGCGCCCAGGTTGCGCTCTTCCAGTTCGAGGCGTTCGGCCAGGCGGCTGAAGAGTTTGGCCGCCTCCTGGGTGACCTGGGCGTCGGTGCGCTCGGGGCGGAGAACGTTGTAGTCGCCGAAGAGGGCGCGGAGGACCTCGAGCGGAGGCAGCGGGCAGGCGGCGGTGACCTGGTTGCGATTCAGATCGTCGAGGGTGAAGGCATAGACGCGCTTGCGGGTGGAGGTGAAATTGGTATGCACCTCGAAGCGCTCGAAGTCGCAGACCACCAGCAGCGGAGGGTTGCCGAGGTCTTCGCGATAGTCGTTCAGTTGCTCGTAGGCCTTGCGAAGGTCCTTATGCTTGACCTTGTATTCCCAGGCAAAATGGTCGCGCAGCCAGACATCGGCAAAGCCTGTGCCTCCCTTGGTCTTGCTGAGGCGTTTCTCGAAGGCGTAGCGCTCGCCGGTGGGGTCGGACTCGGTGGGGTTCTTTTCCCCGAGCATCTCGCAGAGGTCGCGAAAATGCGATTGCGCGCTGGCCCGCTCGGACTGCGCGTTGATCTTCCAGCGATGAACGAACTCGGCGATTGTAAGTGGCATGGATTCATGGTCAGTTTACAGCGGCGGCAGGGTATCGGAGGGAAAATGCTGGAACGCGGGGATTCTCTGACGTTGGCGCACGGCGACCTTTACGGTCACGGTGAACTGACGCGGCCCGAGTGCGGCGAAAAAGAATCGGCGGATGGTGGCCGCCGCCGGCAAACCCGCGTCTAACACCTTATGCGGCATGGAGATCGGGTCAATTCCGGAGAACGGGCTCCGGTCTCCGTTCGGTGCGGACTGGTCGCTGTTTGCTGCCGTATATCCCCGTTCGCTGCACGTTTGTTGGGTTGACGGGGGCGCGCGGTTACCCTAGTGCTGGCTTTTCAGCGCCGCTGGTTGCTCCGCATTTTGGACGCCGCTGTCTGAGCCGGAGCAGTTCGTTTCTCCGGCGCCAATCCATAGAAGGAGATTGCATTTCATGCCTAAAGCGATCAAGTATGTCGAAAAAGCCGCCGTTTACGCGGCCAAGGGTGCGTGGGTCGTGTTCGAGCGGTTGAACCGCATCAGCCCCAATCCCTCGTTCACGCCCAAGTGGAGCGACAAGCCCCTGCTGAAGAGCTGGGAAAAGGAGAAGCCGCCGCTGGGCTGGCCGCGCACCACCGATTCGCTCTGTCCCAAGTGCATCCCCGAGATTCGCAAGCAGATCATCGACGGCAAACTGCCCCACGAAGTCCTGCTCAATGAGAAGGTGGGCGAGATCAAGGCCCAGATCATCGAGCGCGACGGCCAGATCCTGATGGTGAAGGACTGTCCCAAGCACGGCCACTTCGAAGACGTCATGTCCATGGACACGGCCTTCTTCAAGCATCTGGAAGAGACCTTCCCCGGCCGCGACATCCGCGCGCACAACGACGAGGGGCTGCACAACCACGGCACCTCGACCGTGACCCACGGGCGCGGCGCGGTACTGACCATCGACATGACCAACCGCTGCAACATGATGTGCGATCCGTGCTTCATGGACGCCAACCAGGTGGGTTTTGTTCACGAGCTGAGCTGGGAAGAGATCAAGACGGTGCTGGACAACTCCGCCACGCTGAAGCCCAAGCGGCAGATGAGCGTGCAGTTCTCGGGCGGCGAGCCGACCCTGTCGCCGTACTTCCTGGACGCCGTGGCATATGCGCGCAAGATCGGCTACAACTCGGTGCAGGCCGCGTCGAACGGCATCGAGTTCGCCAAGAGCAAGGAGTTCTGCCGGGCCGCCGCCGAAGCGGGGCTGCGCTATGTGTATCTCCAGTTCGACGGGATCGGCAACGCCGCCAACTCGCACCGCAAGGTGGGCAACCTGTTCGATGTGAAACTCCAGGCCATCCACAACCTGCACGAGGCGGGCGTGGACATTGTGCCGGTGACCACCATCATCAACGGCATCAATAACGAGCAGGTGGGGCGCATCATCCAGTTCGCGCTGGACAATCCCAAGACCATCAACTTCCTCAGCTTCCAGCCGGTCAGCTTTACCGGTCGCGACGAGGAGATCACCGACGAGCGGCGGGCCGCCCAGCGCTATACGCTCTCGCACATGGCGCACGACGTGAAGAAGCAGACGGGCTTCGGCGAGCCGGAGCGCGACTGGTTCCCCATCAGCTTCATGAGCACCTTCTCCGACTGGGCCGACCTGGTTCATGGGCCGGCGGCCGACTGGGGCGCACTGAGCTGCGGCTGTCATCCCAACTGCGGCATCGGCATGGCCATGATGATCGACAAGGAGACCAAGGAAGCGGCGCCGGTGTCGGCGTTCCTCAACGTGGGCCGGGTGGCCAAGGACATCGCCAAGATCAACGATGCGGCGCGCGGCAAGTTCCTGTCCATCTTGGGGGTGGCTCTGTCGCTGATGCGCAACTACGATCCCTTCCAGGCGCCCACCCACTTCAAGATCACCGACATGATGAAGAAGATGGACAAGACCTTCAACGCCACCGGCAAGGACTACGGCAAGGTCTCGGGCGATCGCACCATGGAAGACATCCAGAAGCGGCGCGCCGATCGCTGGAACTTCCTGTTCATCGCCGGGATGTGGTTCCAGGATCTGTTCAATTACGACTTCCGGCGCACCGAGCAGTGCATCATTCCCTACGCCACGCAGGAAGGCGAGATCAGCTTCTGCGCCTATAACACCGGCATCGGCTGGCGCAACATCATCGAGAAGATGCACATGACGGCCACGCTGACCAAGTGGTACGAGGAGCACGGCCGCCACGAGATCTTCGCCGGCGGCAAGAAAGTGGGCATGAGCGAGGTGGGCCACAAACTCACGCTGAACATGGACCACGTCAACTCCGAGGCCAACCACACGCTGGACGAGTTGGGCATCGCCAAGAACGCGCGCGAGGAGAAGATTCGCGCCCGCGATCACAAGCAACTCGACGCCGCCGAAAACGCCCGCATGGCCAAGCTCTACCGCGAGCACGTGCTCGGGGAAAAACCGGTCGAGGGTCTGGTCTCGCTCTCCGACATCGCTCCCGCCAAGCCGGCCGAAGAGAAGCAGGCCGACCTGGTGGCCGGGGACTAGCATTGCATGCAGCAGCCGCGCCTTCGGCGCAAGACCGCAAAGGCCGTTCCCTCAAGGGAGCGGCCTTTGCCGTGTGGGGCGATAAGTCGAACGGCGCTGCGCAGGCTTCCCCAGAACTGGAGCGGGGAGAGCAGAACAAATAGAATGTTGCCATTGGAGACGAGATGAAAGTCCTGTTCATTGGCGGCACGGGGAATATCAGCACGGCGGCGACGCGGTTGGCGGCGGAGCGGGGCATGGAAGTCACTTTGCTGCGGCGGGGAATGCGGGTTGCCGAGGTAGCGGAGAATGTCCGCTGCATTACGGCGGATATTGCGGATGAAGCGGCGGTGGACGCAGCGCTGGGCAAGCAGAGCTTCGACGCCGTAGTGGACTGGATCGCCTTTACGCCGGCCGACATCGAGCGCGATATCCGGCTGTTCCGCGACCGGGCCAGGCAGTTCGTCTTCATCAGCTCGGCGAGCGCCTATCAGAAGCCGTGCGGGCACTACCTGATTACCGAATCGACACCGCTGGCCAATCCCTTCTGGCAGTACTCGCGCGACAAGATCGCCTGCGAAGAGCGGCTGATGCAGGCTTATCGGGACGAGGGCTTTCCCATCACCATCGTGCGCCCCTCACTGACCTACGGCGACACGCAGATTGTGCTGGCGGTGAATAGCTGGCAGAAGTCCTTCACCGCGGTGGACCGGATGCGTCGCGGCAAGCAGGTGATTGTGCCGGGAGACGGCACCTCGCTGTGGGTGATAACCCACAACAGCGATTTTGCTCAGGGGCTGGTGGGCCTGCTGGGGCACGGCCAGGCCATTGGCCACGCCTTCCACATTACCGGCGACGAGGTCATGACCTGGGACCAGTTCTATCGCCTCACGGCGCAGGCGGCGGGCGTGGAGGCGCGCATTGTGCACATCCCCTCGGATTTCATCGCTGCCTGTCTCCCGGACGAGCTGGGCAACCTGACCGGCGACAAGGCGGTGAGTGTGGTCTTCGATAACAGCAAGATCAAGCGCTTTGTGCCGGGCTATTGCGCCAAAGTGCGGTTTGCGGAGGGTATTCGGCGAAGCATCGACTGGTTCGATGCCGATGTGCGGCGCAAGCAGATCGACGAGGAGGCGAATGCCTCTTGGGACAAGCTGATCGAGGCCTACGAAAGCGGACTTGGGGACGCAGTGCGCAGGTTTCGGCCATAGCGTTGGGCAGCCTGCCTGAGGCTCCCAAGGTCTCTGGCCCGCGGATGGGCGCAAAAACACACACGGTTCTTGTTCGTGGGGAAATGCGGCAACCCGCGCCGGAGAACGCGCTTCTCAGACCTGGTGGTGGCGGAAGATGTCGTCGTCTTCGCGGTGGCGGCAGTCCGTGCACTCCAGGCAACAGACCAGGAGCACGGCCACACCGATCGTCACCAGAACGGCGAGGGCGTTGTCGGCGGAAGCGAACCATTCAATCAAGCTAGTCATTGTCTCAGTCCGGACTTGCAAAGCGATGGCGCAAGTCATCCTTCGCGCGGAGCGGCTCGCTGGATAGATTGGACGAATCGCCGCGACGAAAGGTTATCATCGGCAGATTTTTTCAGAAGTTAGGCGAAATTTACGCATTTAATGCTTGCAGGTAATAGAAGAAAAGGCGAAACTGTATCCGGTATGGCAACCGGCTCCAATCCGGCACCGGCTCCCGGCCAGGAAGACTGGCTGGACGAACCCGAGCCCGTGGAGCCAACGCCGCCCCCTCCGCCGGTCGAGCCTGCCGGCGGCCCCTCCGTGAACTGGCTGTTCGTCGATCTGAACTCCTACTTCGCTTCGGTGGAGCAGGACGCGCGTCCCGAGCTGCGCGGGCGGCCGGTGGGCATTGTGCCCATGATGGCCGACACCACCGTCTGCATCGCCGCCAGCTACGAGGCCAAGGCCCACGGCGTGAAGACCGGAACGGTGGTGGCCGACGCCAAGCGGATGTGTCCTGGGCTGGTGCTGGTCGAGGCGCGCCACGAGCTCTACGTCGACTACCACCACCGCATCGTCGAGGCGGTGGAAAGCTGCCTGCCGGTGACGGCGGTCTGTTCCATCGACGAGATGGCCTGCCGGCTGATGGGCCGCGAGCGGCCTCTGGCGGCGGCCATGGAGCTGGGCCGCCAGGTGAAGCGGCGCATTCTGGAGCGGGTCGGCCCCATGATGCGCAGCTCGGTGGGGTTGGCCACCAACCGCTATCTGGCCAAGGTGGCCAGCGACATGGAAAAGCCCGACGGACTGGTGGCGCTTCCCCTGGATATCCTGCCCTACGCATTGCGCCAACTGACCCTGCGCGACCTGCCGGGGATCGGCGCGAAGACCGAGAAGCGGCTCAACGACCAGGGCATCCACACCATGGACGATCTGATGGCGCGCAACTCCGAGCAGACCGGGCAGCTTTGGGGCTCGGTGCTGGGCGAGCGGCTGTGGCACTGGCTGCAAGGCGAAGACTTCGACATGGCGGAGACCGAGCACCTGAAGTCGCTCAGCCATCAGCATGTTCTGGGGCCGGAGATGCGCACCCCGGAAAAGGCCTGGGCGGTGGCGCACAAGCTGCTGCACAAGGCGGCGATGCGCCTGCGCGCCGGCGGGCTTTGGGCCGGCAGCATCGGGCTGGCCATCGGCTTTGCGGTGCCGCGCGGCGACAAGACGCCGGTCAGCCGCTTCGGCGTGCCCACCCGCGGATGGAAGGGCGAGCTGCATCTGCACGAATGTCAGGACAACCAGACGCTGATCGCCGCGCTCAGCCGGCTGTGGGCCAGCCGCCCTTCGGGATCGGAGTTCGACCATCCCTATTTCATTGGAGTGCACCTGAACGGACTGGTGCCGGATCGTCTGCACACGCTCAACCTGTTCGACGGGTTGGAGGACGAGCAGAGCCGGGCGCGGCTGTTGGCGGCCATGGACGCGCTGAACAACAAGTACGGCCTCAGCACGCTGGCGCCCGCCACCATGCTGACCGCCTTCAAGGCCGCGCCGACGCGGATTGCTTTTCATAGCATTCCGGAACTTTTCTAGTTTCGATTTCCAATAAATGTTAACCAATCGGATACTTTTGGAGCTATACTGTGCAGGCTCCCACCTTTGTGGCATTGCGATTCTTCCCCGTATGTGCAGCCAGAGGATCGGCGGAGCCGTCATACGGCCTCGCTGGCTGAGAAGCGTTGTGAGAGGGAATCGGCCATGATTCGTTCCAGTGTCTTGTCCAGGGCAGCGTTTTGCCTTGCCCTTGCGCTTCCTGCGCCGCTTGCCGGCCAGCATCCCGCCTCTTTCTGGTACTCTCCCCATCCTTTGCCGGGCGTCGAGGAGGCATCGGACCGGCTGCGCTTTCTGACGCCTCATCTAACCCCGGTGAGCGTGGAGGGGAACCGGTTCAATCCGGAGGGCGGCTACAGCGTGGCGCGCGCCGACGTGAGCCGCGCCGGGGTGCTCCTGTCCTTTCGCCGGAACGGCGCCGGGGAGCCGAGCGAATTCCACTCTTCCTGGGGCAGCCGATTCAGCGCCTCGGGCTATACGCCGGGCAGCGACAATCTGGTGGTCTCCATCGACTATCGGGAGATTGCCTACTTCCAGATTTGGACCGTACCGTCGAACCGCGGCGCGGACGCCTGGTGCGTCGAGCCGATGCACCACCATGCCGGACGCAGCGACGATGTTCTCTGCGTCGATTCGGTGCACAATGCCGAGGTGCTGGTGGACGCTCTGGCAACGCTGGTGCAAGCCAGCGGAGGCAGGCTGATTCCACCCTTCGGCATGTGGGCGGTCCCGGCGCAAGGCGTGAAGACGGGAAAACATGTCAGGCAGAGCGTCTGCGAGGTCTCGCAGGTAGATTGGAACGGCCCGCCCGCGCAGGCCGGCGCTCAGATTGGCGACATCCTCTACGCCATCGACGGCAAGCCCTGCACTGCGGGAGGAGACTTTCTGACCGCTTTCAGGCAAGCGGCCGGGGGCGCGTTGGAAGGTGGCGAACTGCACGCGGATCTGCTCCGCAAAGGCAAACACCTGGCGGTTACCCTGAACTATCCCGAATTGGAAGCGCCAGCCCAACAGTTGCCGCAGGAGGATGCCTCGCAGATCGCGGCGTCCGCGCCTCCCGCGCTTGCACCGCAGCCCCCTTCGCTCTCCACGCCACCCTCCACACAGGTTTTGACGCTGGCCAGCACCGCATCGAGGCCGCTGCCGCTCTCCGTTCCAGCCTCGACCCCGTTTCGCGCGCCGGCTCCCTCCTCCCCTGCACCAGGTCTGGTTGCCGCCTCCGCTTCGACGCCGCTGCCGCTCCCCACTTCCTCCTCGACGCCGCCCCGTCCGCCGGTTCCTTCTTCCTCCGCGCCTGGCCCTCCGACCGTTACGGCGTCGTCCCCGCTGCCGCTGCCCGCTTCCTTCTCCACGCCGCCGCGCCCGCCGGATTCGTCCCCCGCCGCGTCCGCTCCGCTGGCGCTCCCGACCGCCGGGCCGGCCGGTTTCCGGCTGGGGGTGCAGGTGCGTCCGGTGACGGTGGCGGATGTCCCCGCCTTCCGGCTCTCCGCTCCCAAAGGGCTGGTGGTGGTCAGTGTCGAGAAGGGCGGCATGGCCGAAGCCATGCAGATTCAGGCCGGCGACATCTTTCTTTCCGTAAATGGCACGGATCTGGCCAATCTGCAAGTGTTTGCGCAAGCGATCCAAGTGGGCGGCGCCAAGACCTTCCAGGTTTGGCATAACGGCCAGTTGTCGGAGCTTGTCGTTCCCCTGAGCCTCTAGCGCCCTGCACCGCATTGCATTGCCGAGGCCGGAGCCGATGCGCTCCGGCCTCGACGCGTGTGGGCGAACTTTTTTCTCACGACCGCGTAACTCTCTGCATCCCCATGCCCGCGTTTCCGCGGATTAGAGAGTAGCAGCGAATATATGGCCCACGACTGGCAGGCGGATTTCGAACAACTCGTGGACGAGCACCAGGCGATGGTCTTCTCGCTGGCGCTGCGGATGACTGGCGATCGCGGCCTGGCCGAAGAGATCGCGCAGGATGTTTTCATGGAGCTGGATAGGAACCTGGCCAGGATCGAGACGGCAGACCACGCCTGCTTCTGGCTGCGCCGGGTGGCGATGAGCCGCTCGGCCGATGCGCTGCGGCGTCGCCGGGTGCGGGGGCTGGACCTGTGGGTGGAGATGGAAGACCGGCACGGCATCCGGCTGGAACCGCCGGCGTCGCCCTTGGGGACGCGCCTCGAGCAGTTGCTCGCCACCTTGCCCGAGCCGCAACGCGCGGCGCTGGTCCTGCGCTACCAGGAGGACCTGACGCCGGAGGAGATTGCCGCCACGCTTCAAGCGCCGGTGGCCACCGTGAAGAGCCACTTGCAGCGCGGCCTGAAGCTGCTGCGGGCCAAGGCCATGCACCATTTGAAGGAATTCGTGCGCGTCAAGGAGCAAGCCAGTGGAGATTGAACCCATGCAAGAGTTTGAGCGGGAGTTGCGTCAGGCGCTGGAGCGCCGGCCCGCGCCGCCCAGTTTGAAGGGCAGGATTGTGCAAGCCCGGCAGCGCAGGGCGCAATCCGCACGGCGCTGGGTTCTTTGGCAGCGGCTGGCGGCGTCGCTGGCGCTGGCCGCCGTGCTCGGCGGCGGCGTGGAGTGGCAGCGCCACGTCCGGGAGGAACGCCGCCAGGGCGAAGCCGCCCGGCAGCAAGTTCTCATTGCGTTGCGCATTACCGGCCACGCGCTCAACCAGATGAATACCCAGCTCGCCGCCCACGGCCGCGCGCAAGAATAAGGAGAATCCCTCATGCACAACCGGATTGCAACTCTCATGCTGGCGGTGGCCGCGATTGCCGCGCCCGTCCTGGCGCAGACCCCGCCGCTGCCCCTGCCGCCGCCGGTCGAGAAGGAGTTGGCGGCGCGCGCCTCCAACGTCACCGAAGTCACGCTGGGCAAGAACATGCTGACGTTTGCCGCCCGCTTCATGAACGGCAAGGACCAGGACGAAGCCGCCACCCGGCATCTGATCGAGGGGCTCGACGGCATCTATGTCCGCGAGTACGAGTTCGACAAGGAAGGCCAGTACTCGGCAGAGGAGATCGATAAACTGCGCCAGTACTTCGAGACCAGCGACTGGTCGCCGATGGTGCGCGAACGCGACCGCAAGAACGGCGAGACCACCGACGTGATGGTCAAGCTGGTAAACGGCGAGACGCACGGCATGTTCATTCTGACGGCGGAGCGCAAGGAACTGACGATCGTCCTCATTCTCGGCCCTATCCGCATGGAAGACCTGGGCAAGCTGAAAGGCATCGGCGGGCTGGGCGCGCTGGGCGGGATTGAAGGCGTTCACCACAGCCCCCACGGCAAAGACAAAGACAAGAGCAAGGAGAAGGAACAGAAGGGAGGCGACCAATGAGGCGCCTGTGGCTGATCCCCGTTGCGATCGTAGTTCTGTTGGTTCCTGTCGCGGTGCTCGCTGGCAGCGGCCAGGGCGGCTTTGACGGCGTGGTGCGCTCCGTCGAGAGCCGCTACCATGTGCGGGCCACGCGCATTCCCTTCCTGGGCTTGGTCAGCCTCATCTCCAAAGCCGCTACGCACGACGGCGTCAGCGGGCTGCACGTGGCCGAATTCGATTCCTTCACCGAACCCGTGGACGGCGAAGAGCTGAACCGCATGGTCGAGCAGAAGCTCGGCCCCGGTTGGGAGCGGATCGTCCGCGAGACCAGCCGCCTGGGCGACGAACAGACCTTGATCTTCATCCACCCCGAGGGCGACAAGATGGGCCTGTTTGTTCTGGATCTCGACGGCCATGAGATGGACGTGGTGCAGGTCTCGGTCGATCCCAACCACCTGAACGAAAACCTCGGCCATTACCAGCATCGCCGGCACGGCGAGCAGGACGAAAGCCAGCCCGAATAGCGGCATTGTCCCGGCTTTTGCCAGGAATCAAGTTCGATACGAGAATCAAGCTGTATCTATGCGCCGGGGCGCGGGCTGCCTAGACTTGTCCCTAGTATGGCCAGCATCTCTCCCACGCCGACCTCGAGTTATCGCGGCCGGCTCGCGCCCTCGCCCACCGGCTATCTGCACGTGGGGCATGCGCGCACCTTCTGGACGGCCTGGCAGCGGGTCCGCGAGGCGGGCGGCGCGCTGGTGATGCGCATGGAGGATCTGGACGCGGAACGCAGCCGCCCGGTCTACGCCGAGGCCGCCCTCGAAGACCTGCGCTGGCTGGGCATTCGCTGGCACGAGGGGCCGGACAAGGGCGGTCCGTACGCACCCTATTTGCAGAGCAAGCGGCGCACGATCTATCTGGCCGCCTGGCGGAGGCTCTTGCACCGCGGCTTTCTGTTTCCCTGCCGCTGCTCGCGCAAGGACCTTGCCGCCGCCCTGGGCGCGCCCCACGAGAGCGCCGCGCCCAATGCGCAAAGCGACGGCAAACTCGATCCGCTGGACGACGAACCCATCTATCCCGGCACCTGCCGGCACGTGCTGGCCAAAGCGCCGCAACTGCCCGGTCCCACGGTCAGCGAGATCGAGTCGCCCGACGGCTACAATTGGCGCTTCCGCGTGCCCGACGGAGAGGTGGTCGAATTTGTCGATCGCAACCTGGGGCCGCAGCGCTTTGTGGCGGGGCGCGACTTTGGCGACTTCGTCGTCTGGCGCAAGGACGGCAGCCCCAGTTACCAGCTCGCCTGCGTGGCCGACGACGCGGCCATGCACATCACCGAAGTGGTGCGCGGCGCCGACCTGCTGCTTTCGACCGCGCGCCAAATCCTGCTCAATCGGGCGCTGGGCTTCAACAGTCCCGCCTGGTACCACTGCCGCCTGGTGGTGGATCATAACGGACGCCGCCTGGCCAAACGCCACGACGCCCTCAGCCTGCGCGCCCTGCGCCAGCGCGGGCTCACGCCCATGAATATCCTGTCGGCGGAACTGCCGCGGGAGGGGTGAAGCAGGTGTTCCGGATTACTTCTTGACGCCGCTGGCGCGAATCCGGTCCAGCTTCTCGAATAACTCAGAGATGCGGACCAGGATAGGTGTTCCCGGCACCGTGAGTTCGCCGCCCGAAACCAGTGCCAGCCCCGTTGCCGCGCCGCGATAGGCAACCCGCGCATGGGGGTCGATCACCCACACCTGCTCGATTCCAAATTGGAGGTACTCGACGGCCTTTTTCTCGATACGCCGAATCGAATCTTCGGGCGACATGATCTCGATGGCGATCAGAGGCGGATGGGTCAGGATCTCCTCGGACGGAGAACCCATGCGCAACACACACACGTCGGGAACGAGAAACTTGCGCGCCGCTATCTGGACCCGCTGCTCGGTGAGCCCAAAAACGCCCCAGGCGTCCATGTTGTTGGTGAAGATTGCGCCCAGGACGGTTTGCAGGAAAGCGTGCTCGAATTCTCCCCAGTTGCGCTCCACGACCACGCCGTCGTCGTATTCGCAGTCGGGCTCATAACCGGTGGAGAGGTACTCTTCCACGGAGATGAACCGGTCGCCGATGGGCTGTGTCGCCATGGCAACAGTATCCTGCGTTTCCTGCCGGGCCGCAACAAACTCAAAAATGAGGGGTGGACTGGATGCGCCTTCTTTGCGTGTGTGGGGCGGCAGCGGGAAAGGATCGGCCCGGAAGAATGGGCCGTCGGTCCGCAGGCCGCGAGTACGACCTGCGGGCCGTGCCAAAGCAAAGGAGGTGAGGGCGGATGGGTGCAAAAATGCCCTGGATGCGTGTTGCAATCACAATCGTCATTGACTGGCGGTTTGTGACAGCGCTCGTACTCCTCGCCCTGGCGCTACTGACGAAGTAGCCAAACTCCCAGGGAGCCCACACGCTCCCTGGGACGAAGCCAGTATATCCAATTTCGAATTCCCCGGCTCACTTACTTTTTAGCTTTTGCGTCATTTATGGCGGATGAACTTCCCGCTGTGCAACTCGGCGATCGCCTGCTCCAGTTCGGCCTGGGTATTCATCACGATCGGGCCGTACCAGGCCACCGGCTCTTCCAGCGGCTTGCCTGAGACCAGCAGAAAGCGGATGCCCTCCGGGCCGGCCTGGACCACGATCTCGTCGCCGCGATCGAAGAGCACCAGCGAATGGTTCTTCGCGTCGTAGACCGCGGCTGCGTTCGGGTCCACCGCCGACTCGGTCAGCACAGCGCGCGGCGCGGAAGCCTCGCGGAAGCTGCCCGCGCCAGCGAAGACATAGGCGAAGGCGTTGCGCGCGATCTCCACCTGGATGCGCTTCTGCTTGCCCGGCGGCACCGAAATATCTACGTAGCGCGCGGCCACATTGGATTCGGTCGCAACGCCCTCCACCGGCCCCTGCTTGCCCCAGAATTCGCCGCAAATCACCCGCGCGTGGGTCCCATCGTCCTCGGTCACTTCGGGAATCGCGCTGGCGGGAATGTCCTGATAGCGCGGGCTGGTCATTTTCAGCGCGGCGGGCAGGTTGGCCCAGAGCTGAAAGCCGTGCATCCGGCCCAGCGCGTCGCCCTTGGGCATCTCCTGGTGCAGAATGCCGCTGCCCGCGGTCATCCACTGCACGTCGCCGGCGGTCATGCGTCCCTGGTTGCCCAGGCTGTCGCCGTGCGCCACTTCGCCGGCCAGCACGTAGGTGATGGTCTCGATGCCCCGGTGGGGATGCCAGGGGAATCCGGCGACATAATCGGCGGGGTTGTCGCTGCGGAAGTCGTCCAGCAACAGGAACGGATCGAACTCCTTGGTCTTGCCGAAGCCGAAGGCGCGTTGCAATTTCACACCTGCGCCCTCGACGGTGGGTTTGGTTTGAATCATCTGCTTGACTGCGCGCAGCGACATGGTGTGACCTCCTGTGGCTTACAGGAGATTGGATGCGCGAGATGAATATTCGTTGCAACAGGTATTATCTGGGGCGAATTGCCACACGAGATTGAGTTCGGTTCCGGCGCAGATGTCTAGAGGCTGCCCTTGCGGGCTCGATCCAGTTTTTCGAAAAGTTCGGAGACCCGCACAACAATCGCAGAGTTTGGCGCGGCCACCTCTCCGGATCGAACCAGTTCCAGACCCGCAGGGGTTCCCCGATACACAGCGCGGGCGCCGGGATCGATCACCCACACATTCTCGACACCAAACTCAAGGTACTCCAGGGACTTGGCAGAGACCTTTCGGAGGGTGTCCTCGGGAGACATAATCTCAATGGCGATAAGTGGCGGAGAGGCGATAATCCGTTCCCAAGGCGCGCCAAAGCGCACCACGCAGACGTCCGGCGCCAGGAACCTCTTGGGCGCGATCTGCACCCGCTGTTCTGGAAAGGCAAAAACGCCCCACTCTGCCGCACGATTGGTGAACAAAGTGGTTAAAAGAGCTTGCAGGTAGGCGTGCTCGGTCTCTCCCAAGTTGCGCTCCACGACCACGCCGTCGTCGTACTCGCAGTCCGGGTGAAAGCACGTGGCGAGATACTCCTCCACGGGAATGAACCGGTCGCCGATGGGCTGTGTCGCCATGTGCATCAGTATGCGGCGTTTCGGGGCGGGGCGCAAGACGGGAACATAGCGGAGACGCCTGTCAATAAGACGGGAATTGGTCAGTAGGCTGGATGCGCCTTCTTTGAGCGTGGGTGAGCGGCGGCGAAAGATCGGCCCGGAGGATTGGGCCGTCGGTCCGCAGGCCGCGTGAACGACCTGCGGGCCGTGCCAACGCAAAGGAGGTGAGGGCGAATGGGAGCGAAATCGCCCTGGATACGGGTGGCCATCACGATCGCCATTGAATGGCGGCTGGTGTTGGTGCTCGTACTCCTCGTCCTGGCGCTACTGGTGTTGAGGTAGCCAAACCCCCGGGAGGAACCCACCCCTTCCGGGATTACGCACAGTATAGCGAAAAGCGGATTTTTGGAATTATCGAAATTGGGGTTGGCGGCGGGGCGGTTTCCCGTTTTGAAGCGGGACGGGGTCGATTACATGCGATCAAGCTTTTCGAACAGGTCTTGGATGCGGATGAGGATCGGCGTGTTGGGGACGCACAACTCGCCGGAGGGCAGAAGCTCCAAGCCGGACGCGGCGCCGCGATAGGCCACGCGGGCGCTGGGATCGATGACCCAGACGTGCTCGACGCCAAATTCCAGATACTCGATGGCCTTCAAGGATGCGCGGCGGATGGTGTCTTCCGGAGACAGGATCTCGATGGCGATCAGCGGCGGGCGGGTCAGAATCCGCTCCCGCGGCAAGCCCACGCGCAAGACGCACACATCGGGGATGAGGTACTTGCGGGGCTTGATCTGGACGCGCTGCTCGGTGAGGCCGAAGACGCCCCAGGCGTCCATGTTGTTGGTGAAGATGGTGCCCAGGAAGATTTGCAGGAAGGAATGCTCGAATTCTCCCAAGTTGCGCTCCACGACCACGCCGTCGTCGTACTCGCAGTCGGGCTCATAGCAGGTGGAGAGGTACTCTTCCACGGGAATGAACCGGTCGCCGATTGGCTGTGTCGCCATGTGCACCAGTATGCGGCGTTTTGCGGCGGGGCGCAATTCCCATTCAGTCCTGGTAGGCTTCGCGCCGATGGGCGATGCGCGTGACTTTCACTCTTTTCTCTTCGTCATCGATGACGTATACAACACGATAATCGCCAACGCGGATACGCCATTCGTCCTTTCCGCCGCTGAGTTTCTTTGAGCCGTGGGGTCTGGGGTCTGAGGCGAGCGCCTTGATTCTTGGGAAGATGCGGGCCGACACCGGGGCGGGTAACTGAAAGAGTTCCTTCTCCGCGCTGGATTTCAGCGAAACTCGGTATTCAGGCACTCAGCTTGCCTCTCTGAATGAGCTTCGCCTCGACCTCCTCTATGGGAATGTCTTCCTCATTGCGGCGCGATTGGGAGACCAGGACATCCTCGAATTCCCCCCACAACTCCGCATGTTCGCGGAGGTCGATCTGGACCGCGATCCTGCGCCCTTCCTCGTCTGTCAGGTAGTGAATCCCAGTCATGCATCACCTCGAAAAACGCGCTTCCGCCTGATTCAGACGCTACTCCGGGGTGGTTTTGGCGTCAAGGGCTGCGTCCTGGAAGGACGAAACGAAAGTAGCCCAGTCCTTGGATTGCTCGACCGGCATTTCTCATGAACAGCGCAGCCAATCGGTTTGTCCTTTCCTATCTCTCAGAAGCAAGACATGGGAGCGCGCCTCGGATGCTATTATCGGGCGAAGGATGGTGCTCAGTGGACAGGTGGTGGCACGTAAGTTGGAAACGGGTAGGGTTAGCACTACTCGTCATTTTCCTGACGCCTGTTCTAATAGCTGTCGTTTGGAATTTGGCATATTTGCAGTTACTTCCTTGGCAATTGTCGCGCCAGACTGCGGCCACGAATCCAGGAATTGAGAATATCCCATGCGCCCTGCCGAATAACAGTTTGGCGACGCTCCCAGGCAAGCATGTCGAGCGCTTTGGGTTCTCTATTCAATTGCCCTGGAATGAAATCTACCGTGACCAGACCTTGAACGACGTTGCACTGGTTTCGTCAAATGACGGTGGACTCTTGACCATCAATTCCCCCTCGTACAGCGTGGATTCAATTGCTACACTGCGCCGTTTGGCTAACCTTTCCCCGGAGCTTCGCAGCGAATCGCTCCAGACAAACTATGCGCTGACGTCCGCAGCAATGAACGCTAAACCCGAGCAAGTCAAGTGGTGGAGGACGCGCGGCCAAAACCAGAAAGATTTCACCCTGCTGGAGATGAAGTCTCTTGTCGAAGATGAATGCCATGGCGCTCTATATACCATTAATTTTGGAGAAATGCGCGGATTTCAGCAAGGCGACCCGTCGGTAGCACCCTACTGCGTGAGACTCGATCTCTTCGATAAAGACGACCGCCATTACAAGATCACTTTCGGCGAATATGCTGAGCAGGGCCCGATCGTTACGCAGGCTGCGATCAACGCAATGGTGGCCTCGCTTCGCCCAATTTCTCACCGCTAGGCGCCACTCTGGTAGGCGGCCTACATAGAGCCGCGGCAGGGATACAGCCTCCGGCCTTATCCTCTAGACAGACCCTCCCGTGAGCGACTTTGCCCAAACCGTGAAGCAGCAGGCCGACATCGTCAAGGTGATCGAAGGGTACATCCGGCTGCGCAAGGCCGGGTCCACCAACTACTCCGGCCTCTGCCCCTTCCACAAAGAGAAATCGCCGTCGTTCTCCGTTCACGCGGTGCGGCAGTTCTACCACTGCTTCGGCTGCGGCGTCTCGGGCGATGTCTTCTCTTTCGTGGGCAAGATCGAGAACGTGGGCTTTCCCGAGGCGGTGCGCATCGTTGCCGGAAAGTGCGGCATTCCGCTGCCGAAACGGGAGTTTTCGTCTCCGGAAGAAGCCGCCGAAGCGCGCCAGCGCGGCAAGCTGCTGGAGCTGCACGAGACCGCGACAGCCTGGTTTGAAGACCAATTGCGCGGCCCCGAGGGCGCCGTGGCCCGCGAGTACCTGGCCGGACGAGGGCTGACGCCGGAGGGCATCAAGGCGTTCCGCATCGGCTACTCGCCGGACAGCTTCAACGCCCTGCGCGATCGCCTGAGCGGCATGGCCGACGACCAGACGCTGCGGGCGAGCGGCCTCTTCAGTTGGAAGGAGCAGGACGGCGGCCAGCAGGGGCATATCTTCGATCGCTTCCGCAAGCGGGTGATGTTTCCCATCTCGAACGAGAGCGGCCGGGTGATCGCCTTCACCGCGCGCACACTGGAGACGGGCGAAAAGGCCGGCCCCAAGTACGTCAACTCGCCGGAGACCCCGCTCTACTCGAAGGGCCAGGTGCTCTTCAATCTGGACAAGGCCAAGACCGCCATCCGCAAGGCCGAGTTTGCCCTGCTGGTGGAGGGCCAGATGGACTGCATCTCGGTGTTTTTGCGCGGGATACAGAACGTGATCGCCACCAGCGGCACCGCCTTTACCGAGCAGCAGGTGGCCATTCTGCGCCGCCACACCTCGAACGTGCTGGTCAACTTCGATCCCGACGCAGCCGGGGCCAACGCGGCGGAGAAGTCCATCTCGCTGCTCACCGAAGAGGGGTTCACCATCAAGATCGTTACGCTCGACGACGGCCTGGACCCGGATCGCTTCATCCGCGAGCGCGGCGTGGAGGCCTATACGCGAGCCCTGCGCAACGCGCGCCGTCAGTCGGATTATCTGATCGAGCGCGCCCGCGCGGCCTTTCCCGGCGCCAGCCCGGAGCAGAAGGTCAAGGCCATGAATTTCCTGCTGCCGCACATCCGGCGAATGCCGGAGAAGCTGGCGCGGGACCAGTTTGCCGGGGACGCGGCGCAGAAGCTGGGCATCGACTCGGCCGTGTTGCGCGAGGAACTGCGCCAGGCCGCGCTCAAGCGCCGCGACCACGTCGAGACGCGCGCCACCGCCCTGACCGAGGTCGAGCGGGTGCTGCTGCGCGCGTTGGCCATCACCGACCCGGACAACGAGCAGTCGCGGCGGCTGGCGATTCAGGCCTTGGCCGAGCAGCCAACGTGGTTTGAGCATCTTGGCGCGTGCTCGGCACTCCATGCGCTGGCCGGCCGCCAGTCGCGCGACCCCATCGAAGTGGTGGCCGACGCCGCACAGCGCGCGCTGCTGGCCGAGGCGCTGCTAGCCGAGACCAAGCCGCCCGAAGAGACAGAGGTGCTGAGCGCGATCCAGGAGATTCACGAGCGGGCCATCGAGCACCGCCAGCGCGACCTGCGCTCGCAGATTGCCGAAGCCGAGCGGCGCGGCGACTTTGCCGAAGTGGTCCTGCTGACCCAGCAAAAGCTGGAGCTGGACCGGACGCTGCGCCAGTTGCACAACCAGAGGCCGACGGAACGGTAGGCATTGCCGGAAGCGGCCAAAGATTGCCGATGAGAGCATAATGAAGGGGCAGGGCCGGTTTTCTGCTGCCTTGCGGTTCGCCACGGGGTGAGGAACTTATGGCTACGACCGTTTCCGATCTTTCCGATCTGCTCAAGGGAATCCCGCCAGGAGCATGGGTCGCCGTCTCCGAAAGCCAACACAAAGCCATCGCCTACGGGGTTGACGCCCAGGCCGTATTCAACGAAGCCCGGCAAAAAGGCGAGCGCCTGCCGCTCATGGTGCGCGTCCCCGAGCAGAACTCGGCGATGTTCTTCTAAAGAAATGGCGATTGTCACATTTCCTTATGTCGCGCTTCCCATGCCTGCCAATGAAGCGCACCCGCATGGCCTGAGTTGCACCGACATTGCGACGGGGTATAATCCTGGCCATGCATGCCCTCGCGGCATGGTGGAGCGTCATGATCCTCGAAATCAAACCCGCGCAGCAGAAGGTGCTTGAGCGCGCTGCTCTTTCCGGCATGAGCCCTGAAGACGTGCTCGACCAGGCTTTTGCGGTCATTCAGGAGCAATATGGGAACGGCGACTGGATGCTGGCCGAAAGGGAAGTCATCGGCGCGCAGATCGCGGAGGGTTTTGCGCAGGCGGAGCGCGGGGAGCTTATCGATCCCGACGAAGCGATGCGCATCCTCGAAGAGCGCCGGGCAAAACGGCGAATCGCCTGAAGATGCCTCCCCCGTATCGGTTCACGCCGCGAGCCCTCGACGATCTCGACGAGATCTGGAGCTATATCGCGCAAGACAGCGTTGAAGCAGCAAGTCGCGTGGAATCGGCGATTGTGGCCGCTTGCGAGAGCCTGTCCCGGCATCCGCTGCTGGGTTCAAAGCGAGGCGAGATCACTCCGCTCCCGGTCCGTTTCTGGACGGTAACACGGTTTCCCAACTTCATCGTGGTCTATCGCCCCGACACCAGGCCTCTCCAGATCGTGACGGTTCTTCACGGCAAGAGGGATATTCGCTCGATCCTTGCCAAGTTGGAGCAATAGGGGATCCATCTGCGTGTCGGGCAAGTTCCAGCATTCCTGCGTCGAATTGCCGTCCTGCGCGTCTAAACCAATAGAAGCAGGAGCCGGCCAGGCGAAGGCCAGCCCGGCAGATTCCCGAAGCAGCCGGCGGGAGCCCGGCTTGGGGCGCGAATGCTCCTAGGGAAATACCGGCCGGCTGTGGTAATCTATTGATCTCTGTGAGGATGCGCGCCCCCTTTGCCCCAACCATGAGCTGCGGCTCGCGGGCGACCCAGGCGAAAACCTGAAGCGCTAGTCATCCTGTTCCGAGCAACCACCTGAGACCGCTTCTATTTTGCGGGTAACCGCAGGTCCGTCCGCACGTGCGCGCAGCCCCCATTTGGGAACCTTTTTTTTTCAGTGCGCTCCGGACGGAAACCCCGCGTCGTCCAAGAAACGGCGCTTTATTTGCATGGACCGCGGCGTCTGCCAGGCAGGGTCGGCCCCATGCGAATCCTTGAGCAGATCCCGGCATCCCTGGGGCCTGCCGAAGAGAGTAGGAATGATTTGGCGATAGACGACAAGTTCGAACACGATATTGACGGCCTGATCGAAGTAGGCAAGGAAAAGGGCTATCTCACCTACGGCGACGTGAACGACATGTTGCCGGAAGAGATTGGCTCGGGCGACGATCTGGACGATCTGATCACCACCATTGGCACCCAGGGCATCGACCTGCTGGACGGACCGAAGTTCGCCGGCGACAAGGACTTCGACCTGGAAGAGGGCGAAGACGTCGAACTCGACCTGACCCCTGGAACGCTGGAAAAGACCAACGACCCCGTCCGCATGTACCTGCGCGAGATGGGCACTGTCCCGCTGCTCACCCGCGAGGGCGAAGTCGAGATTGCCAAGCGCATCGAGCGCGGCCAACTGCGCGTCATGAAAGCGATTTCGCGCTCGCCGATCGTGATCCGCGAGATCGTGGCCCTGGGCGAAGACCTCAAGCGCGGCGTGCGCAATGTAAAAGAAGTGGTGGTCTTCGACGAGGAGGAACTCACCGAGGATGTGGTGCAGGCCCGCGTCAAGGCCACCGTCACCAAGATCGACCTGCTCATCAAGCACCAGAAGAAGATTGCCTCTCTCGACGACAAGACGGTCGTGCCGGTCCCTGGCGTCAAGGTCAAGGCAAAGGATGCGCGCCACACCCGCTGGATGATTGCCCGCGAAAAGGTGCTGATCTCGCGCATCGTGCGCGACCTGAAGTACACCGCCCTCGAACGCAAGCGGCTGCTCGACAAGGTCAACAAGACCGTCGACACCATGCGCACGCTGGAGCGGCAGATTCGCTCGCTCGACCAGAAGTTCGAAGCCTCGAAGAGCGAGGAGCTGAAGAAGGAATACCGGCGGCAGCAGAAGAACTGCAAAACCGATCTGGAAAAGATCGAGGGCGACGCGGGCGTCTCCATCGTCGAGCTCAAGCGCACGCAGCGCGAGATGATCCAGGGCGACATGGACGCCGAGCAGGCCAAGCGCGAGCTGATCGAAGCCAACCTGCGCCTGGTCGTGTCCATCGCCAAGAAGTACACCAACCGCGGCCTCCAGTTCCTCGATCTGATTCAGGAAGGCAACATCGGCCTGATGAAGGCGGTGGACAAGTTCGAATACCGGCGCGGCTACAAGTTCTCGACCTACGCGACATGGTGGATTCGCCAGGCCATCACCCGCGCCATCGCCGATCAGGCCCGGACCATTCGAATCCCTGTCCACATGATCGAGACCATCAACAAGCTGATCCGCACCAGCCGCCAACTGGTGCAGGAGCTGGGCCGCGAGCCCTCCAGCGAAGAGATTGCCCGGCGCATGGACATCCCGGTGGCCAAGGTGCGCAAGGTGCTCAAGATCGCGCAGGAGCCCATCTCGCTGGAAACGCCGATCGGCGAAGAGGAAGACTCCCACCTCGGCGACTTCATCGAAGATCGCCAGGCGGTGTCGCCCTCCGAGGCGGTCATCAGCGTCAACCTCAAGGAGTACACCTCGCAGGTGCTGCGCACGCTTACGCCGCGCGAGGAGCGGGTCATCAAGATGCGCTTCGGCCTGGAAGACGGCTCCGAGCACACCCTGGAAGAGGTCGGCCAGAGCTTCCAGGTAACTCGTGAGCGCATCCGGCAGATCGAAGCCAAGGCGCTGCGCAAGCTGCGCCACCCCAGTCGCAGCCGCAAGCTGAAGGCCTTTGTCGAAGGCGTCAAGGACATGTAGTTCCGCAACAAGTCAGCCGAAAAGAGCCGCGGCCTTGGAAGGGGCTGCGGCTCTTTTCAGTCAAGGATGCGAATGTGTGCATATATATTTACGTATATGTTGTATTGACATGAAATATATCGTTTGGCCTATAATCGCGGTTGCTGCTGTGTCATCACAGAGGAGGGAAGTTCCATGCCCCGAACTGCCGCACGAAAGACTCCACCCGCTCGCCTCCGAAAAGAGCGTGTTCTCATCGAATTCCCCGAAAGCCTGTTGCGGCGCGCCGATGAGGCTGCCCGCGAACTGGACAAGAACCGCAGCGAATTGATCAGGGCCGCCGTCGAACAGCTTTTGGAGGGGATGGCCGCCAAGCGTTTCGAGCAGGAACTGGCCGCGGCCTATATGGCGAACGCTCAAATGAGCCGCGAGACAATGGACGAATTTGTCCATGTCGACCGTGAGGGGTTCTGATGGCCGGCAAGCCCTTCCGCGGCATGGTCGTCGAGGTCTCGCTGGATCCGGTCGTCGGCCACGAACAAGGCAAGTCGCGGCCTTGCGTGGTGGTACAGAACGACATCGGGAACCGGTTTGCGTCTACCACGATCGTCGTGCCGATGACCGACGCAACACGCGTCAAAGCGCCGTCGCCTATCTACGTTCCCGTGAAGACGGGGGATGGAGGCACTTCGAAAGATAGCTGCATCCTTTGCGACCAGATTGGGGTTGTGGACCAGAGCCGCTTCGGCAAAGTCTATGGCGCGCTGTCCCCCGAGACTATGGCCAAGGTCGACGAGGCGCTGTCGATCAGCCTGGGTTTGACGGATGCGGCGTTCAAGCGGACCTCGTGAGTTCCAAGGAATCTCTGTTTAAGTGTCCGATTTTCCCAAGGCATCCCTCCGGGGCTAAAGCCTGGCTTTATTTTGTGCTATTTGCGGCACGACTGAAGTCGTGCCCTTTCAAATTCGCGACTTGTTCGGAGCTTTCCTAAGCGAGCCAAGGCCTTGCGCAAGCTGCGCCACCCCAGCCGCAGCCGCAAGCTGAAGGCCTTTGTCGAAGGCGTCAAGGATATGTAATTCGGCAGGAAGTCAGCCGAAAAGAGCCGCGGCCTTGGAAGGGGCTGCGGCTCTTTCAATATGGCAAGTTCCTACGGTTCGCCCAGTCCGACCGCTTTCCACGGAGCGGTCATGCTGAGCGGAGCGCCGCGGAGTCGAAGGACCTGCGGTTGTCCTTGTTAGTTGGCCACCAGCGTATTGATAAACAGGGCCGTCCCGACCCCGTCGATGGTCTTTGCGGTGACCCGCACCTTGTCGCCCTTATGGGGTTGGGTCTTGAACCCCGCCACGGCGCCGTACATGGTTTCGGCCACGGTATCCGCGGCGATCTTGAAGACAGTCACCGCTCCCGCCTCGTCGGCGATGGAAAAGGCATGTTCCTTGTCCTCGGACTTGACGACCATCCCCTCGGTGCTGGAGAAGGGACCCTGCCCGAAGCTGCGCAAGGCAACCGCGGAGCGCGTATCGCCCTGGCTGACGAAGAAGACGATGCCGTAGGAGCCCGGCTTCTTGAACTCGTCGGCCGAGGTCAGCACAGCCCGCAGGATCTTGTCCGTGATCGCCGGCGTCTTGGCATTGGTCAGATCCTTGAAATAACCGCTGGAGCGGTTGTCGGTAAAGACGGTGATTGTCTTGCCGGCGGCATCGACGGAAGCCACTGTTCCGGTGAGCGCGTGAACCACCTCTTGTCCCGAAGCTGCAACCGGGACAAACAAGAAAGATGCGACGAAAAGACAAGCTTTCAGTTTTCCATTCAACATGTGTCGACTCCGATCGGTATCAACAATAGGAAACGTTTCATGGGTGGGCCGCGACCAAACACACAGGGCATGAGCCAGGCCAGATTGGCTGGGCTCACAGCCGGCGAAGCGGGTCCATGGCAATAGTGACACCGATTATAGTGCGAAGTTACGCGGGGTGCTTCACGGGGTTCAATTCCCGCGGATAAATCGCTTTCCGGGCCATTTTCCGCGCTGTCGGCGCCAACGCTCCGTGCCTCCTGGTTGCGTCTCCCTCCCGTGCCGCAGGAAAAAGTCACAAACCCCAACCGGCACTGTTCACGAGCCAACCGCCGCTTCCAAACCCGCCATCTCTTCCGCGCTAAGCTTCAGGCTCGCGGCGGCCACATTCTCTTCGAGATGCCCAACTTGCGAGGTGCCGGGAATCGGCAGCATGGCCGGCGAGCGTTGCAAGAGCCACGCCAACGAGAGCTGCGCCACGCTCGCCGAGTGGCGCGCGGCGATCCGGGCAAGCGTCTGCGCCGACGGGTGTTCCGGCTTGAGCAGCTTGCCGCCCAGGATCGGATACCAGGGCAGGAAGCCGATGCCGTTCTGTTCGCAATAGGCCAGCGTCTCCTCGTGCCGCCGGTCCGCCAGACTGTATCGATTCTGGACAGTGGCCACCGCGACGATCTTGCGCGCCTCGTCGATCTCCGCTGGAGTCACTTCGCTCAAGCCGATATGGCGAATCTTGCCCTGCTCCTGCATCCGGCGGAGCGCGCCCAGCGACTCTTCGAGCGGGGTGCGCGGGTCGATGCGGTGCAACTGGTAGAGGTCGATGCGGTCGAGTTTGAGCCGGCGCAGGCTCATCTCCACGCATTGGATGAGGTAGCCGGCGCGGCCCACGTACTCGGTCTTGGCCGGTCCCTGGCGGGTGATGCCGCCCTTGGTGGCGATGACCACGCCGTGCCGGTAGGGAAAAAGCGCTTCGCCGATCAGCCGCTCGGCGATCTCCGGGCCGTAGGCGTCGGCGGTGTCGATCAGGGTGACGCCCAGCTCGACGGCGCGGCGCAGCACGCGGCGGGAGCCGGCCGGATCGGCCGGTTCGCCCCAGGCGCCGTCGCCCACCAGGCGCATGGTTCCGTAGCCCAGGCGGTGTACGGGCAGGTCGCCGCCGACGAGGAATGTGCCGCTGGCCGATGCGTTCGCTGTGTCCACGGTGGGTTAGATGCGGCTGCGCAGCGAACGATCCGCCTCCCATGCGGGCAGATCGCTCGCGCCCCGCCGCATCGGCTTCAGCTTGCTCGGGTGGACTTCAAGTCCAACTGATCCAGGGACGGCGCTTTGGTAAACAGGCTGACGGCCACCATGGCGAAAACCGCCGCGAAAAGCGCGGGAAAGATGGCGTCGCGCGCGGCCAGAATAGCGGGAAAGAAGGCCTTGACGGCGGGAATGTCCCAGGCCAGGGTGACCACCGTGCCGGTGCCGATGGCCGCCACCGCGCCCCAGGCCGTGACCCGCTTCGAGTAGAAAGCGGCCAGCACCACCGGGGTGAGCGCTGCGGAGTAAATCGTGTAAGCGTAGAGCATCTTTTGCAGAATGCTCTCGGCGTAGACCGCCTGATAGAGCGCCCAGCAGCCCAGCAGCACCACGCAGAGCCGGGCGACGATCAGCACCCGCTTGTTCGAGGCCTCCGGCGCCATGTAGCGCACAAAGACGTCGTTCACCAGGTTGGTGGCCGGCGAGAATAGATAATTCGAGGCGGTGGAGATGACCTTGGCGAAGACCGCGCCCAGCAGCAGCGCGCCCATCAGCGCCGGCAAACCGTGACGCGCCGTGTAGGGAATAATCTCGCGCGGATGCAGGGCCACTTCGCCAGTGGGATACAGCGCCCGTCCGAAGACGGCGATGGCCACAATCAGCGTCTCCAAGAGCAGTGTGCCCAGGGTCCAGCCCACCACCGAAAGACGCGCGTCGCGCTCCGTCTTGGCAGAGAAGAACTTCTGGTACATCACCTGGTTGCCCAGCATCAGCAGCATGGTGGGCACCAGGAACTCCAGGGCGCGAATCAGCCCCATGGCGATCGGCTGCTGCACGTGGCCGGGTCCCAGACGGTAGTTGCCCAGCACCTGGAAGTACTCGGGCGGCAAGACGGCGCGCAATCCGGTCCAGCCGCCGGCGTGAAGAAAAAGATACGGCGCGGCGATGACGCAGATCGCGGTGACCAGCGAGCCGATGGCCACGTCCATGTAGGCCACCGAAGACATGCCGGCCATGGCCGTGGTGACGATGACAAAGGCGGCGATGATGTAGGTGCCCAACTCCGGCGTCACGGTGTCCGGAAAGATCAGGTGAAGCACGTCGCCGCCGCCCTTGAACTGGTAGCTGGTGATGCCCACGTAGGCAAAGACGATGGCGATGGTCCCCAGCGCGCGCGCCGTCTGGTTGTAGCGGACTTCGAGCAGATCGGGCAGCGTGAACTGGGCGAATTTCCGCGCCCTGGGGGCGATGAAGTAGATGAGCAGCAGTCCCAGCCACCCGCCGGCCGGCTGCCAGAGCGCCGCAAAGCCGTTTTTGTAGGCGTTCTCCGCCCCGGCGAAGAGCGACCCCGCGCCGATCCAGGAGGTCAGCAGCGTCAGTACCAGCACCACCGCGGGCAGCGAGCGGCCGGCCACCAGATAGTCGGCCTTGGTCTTCACCAGATAGGTGCGATGGACGGCAACAGACAGCAAGACAACAACAATGACAGCCAAGACGGCAACATACAGAGGGGACATTTGCGGGGTTCCTCGCAGGCGTTACAGGGTCCCCGCCAGTGTACTGGAGAGGGGAGACCTGTCGCACGGCCTGCACCCGTCTCTCCCCGCTCGGGAAGGAAGTGGAGTTTGCGTTTGGCTTAGCGGCAAAATGCGGGTATACTGAAGATTCGGCAAGCAACCGGTGGCGTGTGTCTTTGCGCGGCCCGCCGGAAGCCCCGGCAGACAGGCCCGGATTGAGCGCACTTCACTGGCGCTCGAAGGCGGCTTATCCCTGCGGATACAACAGAAATTGGAGTGAAGTCATGGCACAGGTATGCGACATTTGCGGCAAAGGCCCGCAGTTTGGCAATAACATCTCTCACGCCCACAACATTACCCGCCGCCGCTGGAGCGTGAACCTGCAGGCAGTCAAGGCCCTGATCAACGGCCATGCCAAGCGCATCCGGGTCTGCACCGGCTGCATCAAGAACGGCAAGATCGCCAAGGCGTAAGGGCCCCCGGCCCGCTGCGTTCGCCCCCGGCGCGTTCTCTCTTTGAAGCCCAGGGAACGACACCAACCCCGTCCCGCCCGGACGGGGTTTTGTTGTGTCTTGCGGACGTGCCGCCATGAGCGCGCAAAAAGGGCGTCCGGCACCGCCGCACGCCCTCCTACTCTCTCGATGCAAAGTCTGCTCAGGCGCTCTTGGCGATGCTCGTCTCGCTCTCGCAGGGCATGCGGGAAGGCCACATGCGGGAAGGCGGCTCGGCGCGGGGAGGCAAAGGCACCAACGTCAATGCCGCTCCCTGGCCGGTCATCAGTTCCTGAATCCGCTGCGGCGAGAAGCGCCAGCTTGCCGGCAGTCGATCGCGGTTCTCCGCCCCATCCATGTATGCGGCCCGCTCGTGCCCTTCGTAGAGAATCGAGTCTCCTCGTCCATTGGCGGTCTCGCGCAGCCTTTGCGCCACTTCCTTGGGTGTCGCCAGGTAGATGCGGGGCAACTCGTCGATCGGCACTCCCTGGAATTGCACCAGGCAGCAGACCGTCCGCGGACTGTGGTGGTCCAGCCACAGGGCAATGGCGCCGTGGTAGTCGGCCTTCTTGCCGCTCATCTCGGCGGCCCGCTTTACATACGACTGCGCCAGATTCCAGAGCCCGTCCTCGCTGCTCTTCACCACCACTTTCAGCAGGGCGCCCGCCTTGGTGACGACCATGTCGTGCGCGGGCTTGTCGGCTCCGTATTGGATCGAAACATCGAACCCGCACCGCGCAAACTGCGCCGCGGCGATTCCCTCGGCGCTGAGGCCGATTTGCCACGAGGGCTGCTTGCTTGAGTCGTTGGAAAGAATCGTCATCCGTCGCTCCTTTGGTGGACAGTGGAAATGCCCAGAACGTTCCAGCGGCAACTTCTATATCGGCAAAAGCGCGCGGGCTGTCAGATCGATCGCGGGAAAAATACGTTGAAAACCGCTGGGAACGCAGGCCGCGCCAAAATAGAACCCGAAACTGGAATCGCAGTTTCACCAGCAACTTTTTTGCACTTGCATTGTTTCTGCCAGAATGCGACGGGCGGATTGTTCCACGAAGCCATCCGCCTCCCTGCCCGGCCACCTTCTGAGCAAGGCCGGCTGCGATAAGTTGGCCTTCCCCGCTTGCGACCGTCCAGTTAGCAGGGACGGGCCTGGACGCGGTATCGCGGCTGGGCAGGCCGTTGGCAGTTTGCTCACGCGGGGGGCGAGTTCGGTACCATGCAACCGATCGATGGGAGGGTGGGTGGTTGCGAAGGCCCGCCAATCACAATCCTTGAAACGGGTCTCCAGGAAGGGCTCGGGAACTTAGTGTCTGCCTGCGGGAAGAGTTTCCAGGCGGCGGCTGCGGGGCCGCAAGAAAGGGAAGAGTGGGCAGGGGCGGCTCAGACCGAGCGAGGCAAGCCGCTATCTGCCGGCGGCCTTGTCCAGGCTATTGAGATCGCCTTCCAATGAATCCATGCTGCGTTTGGCCGCAGGAGCATCGCCGGCATGAAGGGCTGCGCGGGCTTGTTCCAGGTGCAGGCCGGTCCGGGCGAGAGCTTGCGACACATCTTGCCGCAGACCGAGATTCTCTTTGGCGTTTTGTTCCCGAATCGCATTCCAGCGGCTATTGGCAGAGGCGGCGCGTGCCTGCAAATCGATGAACCGTTCCTCCAAGTCGGGTGGGATGCTCGGAGTTTGCGCGGTCGCCAGGGCATTTGCGCTCACCAGCTTGGGTGGCAGGACGGCCCTGCCGCCAGAGGCCGGCTGGGCCGGGGCGACGATGCTGCCGGGCACGCTGGCGGTTTGCGCAGCCTTCCTCTCCGACTCTGCGCCGGTGAGGTTCGCTGCGGGCTGGGTGGCCGGGCTGGCCGGTTGGGTTGTTTCTTTGCTGACGGCGGGCTGGCCCTCCTGGTGGATCGACGAGGGGTCCACAATGGCCGGTCTGCCTCTCCGGTATTCCGTTGCGGCGATGAACAACATGGCCCCGGCGGAGAGCGCGGCCAGAGAGCCGGCGAGGATGGACATGCCATGGCGGCGACGCGGCGCGGGGCGGACAGGTTCGGAGCTCACCTGGGGCGGATCGGTCTCCTGCCGGGGCGGGGCATGACCCGCACCGTTGGCAGGCAAAGTGAACGTCTCTTGGAGCGTGAAGCGTCTCTGTGCGACAGGTTGCAGACTCTGCGCGGCCTCAATCGCCGAGAGGAATTGCTGCGCGTTCTGAAAGCGCTGTGCCGGTTCCTTGGCTAATGCCTTGACCAAAACGGCATTCATTTCCTTGGATATCTCGGCGATATAAAGGGCCGAAGAGGCATCGCCAGGGAACGGGGACGGCAGTCTGCCGGCGAGGACCTCGTACAACACCACCCCCATCGAATACAGGTCGGAGCGTTCGTCCACCAACTCCGAATTGCCGCTCATCTGTTCCGGCGACATGTAGTCCAGGGTCCCCAGAAGCGCGCCTTGCCGGGTGATTCTGCGATTTCCTTTGACCATGGCAATGCCAAAGTCCATCACCTTGACCTTGCGGTCCTTGGTAATCATCAGGTTCTCGGGCTTGATGTCGCGATGAATCACGGGCTGAGGCAGGGAATGCGCGTATTTCAACGCGGCGAGAGCCTGGGTGATGTAGCCGAGGCCCTCGTCCACGTCCATGGGCTGGCCTGCAAGTTGCTGCGTGCGCTGATAGAGCGTGTGGCCATCGACAAATTCCATGAGCATGACCAGTTGCTGGTCAATCGTCGGCGCGGAGTACAGCTTGGCGATGTTCTCGTGGTCCAGAAGCGCCAGCGTCTCAATCTCGCGTTTGAAGCGGGCCACCGCCATCGGCTCGCTAGCCAGTTCCGACAGCAGGATCTTCATCGCTTCGATGCGGGTGCTCGTATTGATGCTTCGGACCTTGTAGACCTGTCCCATTCCACCGGCGCCCAGGACGCAGATCACCTCAAAGTCGCCGAATCGATCACCCTGCTTGAGATCCATGAGAACTCTCCGTACTCTTCTCGAACCCTGCACATCAGTGGGAATCCGCTACCAGGTAGTGTTTGAGCTTGGAGATCGCCTCGGGCAGATCTTCCTCGGCACATTTCTGACAGATGACCTCGCAACTGCCGTCGACTTTTCCATTTTCCACATTGACCATCGAGGCGTGGACGATCAAGGAGGCGCCTAGCTTGCTGACGCTGCCGAAGATCATCTTGCGTGCTCCAATCAATTGACCCAACCTTGCCGCCGTGGCGGGATCGGCGCGGTCGGAAAGCTGGAAGTTTTGCTCGTGGATCACCTGGGCGATCTTGGTTCTCTCCACCAACGTGACGCTGCTATTGGCCCCGATGCGCGTCTGGAGCAGATCCGCGACGACATGCGCGGTGCCGGCATCGACCCCATTGGCATCCAATTCCATGATCCCCAAGGTGAAATTGGCATGGGCAGAAATCAACGCATCCGGGGACGAGGTGGTCACTTTGTATTTGAGACCGTTGATTTCTCCCAGCTCCGACCCTGGCCGGATCTTTGTCGAATAGACGCGCACCTCGCCGTTGTCGGCGCCGGAAACCAGCGACTGGCCGTCGGCGCTGAAGGCAACGGTCATGATGTTTCCCTTCGCGGGCAGCGAGACGATCCGGTTTCCGTGGGTAACGTCGTAGATCGCCAGAGAGCTTTCCATCCGTGCGCGCACAAACAGCCCGAGAGCAATGTAGTTGTTGTCGGCGCTCAGAGAGATCGAAGTGACCTCCCCATTCACGTTCTCGATCGTTTTTGCAACCTGGAATCTCTCTGTGTCGTAGAGCTTCACCCGCCCCTCGCGGTACAAATCTCCGGGGCGAATCGAATTGCCGAATCCGGCCGCGCCTTGCAATGCGCTGTATTCGGAGTTGACCGCCAGCAAACCGCCGGAGAAGCTGCCCGCCGCGTTCTCGATCGAGGTGTCGGCCTCCTTCAGTTGGCGGAGCCGCGCGCGGGTCTTTACGTCCCACTCGGAGAAAACACCCGACATATCCACGCCCAGGAGAGTCGTGTCCATGGGGTTGAATCCCAGGTAAATGAGGGAGCGTGCGCCCTCCCTGGCGAGCCGGTACTGTTCCACTCCCGATGGAGCATCCCAAACGATGATCTCCTTGTCGTCGCCGCCGGAGGCCAGCGTGCGACCGTCGGAGGAAAACGCCAGCGCCCAGACCTTGCGGCGATGACCGTTCAGCGTCCGCACTTGATCGGTGGTCAAACTCACCAGATTGATGACCCCATCGTCGCCGGCCGATGCCAGGGTCGTGCCGCCGCGATCGAAGGCCAGCACCTCCACCCGCTTCTTATGGTGCGCCACCCAGCGAGGCGGGCCGGGCTCTTTCAGAGAGA
>Ga0316217_10001307_pt1 | contig 33001 bp, 20 predicted proteins | sample 1anoAmetaG_FD_203633 | JGI IMG/M metagenome (GOLD analysis project Ga0316217, IMG submission 203633) | Freshwater microbial communities from Trout Bog Lake, Wisconsin, USA - 1anoA | ecosystem: Environmental > Aquatic > Freshwater > Lake > Hypolimnion/Profundal zone | place: USA: Wisconsin...
GATGATGTTTTCATAATTCCTGAGTTCCATTATATCAATCTCATACTTCTGGCACTTCTGCTTGTAGTTCTCGATTTCCGCGTCTCTGTTACCCATCATCTCTCTGCACTTTCTGATTTAGTTCTCGAAAGCACTTCTCTAGTTCTCGTTGCGGATGGTCATCTCTCTGATTTCGCGGTCAATCATGGACTTGCGTTGGCTATCCATGAGATTCCTGAGCTACTCCAGCTCCTTAGCCTTGCTCCTCTCCGAAGCCTGGTATCTAGTCTTCCACTTTTAAATTTCCTGCAGCAGCTCCTGGTTCTTGTTTTTCTAGGACTCGTACTTTTGCTTCAACGAGAAGTCGATCTAAGTGAGCTGGTTCTTCAGCTTCTAGTTTTCGTTGTAGATATTTTAGCAAATGGTATTGAGCTTCTCATGCTCCTCACTGCATAGATGGGAAGTTACCGGTAGAATTCCAGCTGAGACTCGTAGTTGAAGCACTTTTCAGTCAGCTACCTTATCTGCACCTCGTAGTTGGCCGCGTTGAAGAGCTGCCTCTCATTTTCTTTGAGCTTCACTCTCAGCAGCTCGATCTAGTTGGACAGCCTCTCAATCTCTATCGTCTGGAATACGACGATGAAGCTGATATTTTCCCCCAAATTGTTTTTCTTGTAGTTGGGCAGATTCTGGATCCTCGATCTACTGTAATCCATTTCTTACTTTCTGAGATCATCTCCGTAAGCCACGGAGTCGTTGACCAGGGCAGTGGATATGAAGGAACGTCCTGAGACCGACGGCGGGAATACTGTTGATCGCCTTATTGTGCTCTATCTTAGCTCGAACCTTTCGTACATTTAAATCACTTTAATACACTTAGATAAAGAATCTTGCTAATAGCATATACTATCATTATATTGGCAACTAAAATGGCTGGTTTTGGTCAGCTGCGGCTAGCCTGAGGGCTGCAGTTAGTAAGCAGATAGGTTTTGCTGGTCTTTAAAAAAAGTGTTCCTCAAACTTATAACTCATAAGTAAAAATGACTCTAGAATGATGAGAAAATAAATCATTTAAATGGCAGCATAAAAAAGCTCTAGAAACTGTCAGCCGACAGCAAACTTGTCTATTCTCTTTTTTATATAACTGATAAGTCTAAGTCTAAATTTATGGAAACTTCTCTGGTTTTAGTCCCTGTAGTTCTGATTTAGAAAGGTATTTTTTTGCTCTTCAAGACTCTGCAGGTGGTCTTGGCCTATGATTTCCCTCTCTTATCCTTCTTATTTACATCAGGAGATTCAGTTGCCTTTTTAGCTTTGTCAGTTTCTTCTTTCGAAATCCTTTCAAAGCTGGATTCCTGCGAATCAGTAGAATTCGTGTTCTTCCTTTTCGATCTAATTGACAGATTGCAACCCTTTGGCATTAAAGCCCCTTTGTTCTAGCGCAAAGGACTGCTTTAGGAAAACTATGGACATTATCGGTTAAAGTAGGCGTCTAGGTCAAACAGATTTTCTTTAAGAATGGGGGCTATTTTGGTGAGATGGGGCAGTTTGTTTCTGTTAGTGATAGGCTAGAAGCTATCCTTTGGTTTTTGAGTTTGATAGAGAGATGGATCTTCAAAGATGTGCAAGTTAAATCTAGGCGATTGAATCGTAATTTTTGAATTTTTGGGGAGAGAAAAGCGGTCAGTGAGCACTTACTCATGTAATGGCTGTAGCTTGATTGCGGACACTTTGGTGAAAGCTGGTTTCTGCAACATTTGATACTAATAAACAGAACAAAATATTAAAGTTCTATATAACTGACACATGCCATTCAAATATTAGATTTCAATAGAAACAAAATTCTTTTTCCTGAACTTTCTTGAAACTTACACAATAAGAATCCTATAAATCAAAAGCAGCAGTTGCAATCAAAAGGGCAGAGTCTGGTATTGCCGCCCTTGCCAATGTTGAGCTGCTCCTCGCTGTATATCTTGATTCCGCCGGACACTGTTTAGCCGACGAGATCTGCTCCTTGGTTGGCTTGCCTTAGTTGCTATTAAATCTTCCATTGCTTTTTCAACTTGAGCTGAAGTTTTCTTTGCTTTTCTGACTGAAGCTCAGTTTAGTTTGTCTATTGCTTTTTTATGATTTTCTTGTGCTTGGCTTATTTGAAGATGTTGTCGATTAGATTACGCTAAATACTCTCTTTGGGTGGACTTTATGCTTTAGATTTATTTTTGGCTTTGGATTTGGATTTTGGCTTTTGCTGTGTCTTGCTTTTAGTGACGTTTGTCTTTTCTTTCATTGATTGTTGATGATTGTAATATAATATAAAAGACCTCGTAGTATTAATTTGACTAAGCTATCAAAGAATTCTCTCTGCTATTCAATGACAGCTGAAAGAAATGTTACATCTGAAAATGATTGATAATAAGACTTTTTTATACCCAATTGATCTAAAAGCTCGAAACATCAAATTAAAAGTGCTCATCTTTGTTTTACTGCATAAATCTGGCTGCTTCCCAAGAGCAGAGAAGAGAAAACCCTTGCTAGGAATTCGTATAAAGAGGTCGATTATTTATTATCTCGCACGCCAAAGAACCAATACGAATTCCAATGATACAATAAAAGCGGCCGCAGCAACTTATCAATAAACTGATGTGCAATAACAAACAGAGTGTGTTTCCGCTGAACCAATTTATTGTATAATAAGGTAGATGTCCAGTTAGGTTAGCCTTACAATATCCAAAATCTTCAATTGGAATGATTCAGCCTAGAGCAACAGACTAGAAATCGGTTTTTACAGCACCAGTGGGACCTACCTTGCCCACAAAACGCTCAACGCCCATTACTACCAGCAAACCCTCCTCATAAATACATCCTTCAAGATCAATTATCTCCCCGAACACCAGCTCGTAACGATGAATCAAGTCAGGTCATTTCACGCATCTCGACAGTCCAAGGACCAACCCAGACGCTGATTGGAGAAATAGAGATCGACTTGGCCAAGCTAAAGGAGAAGCAGCTACTGTTTATTCCTTTCCGGTAGAACCAAAATGTATTGTAAGTCAAACTCTACACCCCTAAGCCTTCAGCCTCGCCAGCTCTCTAACAAACTTCCAACATAAGTAGGCAGCAGTTCCTTCAAGAAAGAAATGATTTCATCGATAAACTCACTGATCATGAGGCTGACCTTAAGAAGCGGTTTTCAGAGAAAGTGTACAATTTGTTGAAAGATATCAAGAACAGAGGCAGCAGTGAAGGAAAAGAACGAGGTACTTCCTTTAATATTTAGCTAAGAGTTCCAGAGGCAAAAACTAAATAGAGTTCAGGTCGAGGCTGAGTCCAGAAAAGATCAAGGTGGACATGAATAAGAGAGATGGATTGTCCAAGGCTGAACTGAGAGGCCCCTCACCCGGGAAACCCAAACCTTAGCACTAGTTACTTATTAATTCGATGGAGAACAAAGCTGGAACTGACGCCCAAGACCTCGAATACCAGTTCCAGAGCCAAGCAAAAAAGCAGCAAAAAAATAACCAAATTCCCCAACAAACCAAGTACCCCTTCGGAGGACTCCTGGAACAAGACAGTAGAAGATGATTCAGCATATTGATGTTCAAATCAAAATTTATTATTCAGATGAGAGAAGCATCTAGCTCAGCTTTTTTCGACTACCACATTGCTAAGGACTTTTTGAGCGCTGAGGAAGTTTGAGGAAGCTTTTTTTGAAATTTTTTCTTAGCTCAGCCTCAGCCTCAAGGAGCTCCTGAATAGACTGCTGCTTTCTGAGCTGCTGCTCTTTGGCCAAAATCTCCAGTTCAACTAGGTATTAATTGTTAGTTAGCCTCACTTCCTGTAAAACTCCTTGGAGATTCTATATGTGTTGAGTCTTCCTTTTCAGTTCATCTTGCAAAAGGACATTTTAATCCACTAGATCTTTCAGATATTTGTTTACTTGTTGCTTCTCACACTCATCATCTTCTTTGTGTCTTAAGTATTATTATTTTAGGTTTTCCAGCTACTAGACGACAACTTTGGTCTCATTCTTTTGCAGCTCAAGCTGTAAAGAAAGTTCCTTATTTCTTTCAATGATAGACTAACGCTCAGCCTATAAAGTCTGTGTTTTTTTGAGGAGTTGCTAGTTATCATTCTCAAGACTAACGAGTTAGCGCTTGAGCTCATCGTTTTTAGACTACAAAGATGAGAGTTCTAGTTCTTTTTGATGTATGGTAAGAATCGTCTCTTCATGGAACTCCTTTATTTTAGAACTTCGCTCAGTACTCTGCGCCCGTGACTTCTCCCTCAAGCTTTCGTTGATGTCAGTTAGCTTTGATATTTCATGCTAATGCTGCACGATAGTCTGCTAAAGCTCATATTTGCGCTTATTGCTTTCGACTAACTTCTCAAACAACTCCATCTATTTCCTCTTTGCATCGGCCAGCTGGTTTTTTTAATCTTTCGATTTCCCATCCCTCGCTGCCAGCACTCCTGCAACTGATTCAAAGAACTATTTCAAAAGACTGGAGTCGCTACAGCCAAGATCTAAGGAAGAGAGCTTCAGGAAACGGTTTAGGTTTACTATCTCAGCCCTTGCCTTATCCCATAATCCACTTTTTATTTTAGATGAACGGACTTCGTCTTCCAGAACTTTCATCTTTGTTAGTGCGCTTCCTTTTTGTTGGTTTAGTTTGTCGGTCTCGGGGGTCGTGAAACTTTGGTTGAATGAAAAAAATCGTTAGTTCGGCTAATGCTAACTCTCCGGTCTACCCTGCATAAAATAGTGCTTACTTCAGAATGCATGGAGAGTTCCGTCTTTTCGAACTCTGAGTTATTCCGAGGGATGCACTCCATACTTTTTTTTACTGTAAACCCTCCTTCATTACCAGCGTACATATTAATAATTATAAAATTTCCAGAAAGTAGGCTTTGCAGATGAAAAGTAGTATCTCGAAGTAAGAGAAGAGAAGTAAAATCAAAAAGGTTGCCAAAAAATTGAAGAAGCAACATTTTAATGAATACTGTTTCTTAAGATTCTGCTTACAGAAACAATATAATTGCCTGTATTTAATATTAATGATGAGAAAATTACTACTGAACACTTTCCGACATTTTTCGAAACTCAACCAAGAATCAATCGGCAAGATGCGTCATTCGTTTCAGCAGAATCCAACAGCATCAGTTTTCGGGTAGTTCCTTACTCCCGAAAATACCCAGGAATTATTCAAAATCGTAATTGCATCCAAAATATCGCCGCATCAGTCAAACGCAGCTCTGGGCAGCTTGCTCGACCTATGCAGTACCTAAACCGACGAGTAGCTCAATGTTCTGGCAAACATCCTCAAGCAGCGAGGAATCAACAATATGAGAATTGGAGACCTACCCTCCTCCATTTCGGATTTCGAACAAGCCATTTCGACTGTACTTTTGATGAGTCAACCTAGTCATCTAGTTTTATCTCAATTCTACAAATTCATCGCCGATCTATATCTGCAGATGAATGAGCTAAAGAAGGGCTAAAAAGCACTCCTGGAAGCAGAGAACCTACTTTTGGAAATGGTGCAACTTGAGGGAAACGGGTAATGGGAACAACAAACTTTAAGTTCAGGGTTAGCCTGCATTTACACACAAATGTGTATGATCAAATACAGAGAAAAGAGACCAATGGATGCTTTGAAGCTGCTGGAAAAAGCGGAAGAGTACTGGAAAAAGGTGTAAAACAAGCTATTAAAGGAATATGAGTTGACTAGCAGGTTGAAGTGTATGCTTCATATACTTTTCAATTAGAATTCGCAGGCATTAGAGTCAGCACAAAATTTCCTGAACTTCCTCCATGCAAGTCCATAGTATTCAAGCGGCCTGAACCGCAGAATGCACGATCTAACCTGCCTCTACTATCTCAACATCATTTGCTCTTTCAAATAAGGAGCAACCCAGGAGAAGCAAGAAGTAGCATAGCTGTTGCGCATCATCAAAGCTGAGAAAGGAGAAAAGAGGTTGGCCGAAACCATGCTACTTCTGGGAATCAAGTAGAACCAATACCCTCTCTGATATTACCATCTTATCCGATCACTATATCTATGCACCCCATATCATCCATCATCATTCTGAATAAAGTATGAATAAGGGACCATAGTAGTATCTATCATTGGGTGAGTTCCACCTCGAAAATTCTGGTTGAATGGTCGTTGCTGCAGCTAGCCAGTATGTTCTGGTTCCACCTGAGGCAGTTTACTTCTTGAGAATGGCTCCACTCAGAGGGTACTGAGTCGATAATTTTCAACTTGCCATCTGCCGCTGTTCCAAGCACCACTGCCCCGTTGCTCAGTCCCACTGCAAACACGTCTCTCTTCGAATGCTGCTTACAGAAAGCGACACTGCAGACAGGAGAGTCGAAGGTCCACTAACTCACCACACTTCTGAGTTAGATATCATGGAGCCTTATGGTTTTGTCGCGACTGCCAGTCAGCAGCCACTTCTGAGTGAGATGGAAGCTGAGTGAAGTTATGGCTCTGAGGTGGGGCTAGCAAGTGTAGAGAAGTTCGAATGCTGAGTCAAATACTGCCAGCTTTCTATCTTTGGATACTGAGGCGAAGTATCTGTCCTCGGAGGAAAATTCCATGCCGTTGACTGTGTAACTATGCTAACTAATAATTTTGAGTATTTGCCAAGTTTTGGTATCCCAAATGATGAGCGAAGCCGCATCTTTCTGCTGAGCCTTGCAAGACGACGCCAACTTAGACGAATCGTTGCTCTTGCAAAGCCGGTAAATCTAGTGCGGATGCCCATAAAGTTTATTCACTTCCGGCCACAGCGTATGCTTGATCAGGTAATCTTCATGAGGCGCAAGGTTGTAGTTCAAAGATTGTTCTACTTTGACCTCTTCCTCCTTCTACTATATCTCTTCTGCCCCCTACTATTATTCGTAGTAGGTGGTTATTTTTTCGCGCTGGATCTTCTGCATCTTGGTCATGAGTCCTAACACTTGTGTGCCTCCTTCTGAGTACGGAGAATACAGCAGTATTGGGTCTTCAGGTTTGGACATTATATAAAGCTGCTCCTCAGCCTGCGAATTGAAGAAGAGATGCAAATTGGCAGCTGTGAAGGTGTTGAGGTAATTAGCAAAACAAGCAGGCGGCTCAAGAATACGGATGACCTTCTCATCCGCCCCACATGCGATAACGTCAATGACTTCATCCTTGACCTTGAGAGCGCAGACTGCGTTGATGTCGTACCCATGGATCTGGGCCCTTGAGATCTCGTGGTAGGTGTTGGTCGGGTTGTGCTTGGCGATGACCCGTGTGGTCTGATCTTTCGAGGTACTCACCAAGAAATGACCACTATGGTTCCAATCTATCGATGTGACGTGGTCGGAGTGGCCTGTGAAGCACTGTCTCAGCACAAATTTCTGGTCGAGCTAGTTCCACAGCAAAAGGGCGCCGGTGTAGTTGAGTGCGGCTAGGTAGCGACTGGAAGGGTCGGTTATGACATCGAAGAAGGCGTTTTTGTTGCCGATGAGTTGGCCCAGTCTGCTGGCAACCTACCATCGTCCATCCTGGTCGCTTCGCCAGATGCAGATGGTGCTGTCTAGCGAACAGGACACCAATCCTAAACTGGAACCCGTGCGAAGCCAAGTCAAGCTGGTCACACTCGACTCATGCGAAATCAAAACTGACTCAAGGTAGATTATGGAAGTAGGGCTGATTTGATGGCACTGGTTGTTGTTAGCTTGGCTGACACCATTCCAAGAAGTGAGCTTCCACAGTCGTATGTAGCTGTCTTTTCCGGAAGAAGCCAGCATCCAGCTATTGTCCTCGTCCAGTTTGACAAGTGCCAGCTTAGTGATCGCATCTTCATGACCCGACAGCGAAAATCTGTAGACGAAATCGGAGGTAGGGTTGGTGACTAGTTTTTAGTAGAAGTGGATCTTCTGGTCCGCTCCCGCCACGAAGAGGACGATCTTGTTCTAGAGGAACACCGAGGCGAGAGATTAGACCAGTCTATTGAGTGGGAATTTGAGGGTGCTGGCCAGAAGGATCTAGGTGTTGTTGAAGAGCAGGTGCTTGACCACCGAGCTATGATTGTTTACGAAAATGTGAACCCGATCCTAGCTCTCAATCAGCAAATTGATCGAACTCAACGGAGCCTAGTCACTATAAGCGGCAACTTTCTGCCAAGAATGTTGATGGGTCTGCCTAAAAACAATCAAAGCGCCGCAATCATACCCACAAACGATCACAGGATGCTGCTGATTGTACACAGCAATGCAATTGACTCGTGCGTTGTTGACCGCCCTATCTACCTTATTGCCGACATACCTGAAATGGATGAGACTATGCGGTTGTCTGCGATGGAGTAGATGCCGATCTGGTCGGAGTAGCCGAAGGCGATGGATGAGGAGTTGAGAAATGAGACGACGTTGGTTTTGGGGTTGGAGTTGGCTGCGATGTGCAGACAGCTTATTTTCATTTGTAAAAGAAATTACGCAACAATCTTAGATCCGGTATATTATAACTCCAATATTTACAACTAGAGCTGTGTAGACCTTCGTAGAAGTGGCCAACCCTCCAATCCGACTGCTACCCAATAGCTCTATCACAAATGACGGTTCTCAGATATGACGAGATGTAGCCTTGGTTTTCCTCAACCCTCTAATTATGTATGTATCAAAGAATTTTCATAACATCAATTCATTTGAAGTACCCTGCGAAGTTAGTTTACGCGATTTTGTAGCTAGGTTGCTTCTTCAGCCAAGACTTGGCCTTTTTGATGATCAGACTCATCGCAACCCCTTACTGATTCTTTTCAATCCACCTCGTGATCAAATAAGTAGCTGCTACCTCCTTCTGCTGGAACTTCATCACCAGTCTGTAAATATAGTCATTGAACAACATCCTCACGATCTCCACATTCTTCCAGCAACCCTCGATCAGTTGTTCCTTCACTACTTCAACAATACGCAGCTGTCCTTGCTTTCCAGCCTACTTCAGCTACTTCTCCCCAGCTTTCTGATCATACTCCGCAATCTACGATTCGGATGGCCCGAGGCAGCATTCATCAACAAAAACGCTATTGGTAGCGCACTCATCATGGTACTAATCTTCACTATCTGAATAATCGTAGGCTGGGTCGGGCTGATCGACATAGCTCACTCCTTCGGCCTTGCCCTCCCCTATTTGCAAAGCAAGTTGTCCTTTGTCCTTTACCTCCTGGTATTCGCCATCTTGCAGCTATTTCTCAACGAACAGGAACGAACTGTACTTGGATAGTATTTGGTGCTTTATCGACAGCTTTACAATCTGCTACTTCAGGTTCACATCTTTCACAAAGTACATATACTATTAGAGCTTCTTCCCCTCGGCCTCTGCGTCTTCTAGGGCCAGCAGAGATGTGAACTGGCCCATTTTGGCAACGAAGCTTTCGGATAGGCCGTTGGGGTAGATATCCATTTAAGTTTTGAATTGCTAGCCGTTGACCGAATCGGTGTAGGAGAAGATGATTCTTGTTTTGACCTTGAGCTCGCTTTTGAAAGTCAGGTAAAAGTGGGCGATTTCGTTCTTGAGAATGTAGGGAATCGAGGCTGGATTAGGCACAATGTTTTATACTATACTATTGTCGCATGTGAGAGAAACATGACTGATCACGGGAGTGAGGGAGTCGTTCAAAAGTTGTATGATCTTTTCAGTGCAATCCTCACTATCTTGGATAAATGTGCAGTGGCCTTTGCCCTTCTACGCGCAGCCTTGAATCAAAGCTCGCGAGGCCCCGTTTCCAATCCCTATGGCATGCACCCTGGCGTACTTTATGTTCTTTCTAACCAAATTAACAACTTTTGTGGTATTGTCTACTTCTCCGTCAGTCAGCAAAAATAGCTGCTTGGGGTAGCCTTCAATCACTTTTTAGGATAGCAGTTATCGAAGTGGTCTCTATATCTCAGTGCCTCCCATATCTGCAGTCATTTTGCTTATTTCTTGGAGTGCGTGATTGACAGAAGAAAGTTGGTTTCTCTCTGATTTTTTGAACAATGGTTGAAAATTGGATCCAAAGCTGACAACATTAAAGTAAGAGTCAATCGGCAGACTCTTGATGAAAAGTATCAGCGCATTCTTGGCTTTCTCGATTCTCGATCCCCCCATTGACCCACTACGGTCTAATAGAAATATGTACTCCCCTTTGACCGTATCAATGTCGACTTCCAAGATTTAATTGTTGAGTGCTGCTTTTTTGGAGTCCTAGAGAGACAAGGTGCAGTATTTTGGGATAAAGGAAATCATGGCGGTTGTTACATCATTGCTTTTGCCAACGGTATAGCTGGGCAAGTGAAAATCTTCAGTTGAATACATAAAAGAAAAGTCTCTGTTTGCCAAACTCCCGCTTTTGACTGTAAACTTTAGCTAGTTATTTTATGAATTCTCGCCTTAATTGATAAGCTAATGCGTCAAACAACGAGTTGAATTGATTTTCCTTTGAGCAGTCACCCTCAAATTCAAAACATGCGCAAACTACCCTTTCACCGCCTGGGTTTTGTTATCCACGTTTCCGATGTAATTGGGCACACTCACAGAATTGGCATACCTAGGGTTGAGTTTGGTGCAGAGATCGAATTTGTAAAAAGTATTGAGGGTCAAAGATAACTCCTCTACGTATCTAATCTAGACTTTCAACTCCTGTTTTGGAGAAATGTTACCGAACTGCACCTTCATTATGTCTTTGGACTATTTGCTCACTTAGCCGTACCCTGCCTTCTTGCCTTGCTTTACAGACTCACTGTATTACTGCCTGGCCTGCTATTTTTCTTTGACAACTCCTTCGATCTTTTTAATGCCGAAGGTCCCCTCGAATCTATAGAAGCATGCTTTTGGATTAACCGGGAAGCGATACTAAACCTCAAGGAAGTGCTAAGTGTTGTTGAAGAAGATTTGCTATGTTTGAACATTGGCCAAAGCATTGATAATGAAGACATTGTGGGTAATACTTTTGAGAGGGAGGATGTAGGACTATAATCCTTTGATTTATTTGTTCAGGGGATGGACTATGCCGATACATTCGGCATATTTTTAGATGGGGTGGTTCAAAACTTGCATATAACTTTATACTTGTTATTGACCAAAGCCATTATTCGGTTGAAGAGTCTTGCAAATGTTTTTCTGTTTTTATGTTAATACTGCCGCACATTCGAACACTCTCACTTTTCTTTAATTTAGTTATCAATCTAACCGATATATCGTATCCTATGCTCCAGCCAAACTAAAAACATCGCAGATAGGAGAAAACAGAACAAAAAGAGTTTATCAGCTAGAAAGCCAATGCTGGGTTACATAATTTGTGTAAGGAAGCAACAAAACAACCATTTGAGCTAATACCACAATTGTGTTACTTTGTAGTATATATATCTGCAATGACCTAGAATCAGCCTACGAACGTATCTAATTACTGGCTTTCTGATATCTCCACCCTTAAACTTCAGCTTTGGTGGCTAGTTATGCTCGGCTGCCATCCGACAGCAGTTGGCAATCGGCTATTCTAGTAACCAGCCAAATGGACAAACTTTATATCATTTCTCTCGCTGATAAAATTTAATTTATACTTTTTATCGGCAATTGATCTTCACCTCAATGCAGACGTAGTAACCCTCAGAGTCCAACCCAAACATCCAAATCTATCTGAGAAATACCAAAAAACTTGCCTACAAAGTTACCATCCCACGCTCATCATCAACCCTCTATCTCCTCAACCTCTGCTCCAAAATATTCAAGCTTCAAACCAACTAGCTCGCATTATATAGAGCAGGCTGCCAAGTCACTGAGAATAGCAGGGTTGAGTTGAAGGATAAAGAGATTGTTCATGTCGTCAATCTTGGCAATGCTAGAAAATAGCAGATTACTGTTACTGTCAAACATGGTAAGTCGGGCACACGCTTTAGGGTCAGGAGTTAAGACAGAATTGAAGAGCTGGTTGTAAAACATCTGACCCAGTTGTACCAGAAAGAGGGGATGAAAATGATTTTGGTGTATATCGGGAAGCAATTGGATTAGGAAAAGACTTTTCTACAGTAGCATGTTGAGGACTAGTCTTAGCTTTTCCTTTTTTATGTCAGGCAACCAGTCAGAATGCCGCCTAAACTTGTAAATAATCCTGAAAACTTCACCTACACCCAAATCAATCCTTAACAGTATGGCAAAGCGCTTGAAAACCACAAAGACTAGAGTTCAGTTCCCTTTATTGTGGGGCCTTAATCCCATTAAAGAGCTAAGAAAATTGAAGAGTTGTCTAAAGATATGTAGCTTTAGTATGACTCTGACTCGTAGTCCTAAAATCCAGTCTAGCATTTGAAATAGTATGAACATCTATTCAACAATCCGAAGATTTAGCAAATAGCCGCTAAAATAAGTCCACGTGTTAAATAGTTTTATTAAAAGCTGGGCTAGACTTTTCTGAAGCATGTTAAGCTGAACAGGGTTGAGCAAATTTACTCAGAAACGATTTACGAGCTTTTAAGGAGTCTTAGCTACAATTACAACCCTCTGTAAAGCCCATATTGCTCTAAGACATTGACTGAATGTATATCCTCAATAATTTAGACTATTAATGCAAAGACTGCAACTAAAACAACAGCTAATTTAAAACCTGCATCTGTCCAGAATGCTTCATCGAAGGAGATCACTAAGGTCATAATTTCCGTTTGTTAAGTGCCTAGTCTGCCGAACAAATCTATATCTGCAACTGCGGGGACAAAGAATACTTAAAGAAGTAAAGCTTTTGCCAGAAACACAAAGGAGAAGATTAAAGTTTCCCTATCCCGGAGCAACAGAAAGGAGACTAGCAAATATTTATTAGAGAGATGCAGTTTGTTCTATACTTGTTTTTGAAGCTCAAAGACATTTCTAAGGGACTTATGGATTAGAATAAGAAAAAAGAGATATTCGCAATCCATTTCGTAGGCAAAATAGGCAGCTTTATGAGCGGAAGCTTCATCAACCAAAACATTCTGGCTTCATTCCTAGCATCCAAGTTCTAATACTAATATCCTTTCTGCAGCAAGCAGTAAAGAACAAAATCTATGCTCAACCTTATATTCAACTGTCAAAAGTATGTGCTTTTCTTGAGAATTTTTTGCATCAAGTTACTTCTTTAGATGTATTGCGTTAAAAAAGTCAGAGAAATTGTCATCACTGAGTATTTTACATATGCAAATTCATCCAAAACTTATCTAAAGAGTTAAAATCCAATTTCAGACATCGGGCTGCAATATCTGAGTGCAAGTACTGTGGTTTCTTAGCTATTAAAACACAGAAAAATAAAACCCTTAGCTATAAAGCATGAGTTCGAAAACTTCCAATAAAAGTCGATCGCTTTCCTTCAAATGTATCAGAATTACAACTACCTCTTAAATGGCAAAAACTAACGCGATTTAGTATTCATACTTTTGCAGAGATTGAACATTACGAATCTTTACAAATACTGTAGTCCGAAAGAGGAAAAACTGAACAAAAAAGTAGTTTTGCTTTTAGATATCCACTATTTCAAATTTTTGACTAAAATCATCAAAATAGTTGAAAAGCATCCTTCAAAACAATAGATACTGAAAAAGATAATAAAAGAGTCTTACTTCTAATTGAAGAGTAAAGAGTAGTCACTATCGCTTTCAGCCAATCGAACCTTTGCACTAGCATTGTATGCCTACCTCAACTATTCCCTATAAAATGTGACAAATGCAAAATAAAGCTAGCTCCTTGATTTATTCAGTGAAATATCAAAAGATGGGTTCGTGTAGTCAGTCCAGTTGCTGCTTAAAAAGTGGACCTTTATTACTAAAATTGACAACTTCAATAAATACAAAGAGGCAATTGTCGATGAATCAAAGACATACAGTGCAAAGGTTATCTTAAGTGTCGATCATATTTACCTAAAGCTCCTTTTCAATATACTGCTCAGATTATAGACTTCGGCCAATTCAAGAGTCAACCTAGTTTTGGAGGACTTTGTGAAAAAACGTTAAAAAGTATTAGGCTCACTTTTTTAAATCTTTGACTCTAGTGATATATCCAGAATAGAGTAAACCATGGATGTAATGCTCTCTTAAATATTCATAGCATCTAACACGATTTTGATGGCGACTTAATCAGCAATAAGCTAGACAATAGCAAAAGATTTTTTGGGACAAACTCAAGATAAATAGATTTCAGACATATACCAACTTCTTATCTATAAGAACAGCAGTATAAATGTCAAGTAATTTAAGAAAGACGCATAGAATTGCACTTAAAACAAGCTTTTATTGAAGCAATTCATCAAGAAGGACTTTAACCGATTCAAACACCAAATCAACATCACAAGAGAGTTCGTCAATGTTTTCAACTGCTCATTTAATACCTATTTCCTCAACTGCCACTCTATGGCTGAGATTGATGCATTATACTCACTCAAACTCATGAAAGGACGAAGATCTAATCTTTCAAAGGCTATCTTCAATGATGAAATGATAAAGCTCATCATTAGAGTGACATAATGGTACTTAAAAGTATACTAAACTTCGCTGAAGGATAACGAAGTTGATTTATCAAAACGCCTCATTCTAGTGACATTTGAAACCCTTGTTACCTTGTATCTATAGACTTTGAATAGGAAAGTCAAGGAAACCATTGATTCGCTGCTTACGAAACCATATCTCACTGCTAATCTCAGCTAGTATTATAAGCAGATCATTGAGATCTATACCAGTAATAATAAAAAGATGGAAATGGAAGTAAATAGAATGAGTCATTAGGAAAGAAAAGATGAAAATGCTCTGCAGTAGGCTCTAAAACAAGCCAAGAAGTTGCTAAAGAAGATGGAAATGAAAAGCAGGCAGCTGCAGACTTTGTAAAAACATAATTTAGGGACCTAAGTGATCTAGCATGCATAAAAATAGCAGTAAAAGCAGATTTGCATAGTCTGTAAAAGCGAATCAAGCAACCAAAAACTAAACTACCTTTGTTATTACAGATACAGCAACTTAATCAGCCAATAGCTTTTCAATCAAAACTTTCCAACCATAGTAATAACCACATGTGGGCATCTGATACACCAAGAGTGCCTCTTTAATAACCTCAACACCAATGAATTGAATCTATTCGACTACCAATGCTTCCTATGCAAAACCAGATCTAATACCATCATTCCTGCAGTCAATGCTTACAGCATCGCCTAGGCAAGAGAGTTTGTAGCCTATTTACAACTTATTTAACATTTGGTTCTGTAGTAATCTAAAGGACTGATTAGAATTCTGAAGCAATATTAGAGCATGGACTTTGTTAATCGAATTGCTATTTCGTTGATTTATCAAATAAACGGCTATAGTATTCATTTTCCGAACTTTTTCGATAAGCACATGTTTCCTGTCATCAAAATCGCAATCAATTTCATAAAAAGCATGAGATTATAGATGAATTTGAAGGACTATTTTGCCAAAATTTCGCGAAATAGGTAACAAATCAATTTTACCTGCGATCAGATCTCTAAACTAATCTCATAAAATGGGTCAACTTTCCCAAACATTGAAGAGCTAGTCCTCAAAACCACTGAAACCCAATCTTTACTATATTAATTACCTGAAGATTTGACAGATTTAAATAAAGAAATAGGTAAGTGTCAGAAATGCTTGAAACTAACGAGTAAGCTCATGATTTGTCTCCTTTGTAAGCTCAAAATATGCGAGAAATGCAATTAAAACAACTTGGAGCACCTGAATGGTCATTTCGGACAGGCTGCGTTTGTCCACGTCGAGAATGGACTATGCTCATACCACTTTAGCAACTTTAATTCTAACATTGGCTATTTGTACCAGGACTACATTGGAGAGCACATCAAACATCCTGTCTCTTTTGCCTAAAAGTAGTAATATATATTGAGCAAATAACTAAAAGGGATTGTGATATCTGACATCTTAAATGATGAGATTCCTTTCAAAATTTTGGAGAAATTAGAGCAACAAAGATGCAGTCTTCAATGATTTGAATCTATATTACATAGGTTTATAATATGCAAACAATATATTTTTTTACTACTTTTCATATAAAATTTATAAACAAAGTCTTAGATTATTTAGAAAATATCTTTGAGGCAAATCATTCAATTTTTTCTGACAAAGACTGTCATTCGTTCAGGCCCATAAGCCATAGATTCGTATCTTTTGTAACTAGGATTCTCCAACCGAATCTAGCCGTATTTCCTCACAAACGCAATCACTGCCAACTTTTCCTCGATAAGCGATAAATGCTGCCCTATGCAAGATCTTTGCCCTAAGCTGAATGGTAAGAAGTTGTATGCTGAGCTTGTTTTGGTTGGATCGGTTTTTAGCCATCTTTCAGGGTTGAATTCCAGTGGGTTTTCATAGTTAGAACTCTTATAATGATTTGTTATTATTTTCACAGAGCACAACATTCCTTTCTTGATTGGAATCTTTCCTATAAAATAGTCTTTTAGAGCTACGCGCGGCCAAAGAGTGGCTGCAGGTGGAGATATCCTCAAAGCCTATTTAACTACAGCATCTAAATAAGGCAGTTTTTTCAAATCATCATTAGTCATTTCAGTAAGAGGAAGAGAGCCAAGAACTTCTCCAAGTTCTTTCTTCAATTTCTCCAATACTTCAGGCTTTTAAGCTAACGTATATATGAGTGCAGTTGTGGCATTCGAAGTTGTTTCTGTTCCAGCGATGTAGAATGATTTCATTTCTTCAATGAGTTCAGTAATGTTATACTTTTAGTTTGATTTTGTTTAGAGGTCGTTTATAAGCAAATCGTTGTAAATTACCCACCAAATTAGGCCTTTTCCATCTGCTTGAATGTCTCTACCCGCTTGCTTCTCTTATCGAACTTGATTCATAATTTTTTAGATGATTTGCCTTGAAAATTGATTGAAACTTGCATTCATTTTATTGATCTTCTTATCAATTGCCCTTAAACCAAATTTTTGATAGTCTATTCCTAATTGTCTCATTATAAATGCGTAGGGTGAGTTAACCTGTTGAAAGATTGTGACCATGAGTTCTGAAATAAATTTATAGACATCTTGTCCATCAATTTAGTTCAGCTATACCTCTCCTAAAAAGTTTTTGATCACTACATTTCCGAAGATTGTCTGGAAGAAACTCCCTATGTCAATGCTGATTGCCTCTTTTCCTTTGTGTTAATCTTTAGATTAAAACTTTTACATGGTACTTTAGACGATTTCAGCAATTGCCTTGAATTTGGATTGAATGAATTCAAAGTTAAATACATGACTGAGGATTTTCTTCTTTTTTTTCCAATCGTTACCCTAGCTCATAAATAATCCATCGCCAAATACTTGTTAATTCCGGCGCTTGACCATGCAGCCCTACTTCTATCTTTAAAAGTATTCTTTTATCAAGTCAGGATCAATCAGGTCTAATAATACTTGAGGCCCAACTTTCATGAGTCTGACTTGGTAATCAGTCAGTTGCGTTTTGGCATAATGATGACTATCATTATATTTGGAGATTTCCTCTTTTTTCTTCTTGATGTTGCTCATTCCCAAAAGGCTGAAAGGGTTTACTTCAGTTCTGTAGTTTTAGCTGAGTATCTTTTTGTAATAGCAGTAGTCTCTGTAAGGTTTGACGATGTTTTTAAAGACAAGTTTGGCAAAAAAGATGATGAAGATGGTGCAAAAAATATTGCCTAGGGTGATCTCCTCAAATTAAATCATTTTGATTAGATATATTAGAAGTAATTAGATCATGCGTTATAATTTAGGATACAATGAAGCAATGTTTCAAAAAACTTAGATTTTCCAAAAGTTGAGCTTAATGTTATATACAACTAATCTTAATCTTTATATGAAACTCAGGCTTTAAGATTGAAGTAGTTAAGTAAAATAGCTTTCTATGAATTGAGATTAGCTTTGCTGAGTGCAATCTCATAATCTCTAGCTATTTATGGGTCTTTAGTTGTATTCTTATCTATATGCAAGCACGGTTTCGGAGGTAAATGCTTTGATATTAAGATTTTTTGATACATTTTGGAATCCTGATTGGATTCTATAATTTATGATAGGAATTAAGAAATTGCACTTTATAAGTGAGGAATAAATTGAATGCCAAAAGTTTAATGAATTTGCTGCGCAATGACCCAATGCCTCTCTTTTTAAAAATTTAAGACTATTATCATCCAAATGATGGGGAGTGATAATTTCCAGTCAAAATTTTGGTATTTCCAAAGGGATCTTAAGCCCATCCTATAATTTATTTTGTAGTTTATATCCGGTTAAACATGACCTAAGCCAAAAACCCAAGCTCCACACCCACCAAACCCGACACTTACTATTTCCAAATCCTCCCTCTAGCCCTCACCAACCACACCACTCATTTTGAAGAATCACTCCTTTTCAACGTGTCAATAGGTAATCGAGAACTTACGTAGGCCGACAAGTTTTCTAATCTACTAAACCTATTGATTGTAACTGGCAGCAGGGAAACGTCCTGTAGCTCAGCAACTTACGTCTAAATTTTGTTGTCCTCAACTATAGTCCCTAGAAGGCATAAGAGTTTGTTATCAGAATATGTCGGCCTTAGTCCCAATAAGGATAATCTCTTGCTTAAACTCTCATCGATTGTAGCAGTTTTATAGATCATTTCCAGCAATCCAACAACGGAGCCTTCAAGCAGCATTTTATTTTTGGCAACGATTTCACACTTGAAGCATAGGTCTATGTGGAAAGAACTCGTTACGGCATAGAGAAGTTGGTGAAATCTGTCAAAAATAAAAAGGAAAATGAAAAGCAGCCAGTTGTCTTGCAGACTATAGCTGGGAAGTCTAGTCTGCTAAACGCGAGGGAAAAGTCATTGGCCAAATAAAATCGATTCAAAAGGGCTGTCTCTCCTGCAGTAAGGAAATCCTCAGCTTAACGTTTTTCTCGCTCTAAGACTCCCAGAAGGCTGAACCGCACCCCTAAAAAAGATGAGTCCAGTCTCAGCAAAGTTGATGAACCCCAAAACCTGCGAAAAGTAAAAGTTTAAGCTCAAATTTAAGATCTAAGGCCAAAATAGCAAAATCCAGTGTAGATATAAAAAGTCTAATCAAAAAAAGTTTACACAATTGTCTAGAATAACTAAGCCAAACAAGAAAAAGGGGTTGACAATAACCCAAACGAGAATAATTAAGACAGAAGAGAGAAACTTTAATAGGGAATCAAAGCTGAATAGCCCAACATGAATCAGGTTCAAGAGATAAAGGTGTTAGAGAAATAATAAGTTCCGCCTGCAGCAACACCTCTCACACATTAGAATTAATAGAACAGACAACCAGAGACCGATAAAATGACTTAAAGTGCACCATAGGCCAAAATCTCGTCGAAATAGGACATGTTCAACTAATAAAACCAAATCATTTCTATCTCAGCTGAGAATCAATCAACTCCCACCTAAGAAAATACGCTTTTAAAGCAACAGCAAGAACAGAAGCAAAATTAGATTCAGTAGATAGAACTTGCCTAGCGGTTGGCCTTTAGATAAGAAAATGTTATGGTTACTTAAGTGATTAATATCAATGATGAATAGGCGCCTAGAAGTCTGTAGGTGGCAGTTTAGTCCTAGCCAACTTCCAAATAGAATCCTCCAATCCAGATGATTATCAATAGTGAATAGATTCAAAATACTGAAGAAAGTATTGTAATTTCTGCCCCCAAACAAGAAAAACCTGAAAACGAAGTGCCTGAGATTGTAATCACTGAGCCAGTAAATGCCTACTAATCATCTTAAAGACCATAAGCGACTGCCTCTAATGATAAGGTTGAGTAGATAAACGAGTTACAAAGATAGTAACAAGCAAGCTAGTAACTTCTTTATACAGCGCATTTTCCTATACAGGTTATTTCTCCTCAAAAAGTTGAATAAACGGAAGCACTAAAATAAAGTTTCACACCACCGATTCTTCTCTAATAGACTAAAGCTACCCCTATAAACCAGAATCAGTTGTAGCCTAGAATTGTATTGAAACACCCACAGCCTGCTTATTAGCCTAATCCAGAATAAAAAATAGAGAAAACTGTGAATCAAAAGGTTGAAACACCGTAATTAAAAACCCAGCTCAATACGAGGTATCTGTTGGCAATTTGTATAATTCTGGTTATGATCATTATTCAAAATGTTTTATTGTAAGACGCAGATTAAACCCCTGCTCCAGCTCACCCATAAAAGATCCAAAAGCCTAAAGAAAGCAAAGTTTTAGGGAAGAAGCAAAAAAGGGGCAAAAAACATAAATGATTTATTGATAGAATATGTTTTGATTCTACTCTTCTGAAGGAATTTGAAAGAAGAAGTTGAGGATTAGCTCAAACCTTATCCTTCTTGATGGGATTTAATAACTTCCTATAAAAGATATAATTTGTTAGCAGAAAGTAGATTAATCATAATTATATTTTTAATGTCCGGAGCCTTAAAAATAGTACTTATCCTATACTTATGCAGTTTGGTAGCTTCTAAACTCTACCAGGTAGTCAGCATGTTCCGCCACGGAGCTCGTTACCACCTCAACAGCATATACGATGGCAACTCAACTCGATAGATGTGGGGAGAACTCACAGCTGTTGGAATGAGGCAGCATTAAAACCTTGGCAAACTGCTCAGAAATGACTACATTGATAATTTGCAGTTTTTGAGTTCCACTTTCAAGGACGGAGAGATATAAGTTTTTAGTACAGATGTGAATAGGACGTATGAATCGGCGATTAGTCAACTCTATGGGCTTTATCCTCTGGGAACAGGCTAAAAACTGATCAGCGTCAACTAATCTTATCGTCTTCCCCCATTCTCCAACACTTCAGATGCCCAGGAGAAAGTTTACGCTCTGCCTTCAGGAGTAAGAACTATCCCTCTCGTCATAAATGACGACATTTTGATGACTGATTGCAAAGACTATGACAAGTAGTTGCAGAAAAATTAGATCAGGCAACTCTAGACATACAGAGAGATGAATCTGACTTACTTCCCTTTCATGAGAAAAATGGCAAATGTGTTCAACATCTCACTCAGCAGCATGAATCTCTCCGTAATCAGCTCCCTATATGATACCCTAACTGTTGACAAGTATCTAGGAAGACCTATGCCGGAATTCGGCTTCAGCGATGATGACTACCTTAACCTAAGGCACTTGCACTACTGGTACAATTTCTTCAAATTGACGTTTGATTTGGCAGATGCGATCAATACTGGCAAAGTAAAGAGGATACTCAAGGATTTTGATGATAGGATCGCCAATGTGGCAAATAAAACTCTCAAATGGACTTTTTTGAGTGCACATGACACTGATGCAGTAATGATGCTTGCTGCTCTTAACATCTCATCAGCCCAATGTATTTAATAACTGTATCGTTATGGCGAGACTTCAGCTCTCAACTGTGATCCCGGCCAATAATACGCAACTAGTTTAATTTGGGAACTCCACTCTGACGACGGGAAGCAATTCTACGTCAAAATAAGACATGATGGGGAGTACAAGTATCTTTGTGAACGAAAATAATTCACTTGTGAGTACTCTTAGTGGAAAAATCGTATCAAAACAGTGATAACTGATATAGAAGCAGTTTGTAACAACAAAGGGCAGCAACAGTTCAACTCAAGGTCAAAGAGATATGAATCGGCTATGTAATGATTGACTGCCAGCAATATTAAACTTTAATCTTGAACAATCCTTGAATCATATTATGAGTATTTTTGGCTGAACAGTTTAGATGATGATATTTGATTATTGTCTTTCATTTTATTAGGATTGAAAAATAGCAAAAAAAACTTAAAAAAACCATTACCGTTATCTCTGTACTCTTTGGCTACAACAAAAAGTTTATCACTATTTCTTAAATAACTTTATCACTGCTAAAAAATTCACAACCAATTTAACAGGCTATTTAAGTTTGAATCTCATTTATCAAAAGATAACGATCATTCTCAGCTCATTTTGTTTTATGATTGGCGTAAATGAATATTCCTCCGGCGATCAAAGCTAATACCCCTCTGACTCTGTGCAACTTGACCCACTTCTTCAGAGAATTGACAACTGTTTCTTTCTAGCCTTCAGCAACCTCAGCTTCGCTTGTGTTCTTGAGCACTCCTTCCAAATATTTGTTGGTTTTCATCATTAATCCAAAACTATATGGGAGGATCGCAAAAAGTACTGATCCTCCAACAAGCCAACTGTTTTCCTTAGTTTTGACGTAAGCTGCAATAGCGGAAGCAGTCCCTCCAAGGATCAACACAGGCATAACCCTAAACCCCCAATTATACATTTTGGACCAATGGGCCAACTGCTGCTTAGTATTCCCAAGCAGGTGCCTAACCTCCGGGTCTCCTTAGCTAGTATAGGCAGCGATTCCTGTAAAAAGGAATGAAAAGGCCACTGGTGCTTGATAAAGTACAGAAGTTGCTAGATCTTGTTTTGACATAATGAATTATAAGTCATAATTATTTTTAGCACAAATATTGCTTTCTAATGAATTATTATCAGAAATGGTTATTTTTTTATTTTTTGGTCTTTGTCTAAAGGATTGCCTTTATAACCAATTAGAGAGTGGGATGGTTGGATAACGGATATAAATATAAAATGTCATTTTAGCTAATGCTATTTCGACTTCAAGATATTGCCGATGATCGAATTTATTTTTCGGCTGGAGACCTCCATATCTTGAACGAAAGATGAGTAGTTCAGTCTCTTCTCAAGAATTTGCTTGAGGCCCTCCCCATTTTTTTTTGAATACATCACCATGCTGGCATTTGGTAGCCTCGATTAGCTCTTGCTCTTCATCGATCTGTTTTAGGTGCTCAAGTCGCCATTGTAGACACTACCGATGGGAGGAAACATTCTTTACTTTTATTTGCTTTTCTACCTTTAATTTTAGTTCTCCCATTTGTACACTTTTGGTATCTCTTTTGTAACCAGTTCAATTATTTTGCTATTGTTGTAGTCCAAAAAAGATTTCCTATTAAAAGTTAACATCTCTGCATCTTCGCAGCTGAAAAGAGATTTGTTACTGAACTAGCCGCTCAGCTGCTCCTTCATGAAACTTTTTAGCTTTTTATTATACTTTTCCTCAAACTCAGCTTAAAAGTAAGTATTGCCGTTGATTTCCACCATCATATTGAAAGGATGCAACTTATCTCCATTTTTAATGCAAACTATCGGAAACCAACTCCGAATAGTCTAACCATTCTTGAAGCTAGGCAAGCTATGTATACTCTAATGCAGCTATACTTTCATCTTGAAGTATTCCTTGAGATGCTAGATAGGACACTTTTAGTTAAGGTCCTTTAAGTCAGCCATTCTATTAGTTGCTCTTTCTTATCTTTCCTTTTTTATGCTCTTGATTTCTTAGATAGTATAAAGCCCTGTTGCATCGTAATTGATGTGTCTTTTGGCTCCAAAGCAACTGTCCATATACTTTTGTATCCTATGAGCATTTTTCTGGTTCAAATACAACAAATCGAAGTACAAAGCATTGAAACGCTAATAGGCTACCTCTATATTAAAGTTATCAATAGCTCTACCATACTTTTAAAACAAGCAAGTTTCAATTAGTTTGTAGATCTTTGAATCTGTCTAATGCTGGTAATTACTTTAACCATCTCTTTCGATGGATGCCTTGCTGCTTTTTGCTTAAGTCTTTATCTTCGCTCTAAGGTTGGGTCTTATTTCTTAGGCTTTTGCTTCGTTTTTGAGAAGAATTGCTTTCAGTTCTAGCTTGTTTTTTGAAACGACTGCCTTAAAATGCTATTGGATGAAGGCTTTGAACTACTTCCTACTCAGTTCAATAAGAGATTTAATCAAATCCACAATAATGAAATTCTTGCTAACAAACTGAGTACATTATTGGGACGAATAATGGTCCTTATGTGCGTTAGATCCATATGCTAGAATTTATTGTAGAACTCAACAAACAAATTGATGACAGTTTATGTAAAATTGACATTCTCAATATTCTCGGATGGGGGTTCGATTGGTTTGAAAAAATTCATGACTTTGATTATAGTCTAAACGATGATTCTAAGGTGGCGAAAGATGTACTTTTTTTGCTATATGACAGGAATCTTGATGGTCTTGATCACTCTCAAGATCCAGTTTTATCTCTAAATACGCTTTCTTTAGTGCTATATGAGTTATGATTTGTGCTTCTGCTACGTAGTAGAAATGGTCGCATTTATTTCGCTCCTTCTTTATTGAATAATTGAAATAAGCTCATCCATTATTATTAATACAATAGCTCAAACAAGTAATAGAGAAAGTAATTATTGACAAATTTTACATTTTTAATTTGTATGATAATTCAGGATTCATTAAAGAAACCAAGAATAGTACTTAGAGCTTTATGGGTTATTGAAAAATAATGAGATGACAAGGATTAAAGTGCAGCTACTTAAAAAGTAAGTTACTTTTAACCTTTGATCAGATTTAATGAGTTGATATAACTATAATAAGATGCCATTTTGGAGCAAACTCAAGAAAAAACTGCCACTCCAACAAAACATCTGTACGATAACTGTTACTAAGCTCAACCCACAGTCGTAATCATGCAAAGCGATAGTCTGGGTATGACTGTGATCGAAGAATGTGGAGCTTAATCAGGTCCTCTCAAATAAATTTCAGTAGAAGAGTGGATTGATATCATTCAATCAAAAGACCTCAGTGGATTTGCTTTCGAAAGGATTTACTTCTCTTTTTTAAAGGGAATCCCCGATTTCTTGTATTTGCTTGTTTATGTAGGAGAATGAAAATATGGTTGCTATTATGTAGCGTAAACAATGCCAAAAATTTCAGCTACTCCTCCAAAATAGACGTTTAGTAGAACGTTTAAAAGCGAGGTTCATACTCAAAAATCGATTAACTAACAGTAAAAGTATACGAAAGACTATGTGAAAACGAACCAATCTAAAAATAAGTGGAACAAATCGAGAAAGATCTAAAAAGGACCTTCTCAAAACAAAAAATCAAGTATAAGTACCTCCTTCCCCTCTTGAGAAAGATGCTCTATGCTTCCTCCAACTCAGGAATCTAGTATACTCAAGGCATGAACTACATCTTGCTCAACATTCTCATGTATTGTCTTGAGTCTATTGGAGTTACAGGCCTCAATTTCGAAGGTTTGCTCAATGCCTACTAGAGAGATATTTTTGTCATCTACCGTGAAACTATCATAAGAATGAACGAAGTCTTCGGAAATAACCAAATTTTCAAAGTTATCAAAGAACTGGAGTAAAAAATTGCAGAATCAGTCCCTTAATTGCTCTTTCTGATTTACAAATACGGCCTAGATTGTTTCAGCGCATTTAGCCAAATTTATTTCTCAGTAATGAGCTATAATGACCCTCCTGAATAGCTTTGCAAACAGATGTTAGACCTATTTTTCTTGACTGGAGAAAAAGCCATTCATGCGACTATCATCAGAATGTTGGAGGTTACTAAACCAATAATAGTGAAGTTGTATGACTCTGAAAGTCTTCAAAAGTTTCTCAAAGAAGGTATCTATCCTTAATACTACAAAACCTTCAAAATCGAGCGTGAAACTGCAACATGCATTTAAGACTTTGGACTGTGCTTCTTTGATAACGTTTAAAGAATAAAAATGTGATACTTTTTAGAAATGCTATCATTTATTCTTACAGTATGATTTAACTAGGATGATTTCTATGCTTAAGAAGTGGAATATTTTGTGTGTTTAATCCCTAACTATCATCCAAGTAAAACTTATTTATAAATTACTTTGTTTCAAACCAGAAACTTGAGTTTTCCATATTGAAGATAAATTTTTAATCTCAAACTCTATGAATCCGATTTGATTCTGATCTAATTATTGATTTTGCTGTTTTGAAAGAGGTATTTCCCTATTCTTAGCCACAAGCTAAGATCCGAAATGCTAAAATATGCAATATTTTGCTTTTACTTCTCTTAACAATCAATCTGGTCTAGACACATTTCATCTTAAAAAAGGGAGGGCTTAGACTTTTTATTACAATTTTTATGAATGATTGAAAGGTAAAGCATTTCTTATTTTAGATGAGCTCTCTAGATTAAGTCCAGCATCACTCCTAAGTAATGTGATTTTATTTATCTCTAAGATAAAAGGTTTTTAGATTTTTGTTTATAAGGGCAGCTAATAATCTGCACTAAATGCATCGACAACTAATAATATCTTTGTACCCAGGCTATGAGACCTCCTACCTTGCTTTTAGATGTTCGAGACTTCCTTTTTAATGCCTGAAACTTTTTTTGGGCTTCTGAGAGTTGTTTGCTTTTGGATACCTGAGAGTATTTGGGCATTTGAAGAGTGTTTGAGCAGTTGCAGAGGGTTGCAGGGGATGCGTTTAAAAATATAGTTGAATTAAAGCTGAAAATGTGTGGAGTTGGGTTGATCAGTTGTGTTATAAAGTTGAGGGTTGGGCTTGGTATACATATCATCTGCGAGGAGATTTCGAGTAGCTTGACCTGCGTTTTTTGTAAGAGTCTGACCTTGAGCGAGATCTCTAGCGTCTGCGACGTTTCTCATTATGGTATCTTCGCCGTTTGTGGGAACGATCAGAAGATTGAGAATACGATCGCGAACGTGACTTCCTATCGTGACGTGACCTGCGTACAGGCGAGTTTCTCTTCTTACCTTGCTAAAATCAAAACTACCTAGGTACTTGCCAGGCGTGGGCTCTCTAGGCTTCTCTCTCTTGCTGAAATCAACAGTAATGCGCCTACCATTCAGGTCCGCCCCCTGCATCTTATCGCGGGCTTTGGCAGTATCATCAGGGTTTTTATACTTTGCGAAGCCGTAACCTCTGGACTGCTTGGGCTCTCCCTTGGGATTGCCGTATGCGCCGGAGTGAGGCTCATAGACGATGAAGCAGTACTAGAGCTAGCCATGCTCAGAAAAGGCGGCTCTGAGTTTGTCCTAAGATAGTCTTTTGTCAATGTTGCCAATGTAGAGGCAGGTGGCTTGATAGAGGAGGTCTTACTGGTGTCAGCCCGATGTTCGGTCTTCTTCTTCTCGGAGTGGCGCGAACGCGAACTCCCGGATTCTGAATCTGAACGCGGCATTCAAATTAACAGATAATATCAATTGGTTGGTGGTGATTAATTGAATTTAAATAAGGGATAATAGAGCTAGATATTTTTAGAGGCTTTTGAGGGAGTAGACCTTGCTAATGTAGATGGCACCCAATTCTGGGCTGGTTTTTAGCTATTTTCTAGATCCGATGTCCGTCTTTTCGAAAAGTTGAGCACTACAGAGGTGATTTATTGCAGATTATTGGCTATTTGTTATTATGACTAAGGGAGTTGCATCCGCATTAATAACTTGATCACTATAAAGAATATAAATCGGATGTTGAAGTTGGCCAAGCAACTCTCCGCCTACATCTACGATCTATTCATCAGCTACTTCTTCACAATAGCCGCGCATCTCAGCTTGATCAGCGAAATGAACCTGTCCTCAGGCAACTTCCTGGACGTAGGCTGTGGAACCGGCAAGCCTCTTGGGACAATCGTTGAGTAGATCAAGAAAAAGCACAGCAAAATAGTAGGGGTCGACCTGCATCCTTAGTACACCTAAAAAGCTATCAACCTTTTCAGGGATGACAAAGATGTTTAGATCTACAATTTGGACTTTTATACGCTCTAGTAGCACATCAAGCTTAAGTTTGGGTTTATTTTTTTCAGCTTTTCGTTTATGCTGCTCCCCGATCAACTCAAAGCACTGTAAGTTGCCAAGAGAACATTGGAAAACAACGAAAATAGCAGAATCGCGTTCGCTCTAACCCTCAACAAAGATCGAAACTCCTTCCTTTCGCAGATAAAGCCGCTGATAAAGCGTTTCACAACAGTAGACTTCGGCAAAGTGGTATACTAAGACGACCTGTTCTCAGTAATCGACCAAGCAGGACTATAAGTGACGAAAAAGGTGAGGTTGTACAAAGGTTACAACATCTTCCTGCAATTGTCACCAGTCTATTACGTCTAGTGCAAAATCAAAAGCAAAAGTTCGTGATTTGTTCATTCCTCGACGCTCTTAATTTGTAGCATTTTTGATGTGTTTTGATAATATCAAGCTAGAGAACTTAGATCTTTAAGTCTTTAAAATAAAAGTTTAAGAATAAACTTATGAGACTGTCTTAAAAGCATTGATTCCTTGACATACAAAAGTGAGACTATAGTTGGCAGCCTAATATCGTATAATTCTAAGTAGCAAAGGCCTTATTGAGGAAACTGAGTGGGAAGACTTGCTTTTGGGCTCTTACCAAAATAAAAGAGAACTTTATCAAGGCAAATAAACTTATTTAAGCATTGCTTTAGAATGTGATTTAGTTTGGTTCTATATGGTAAACTCAAACCTAATTTGGTATTCAGAATAAGAGAGATTCCAGTTGATTTTTTGATTATTTATTAATTCTTACATTCTTGGACATGATATATCCTTTTCAGAGCCGGAACTTTCTTATCAAATACTCTAAACGTAACGAATGGCAAGAGACAGGCCAATCAAAATTTATCATAACAAAAGTCTGGCTTCATGCCTCTCTCCTAGCTAGATTTTATAAATTTCATGTGAGTATTAAAAGGTTGAATACTATTGATTATTAGGATTGGTATGACGGATGGTATATCTGTATATTTTAATGCTAGCAGTAGCTATAAATATAATCATGAATAATAACCCTCAAAACCAATAGTTCACACCCTGGTAAACCCACCAAGACTACCACGACTAAATCCCAGAACTCTCCCAAAGTCCAACCCTCCCCAGAAGTCATTCCAATGTATCTACATGTCTATAGAATGATAACAGTGGGTCTCTTTCGATCAAGAAAGTACACTTGAAAGAAGAGTTATACATCAAACAGCCTAGCAGGCAATTCTACTTGCGACCCAGGGAACATTCAAAAGTGGATCTTTCTGTCAAACCGCTATTTGTTTAGAGTCATCAACCGGAAAAACGAAATTTAATCTCCAATAAAAAATATGCATAGAAAGTAAAAAGTTACATTTAGGAAACTTGCAAATAAGTAGCAATTTTAATGCTAATTTCGACTGAACTCGGCTCATAAAAGAAACAAAAGAAGAATAGTGAAGCCTCTTAGATTGATAGCAAAATTGAATGCCTATTTCCTTGCATCAACGCAGCCAACTCTCGCGAAAAACGCTTTAAAAACAGGAAAAGTCTAAATGATATCCTAGTTGATTAGTATATTTGAGCATAAATTATCAGCCAAATGTTAATGAACAAAGCTAAAAGCTGACCAATAAGTAGAAGCTGACAATAAAACGAATGCTATCATTAACTCTCAACACATCCACCTCTTTTACGCCATCAATTAGAAGCAGGCTAGTCTAACCAGAGATGTTTGGTGAGATCAACCACACAGCCTAATACAGCTACAAGTTGACTCCATTCTTATGATGGGAGATAGCTGTCATCATGTTGGTGTGATACTATATCAAAAACCATGAAATAATCATAATGCCAAGCACATCTCAAACACTTGCTCCAGACGCCTCTAGCATAGTCAGACTCAAGAGGGGGACAATCGCAGAATTGGTCGGTAGAGAGCAAGTTGCCTTGATGGCGGCAGGCCGTGCGAGCTCGAGCGTGGCAGTTGGCATATGAATCAAACTGCATTCATACTTGAGATAGTGATTCTACCTGCCAACTTAGAATCTACCTGAGAAAGGTAGGTAGAATAGCTCAAAAACCGGATTCTACTTCTCAATTTTAATCAAAAAAATCTGAGCTACGCTGGTTGATAGGTTTCCAGATGAGATCGGATGGGCTGTTCAAGGTTTATCTTTTTTGCCTTCAAACTCACTCTTTGCTAATAATATAAAAGATGGAAAATGGAAGATAAAAAGTAGGACTTTTATCAGTACAAAACTTATCAGATTTTTGCTGGAGAGAGGTGGCAAACTTTATAAACCTTTGAAACCAAGTTTTTTAATTCTTTCTAATTTTTCAAATACTCAGGGCTTTTTTTTTTTCCCTTTTCGCTATCTTCAGTCATTGAAGTAAAAGCCATTAAAATATTGAAATTCACTTCGGACCAACTGCCTAATGAACCAAAACAGTACTTTTTCATAATTTTTGCATATCGGTTGAGTTTTCGGCAAAAAGCTCCTCCGATAATCAATATTGTTTGATGCTATTTTTAATACTATTGAGAAGTAGGTCAGACAGGAGTGCGAACCGAGTCTTCGCTGCTGTATTTGGGTATGAATTAGGGGCAGCAATAGCTCCTTCCGAAAGTTAATTCATAATTAATATTTGTAGTATGATAAACCAGTCTTAGGAACAAATTCGGGACGTTTTGAATGGCCAGGAGCCTACATAACGCAACTTCAAACAGACTTTTTAATTTGCTAATAGGGTTGTCACTCATACGCACCATCTCGAGGTCGAATTTACCAACAAGAACTCTGAGAAGGTAGAGATCTTGAACCATTTTGCCACTACTGTGAACTAGAAAATCACTAAACTCACAGAAATACATTTCTAAAACCGACTGATCAAAATTTTCGACTCCTTTACTTACGACCTTAAACCAATGACAAATAATATCCCGAATAATACGCAATCCTAAACGGTTCCAAGCCAGCCAAGTGAGCTCCGCCGAAATATAATGAAGAAACGCTACAAGACCAACGAATAACTGGCTGAGGGAGAGGAGATCAAGGTTAGGGACATGAAAAATGTGGTCAAGAACATCATCAGGCTCTACCAGAACTGGGTGCAGGATCAGAAGACCGGCCAAAAGCAGATTGAGCAAACACTGTGCTAGATGATAGCCAAGGAAAAATTCAACAACCGATTGATTTTGAGCATTTCTCGGCATGAATGCTTGAGGAAGTCTTTCGTGGAATTCATATAGAATTCGGGGGAGGAGTGCATCAATTCGACCAAAATCAAAGACAAGGAGTCCCACATGGAAGCCCTGAGGAGGTACCTCAGGATCTGCTCTGATTAATAGTACAGCTCGCAAAAGTCATAGAAAATCAAAATCGAGGAAGAAGAGAGATAATTATTAATTTAGCCGCAATGATTGTTTTCTTTGTGAACTTCTTTACTACGCCTCACTATCAACGTTATTCGATAGTTTTGTCGGCTCCAGGAGGAAGTTTAATATTTGTGTGGGTTTGACTTTTCCAATCAGAGCCTTGTTTGAAGGCTGGACGAATAATGTTTGGCTCTTAATAGGGATAAGGGATATTCAGCTAAAAATGAATCTTTGGGTTACTTCAGTACTTGAATAGCTTCATGCGGCCTTTTTTATCACTAAGAGTCTACATTCGTTTATTCAGCTACTTTTTCTTCATGAAAAAAAGATGAAACTGATAAGTGATATTTGCTGATAATGGTCAGGTGATATCAATCGAAAACTATGATAAATTTGTAGCTCGATGGCTTTTATGATTGAAATATGGCGAAATTTAATGAAAGCTATCGGGCTTTACTATCAACGACATTAAATATTTTGAATAGCCATCAAGTAAAATTGCAAACAGTTTTCTTCAAATAAGGTAGTTCCACCTGCCTCCGACCAAAAGTAATACATCTTGCTGAAAGTAAGTATAATCTCCTGCTATTTAGGTAGCTCCAGCCGATCAGATCAAGCAGGATAGGGAACTTGACCAAAATAGACTAGAATGATTTCAATCTTGTATAACCTGAGCTATAGCAAGTTTACTACCCATGTGGACTGCCGAAAACAAAGTCCTATCAGAATGATTCGGTGAGATGCAAATATACTAGCATTTGCAATACAATCAGCCAACACCTATAACTTTTGATCATCTATTTGATAATAATCACTAGAACTTCATCAAAAGTTCACCACTGCTCTTCTCATTGCTCAAACTAGATTTTAGTATACACTGGCTTTGGGTAATCAGTCTACAAAATAAGAATAGCAATCTAGCTTATATCATTTACCTTTTTCTAGGGCCTTCTTCGCTTTTTTAATCTTCTCCTACTCGAGAGTGATGAGATAGTTGATATGTGCCTACAGCTCGTGGATTTTGTCCATCTTCTTGGAGTTGTAGTCCTCCAACCTTCGGTCCTGCTTCTACTTGAGATCCTTCAACCTCTTGAACTCGGCATCAAGTTCATTGTGCCAGGGGTAGAGCACCATCACCTGGAAAGAAAGAGCACTGCTGCCCACGATGAAACTTACGATTGGCAAATACTTTTTGAAGAAAACCATTTAACTTAATAATATCAAAATCTAGATTCTTGCTGTAGTTTGAGAATAGGCACCTTTACTCAGAAAAGGGTGTTTTCGATGGTGGTTCTTTAAAAAAGGGGTCAGGCCCAATCAGAAAGATAATTTGAAACTATGATTATTTGGATTTGCTTGAAGTTTTGGTTAAGTTAACATCCAAAATATCCACGAATCGCACTTCCCATTTCGCAGTATCAGTAGTATATCAACCAGATCACTCACTATAGATACTGTCAAGCCTCCCTTCTCTGCCATATTTCGATAGATAAGAAATGATTGACTCAACTCTAACTTCTCTATTCGCCTAAAAGATACCTTTTACCATAAAAATCAGTCAAAAATGGCGTTTTGCGAAGTAATCAACTAACGAGGCAGTTGTATAACGAAAAGTACACAGTCTAATCCTGCTTATTAAAGATTGTTCATATATTACATATTTGGGTTAATTTCGTATCGTTTGAGCAGCCTAGAGGGCTGACTAATAGCATTAAATCGCTAGATTTCCCTGATTAAATATTTCAAAGCATGGTCCTGAAAGAAACTCATAATTGAGCCACTACTCCTCTCAAAGAGCAGATTCCGATAAACTCTGCCGTCAAATGACAAAACATCTAAACCAAAACTGTTACAATTTTATTTAATTTTGAATCGGCTCCTAATCTAATTTAACTTGTTGATTCGAATGGCCAAGGAAAGAGCTCAAAGAGACAACCGATTTGACATACACATTTACAAACTAATGACTCACTCATTTATATGGAATATTTAATTAAACTATATTGATTGGTAGGGGTTGGGGTTGGGGTTGGGGTT
>Ga0316217_10001308_pt1 | contig 32988 bp, 21 predicted proteins | sample 1anoAmetaG_FD_203633 | JGI IMG/M metagenome (GOLD analysis project Ga0316217, IMG submission 203633) | Freshwater microbial communities from Trout Bog Lake, Wisconsin, USA - 1anoA | ecosystem: Environmental > Aquatic > Freshwater > Lake > Hypolimnion/Profundal zone | place: USA: Wisconsin...
TGCATGCCAAGCTCCAAGGTTAGAACCACAAGAATTATCCGCGAGCTCGCTAACGGGATTGGAGCCTACCGCAAGCACCCCCAGAGCGCAAGCGCAATATCGTGATACCATATGATTCTGCCCTGGCGATGAAGATTTGTCGTCATTCGATTTGTTGACATGGCGGCCCAAGCTGGGTTACATTGCGTGGCGTCGGCGTAAGCTGCGACAGGTTGTTTTTTCAACAGAGGCTTGGATATGAAGTCAATCGTTCTGCTGTCGGTGGTATTGGGCGCGGGATTACTCGCGGGTTGCACCTTCGACACTCCCGGTTATAGTGCCAAGGAACGTTTCCAGATGATCGCCTACGACGAAAGCATGGACCAGAAGATGTGCAATGAAGACATCGACCGTTCCTTGATGCTGCGGCCGGTCAGCCTGCTGACCCAGTGGAATATCTTCCACCGCGACTAATCGCCATACCACCCATGCAAAATGCCAAATGCAGCACGGGCGCGGCATTTGGTATTAGGCCATTGGCATTGGGTTTTGTGGCTACGATGCCAATCTCAGTTTTATTGGGCTTTTGCGAACCCACGAGGCGATGCGGGTGTGTTTTTGTTGCGCATCCTCCAGATGGTCCAGGTACTGTTTTAAGGCCGATTCGTCGAATTGGGCGAGAAACTGCGGCATCGCCGTGGTATTGTGGCGGCGGATGTCATCGATCAGTTGACGTTTATTCATCATGGCTTTACCTTCTGTTAGCAACTTCGTTGGCGGTTGCGCGTCATTGTCATGGATCGGAAAATGATCCCTTGGAACTTGAACCATGTTGTGTGGAGTTGATCGGATTTACCTAAGACCCCAAGCGGTAGCATCATGACGCAGACCAATCATCAGCCCAATCCTTCCGCGTCCCCACCGGCGGCGGCGAACAATGAAAATCTCAGCCCGGACACCCAGGCCCTGCTGCACTTGCACAAGATGTCCATGACCGCCGGCCTGGGCAGCGGCGATTATGTTGCCGTTAATCTGCTGGCGGTGGTCAGCATGCTGTTTGGCTTAGCCAGTCTGGTGACGCTCATGGGCGACAGCTTGGTTCTGCTGCTCTTCCCACTGGTGGGGGTTATCCTGGCGCTGCTGGCGCTGCGGCAAATCCGCCACAGCAACGGCACGCAAACTGGTGGTCTGGTGGCTTGGACCGGTTTGGCCTTATGCGTGCTGATCGGCGGTGGTAAATCGGCGTCAGATACCGTCTGGTATATCCAGACCGGCAAAGATCGCGCGCAAATCAACCAACTGATCGCACGCCTCAGCGACGACCTTCGCTCCAGCAATTATGATGACGCCTACACCCTGTTTGACCGCAAATTCCACGAACGCATCAACCAGAAGGATTTCCTCGCCCATTTGAACGCCATTGAAAGCAATCCGCAGGTGCCCTCCATCGACAATCTGAAGATCAGCAGCACGCTGGTGGAAATCGACCATGTGACCCAGCGCCGCAAAGCCACCGCGTCGCTGATCCCGCATTTCAAAGGCTGGGCGGGTATGACCGATGATCGCCTGGATGCGTCTTTTGTCGATACCGAATCCTCCGGCTGGAAGATCGACGGCATTCCCGCGTTCTTCACTTCGCGCAACCGCTCGGCGGCCGGCGGTCCCCCGGATGCCAACGCACCTGCCGGTCCGGGTGGTGGTCCCGGCGGCAATTAATCCTGTAAAGCCGCGCCTCGACTGAACTCGCCGAAGTCCGATGTTATTGGCGGGTATTCTTATTGCGCCCCAACCGCCGCGTCCTCACCGGCAAATTCCTTGAGCCGCTTCACAATCGAATCCGCGATGCCATCGACCATTTCCGGCGTCAACAACGCCCGTCGGTAGGTCATGGCAATATTCATGCCCTCGCCCAGCGTGGTGGTGGCCAGCACAATCGGTGTGACCGGGCCGGTAGGCGCCACCCGCAGATAATCCAGCAGCGGTTGGCCGGCATAGCGCCCCGCCCAACTGCCATTGAGATTCAGGTTGGAAGTGGCCCCGGCAAAAGAACAGCGCTTGCGATAAAACGTCAGCAGCCGGCTTGCACTTAGCCGCCGCCCCACACCCAGCGCCACCAACATGCGCAGTACGCTGGCCTGGGCGTGGCCGTTGGCTTTCTGCTGCCGCGTTTGCGCCGCCACCGCCGTCAGCAGGCGATCGAAATCGCGCAATTGCGCCAGGCGGCAAATCACCCCGGTAAAGCCCAACAGCAAATCGAACACCCCGCTGAGATCCTCACAACTGTCACGGCGCAGATCGACGATGCTGCCAACCGCCAGATCGCGCCGCCGCCGCGTCCGCCGCATCGGGCCATACCGAGCGCACGCTTGGGCGATGGCCGCCAGAAACACATCGTTCACCGTTACCCCGCGATCATGGGCGCTAGCCGCGATGCGCTCGATTAGCCCGCGCGGCAGTTGCAAAATCTTCAAGCCGCTGTCCAGGTTCTCGGCTTTCGCGCCGGGATCGATGCGCCGCAACCGGCTGGTTTTGGCCGACCAGCGCAGGCTGGCCAGCACGGCTTCGGTCAGCCGCCATTGCCCGCGCTGCGGGCCGAATAATTTCCCGTAGCCCCCCCCGCCGATTTGCGCCGGCTCGGGTCGCACCGCCGCCGGATCGTACAGCAACGCAAACCATTGCCCCAGCAGCAGCCGGATCGAATAACTGTCCGCCACCCAATGCTGATACGCCACCCCCATCCAGTGATAATCCCCATGCTGAATCACAAACGGCCGGAATGGCATATCGCCATCGGCGTGGAACGGCCGGTTCATTTCCTGTTCCAACCACGCCTGCACCCCAAGCGCCGGATCAACCCAGCGCGGTGAATGCTCGCTGGCATCGCCATTGAGATATTCAAAGCGATACTCCCCCCCGCTCACGCGCACCCGCCCCAGCCCCAAGCTGGCCAGCGCCTCGTGCCAGGCCGCGCTCACCGCCTCCCGATCCGCCTGTCCAGTTATTTTCAGCGCCTGTGCCGCATTATAAGGATGCAGTCCATCCCACTGCCGCACCAGCCGCTGAAAGACATTCAGTCGTCCCGGCTGGCCGGCGGAAACAACCAGCCCATCACGAAATTGGTATAGCGGTTTGCTCAGAGCCGCGATTATAAACCGGAGGATGGATCGAATACCACAGGCCAAGGCCAAATGCCGCTTGCCAAGTGCCGGATCGCATACCGGAGGCAGCGGCTGACGGTGCTGCGGGGCGTCATTCGACAATCGGCAGGCCCACAAGCCGCCGGCGTCATTCACAGCGATTTTGAACGTGCCTTCATCCGTGCCGAAGTCTACACCCTGGACGATCTCAAGCAGTACAAAACCGAGCCGGCCATCAAAGCCGCCGGCAAGATGCGGGCCGAGGGCAAGAATTACGTGATGCGTGATGGGGATATCGTGCATTTCCTGACGAGCGTTTAGGCAACCCGCCGGGCCTGCACCACGCCTTTCGGCTGGCTGCTTGCGCGCAAGTTGCGCACATGGTCATTGGCCGTAAGTCTTTATTCCCAAAGGACTTAGCCCATCAGCCTGCATTTTTGGGGGATTTTTTCAAATCCGGCCACGTCACTCAATTTAATTGACAAATCAGTATTTTCTAGCTATTTTAAGTTGTTGAGTACGCTTTAATACCCCAAGATTGGGGCGAGTTTTAGGGGACTTTCAGCGACTTTCATGGGAGGTTCCGCGAGGTTCCCCGGAGGTTCCCGGAGGTTAGGGGCAGGTTTCCCAGCCTTAAGTTCATCTGGAGGCCTCTCGACCCCCTCTGGAGGGTTCCAAGAGGCCTCGAAACCGCCCCAAGGTGCCTCTAAAACGCCCCAAGGCCCCCCCAAAGTGCCCCAAGATTGCGCCGCAATAAACTTGCGTTATTTATGAAGCTGCAACGCGAAATAACCCGCGCCACTTGCGCCAATCGCCGCTGCGGTCAAAAACCTGCCATGCAAGCAATTTTAAGACGTCTTTGTTTCGCCGGCTCGTATACCAGCCCGGTGCCCCGCGTCCGCCTCGCCCTCACCGTTGTCCATTTTCCATTCTCCATAACTATGGCAAAGGCACCGGCCGACGCTCGCCTTGCAGAGCATGAAGACGACAACGGTATCATGTATAGCGTTTGCCGCAATGCCAAACCTTGCCGGCACAATTCCACGCGCGGAATGGTGCCATTGCAATTTACTTCCGGCGGAGAATAATACTGTGGTTATTAACCGGGCTGATCATGGCATTAACTTTGACCATCGCAGGACGTGGGCTGGGGCGCAAGCAGAAAACGCTGTTTGAAGATTTCTCCGTGCCCTTCCCGCCGGATTTGAGTGATGGCGGCGGGCTTACCCTTCGCCAGTTGATCACACGAATTGTGCAGGCCGAGGTTGAGGCTTTCACACAGCGTCAGCAGCAGCGCCGACTTACCAAAGTGCTCTCGCCGGCGCAGATTGAACACGGCCTGGAGAAGGGCAAGGTGGACATGGCCGGCAACAAGTTGCAGCAGGAAGTCAAGCCGGAGGCAGCGGTGGCAGCCGCCTTGCAGGCGTTTGAAGATGGTTTGTTTCTGGTGGTGGTGGACGAAACCGAACAGCGTGACCTAGACGCCCAAATCTATATCCAACCCGGATCGCGCATTACTTTTATTCGACTGGTTTTCTTAGCCGGAGCCTGAATATGCTCAAGCCTGAAATCGCCAATGAGGAATTGAAGAAGCTCAAGTCGCCGGATTTTGTGCGGCAGCGCCTAGCCCGTCTGGCCGGGCTGCCCGAGGCGTTGCGTGCCGATGCCCGCACGATCTTCAATTTGGATGATCCGCCCAAGGTTGCCATCTCCTACCCTTGGCAACCGGCGCAAGAGCGGCGGAAGAAAATGCTGGCCGCGTACCGGGCCATGACCGCCGAACAACTGCGGCAACTGCTGCACACTATGCTGCCGGAATTAGCGCCGTATATCCTGAGCGCGTTGGCGGCAACGAATCGTCTGCCCTACACCAACGGCTGGGCAAGAAAACCGTTCCGCGCCCCATCCAGGCCGGCCCTGCTGGATGCGGTGAAGATGGATTTTCTCAGCACCGTTCTTAACGCGGTTGGCGAATATCCCGCGGATATCGAGTGGATCGCCGCCTGGGCGCCCCACGCCTGGCCGCACCAGTATAAAGCCATCGGGCAACTGCTGGCCGGGGCCATTGATTTGAACGATGCCAAGGGGCAGCGCGTCTTTGACATTCTGTTGGCATCAGCCAAAGGTGAGCATGAAGTCGGGCAGATGGGCGGGCACATCGTGGCCGCGCTGCTCATCGCCGGCCGGCACGAGGGGTGGGAATTCATTGAGAAGATGTTGTTGGCGGCTCAACGCGAGGAAGGATTGCGGCAAACCATTTTGGAAATGGTGGATGAATCGCACCCCGATGTTTTCCCGCGCTTTTTGCGCGTCGTGCTGGAACACGATCTGGTGCGTTTTTCGGCCATTGTCCGCGCGGTGGATACCTGGTTTGGCTATGCGTGGGACGCCATTTCCGCCGGGAAAGCCAAACAGATCATCGAACATGCCCTGCGTTTTATCGACGATCCGGCCGCGGGAGATGCGGCTATCGCCACGGCCTGCCAGCTTCCGGCCAGCCAAGCAAAGCCCAAAGGCAAAAAGCTTGCCGAAGCCGATGCGGCGGTGGAACCCGCGTATATCGCGTTGTGGACCAAAGCGTTTGCGGATGTGCAGCAAAGTTACCCGCCGGCGGAGCAAATGCTCCAGTCGGCCAACACCGACGTTCGCTTTGCCGCCACGCATTTGCTTGGCCAACTGCAATTGGTCGGCGGCGTCTCCAAGAGCATCACCGCGCGACTGGCCGATAGCGATGAGCGCGTGGCATCGCGTGCCTTGTTCCATTTCAGCCATACCGGCCATTACGATCAGAAGTCACTGACCACGGCGGTGCCCGATCTTTACGAGCGGCTGGAAACATTGCTGGAGCGCACGCCGGCGAAAACTGTAAAACTAGCGCCGATTGTGTGGCCGTGGATGCAAATGCCCTGGGGCAAGGAAACGGTCGGCACGGCGCTGCTGGCGGCGTTGGGTGACCGGCCGGCCACGCGCTTGCTGCCGCACCTGGATTGTTTCAATACCAATGGCCGAGCCGCGGTCATCCGCAAGCTGGGTGAAAGCAAGACCTTTGATGGCGTAATCCGCGACACCCTCTTTGCGTTCGTTGGTGATCCCAGCCCGGCGGTGCGTCAACTGGCCGTTGAGCAGTTAAAGAAATGCACCGTGAGCCAGACTGAAGCGCTACAGTTGGAAGGGTTGTTGACGCGCAAGGCATCGGATTTACGGCGCGGGATACTCACCCTGCTGCTGAACCAGGACGATGCCGCCGCCCTTGCCAGTGCCGACCGGCTGTCGCAAAGCAAAATGGAACTTCAGCGGCTGGCGGGCTTGGAACTGCTGCGGCAAATGGCCACGGCCAACCGCGCGGCCGACGCCTGCCGGGAGCATGCCAAGGCCTTTCAGCAGGATCGCGGCGAAGTGTCGTCCGATGAATCGACGCAGCTTGCGGCATTGAAAGAGCCGGCGAGCGACGCGGTCACCCTGGACAACTGTCTGGGCTTGATCGATCCCTCGACGCGTACACCGCCGCTTGCACCAAGCAAGAAGGACGTTCAATTTGTCACCAGCGCGGCGTTGGAATGCCTCAAGAGCCTTGATGCATTGGTGCATGAAAATCGCGATAAACCGTTCACGCCGGTAAATGGGCGAGGGGAGGCAGCGGAGGAGATTTTGCTGGGAAACGCGCGCTGGCAATTCCCACAGTTCGACCGCACGAAGCCGGCAGCGGAACAATTGGCATCACTGCCGTTCCGTGAGATATGGCTGGACTGGTTCGAAAAACGGTCGGCGTCTATGCGGGATGCCGATGGGCTGGAATTACTCCGAGCCGATTGGCACGCCGACGGGCAGCAGCGCGGATATCAACCTGCGCCGCCACCGGAATGGATCAGACCTATTGAGGTGATGCTGCTCGGTCGCGATCCACTTAAATTGCGCTATCCCAATTTGGTCAACGGGCTGTTGGGATGGTTCCACGGGCTGCATCCGTCAGAAGGCTGCGAAGCATTCACGTTGGATGGCCTGGAAACGGTTCTTGCGGCTATCCCAAGCGACAAACTCGCGGCGATCGTGAAAACTCCCTACGAGGAAACGGCAGATGCGGTTTGGCGGCGGCATGACTACTGCATTACGAAATGGTCAACGTGGATGTGGGGCGTGGCCGATTTCCGCTCCGCCGAAGACAGAACGCGTTATTACCGGTTGTGTCGTTGGATCGATGAGCCGGGCGTTGCTATTGCGCGTGAGCGGCCGGCATTGGGAATTCTGCTTGACGCCTTTGAGGTCGGTGGTGCCAACGAGGCGGATATCTACGATCATTTCCTGGGGCCGCGCCCTGAAAACAGATACGGCGGTAGGCATTCTGAGCTTGGGCAGTTTTGCAGCTTGAAGCCGCGCGAAGAAGTGCAGAAATTTCCAATCCTCAAAACGATTCTCGACCGCTGCCGCAAGCGCGTGCTGGAAGTGGAAATTACCCGCGGTGAGACTCCCACCATCGTTTCCAGTCTGGCCAAATCGCTGCGGCATTCCGGCGGCATGGACGTCTTGGTGCCGTTCCTGCGGGCGGCGGAAAAGAACACGTTTGCCCGCGGGCATTCTTATGGGAACGATTCCAAGGCGGTGGTTTTCTCGCACATCATCCGCGTCACCTATCCCGCAGATACCGACACACCCGAGTCATTCGCCATTGCCGTGAAGGAAGCCGCCATCCCTACGGAGCGGTTGCTGGAATTGGCCGTTTATGCCCCGCAGTGGGCAGCGCATGTTGAGCATGTGTTGCAGTGGCCGAGCCTGAGCGAGGCGGTCTGGTGGATTCATGCGCACACGCGTGATCGAGGCTGGTCTATCGATCAGGATTTGCGGGAAAAATGGAAAGCGGAAGTTGCCCAGCGCACGCCGCTGGACGGCGAAGATTTGCTTGATGGCGGAGTGGATGTTTCCTGGTTCAAACGCATCTACGAAGCGTTCGGCAAGAAACGCTGGGAAGCGATTTACGAAATGGCCAAGTTTGCCGGATCGGGCGGAGGGCACACCCGTGCCCAGTTGTTTGCCGACGCCATGCTCGGGAAACTGAAATCCAAGGAGCTTATTCAGCGCATTGAAAGCAAGCGCCATCAGGATTCGGTGCGTGCCTTGGGGCTTTTGCCCTTGCCGGAGGGTGACAAGCGCAAGCCGCAGGTATTGGCACGATATAAGACGCTGCAAGAATTCATCCGCACGTCACGGCAGTTTGGTTCGATGCGCCAAGCCTCGGAAAAACGCGCTGCCGGCATTGGCATGGAGAACTTGGCACGCACTGCAGGCTATGCCGATCCCATTCGTTTGCAATGGGCGATGGAAGCGCAGGCCTGCGCCGATCTAGGCAAGGGGCCGGTCAGCCAAACCGCTGGCGAGGTCACGGTGACGCTGGAAATTACCGCCGATGGTCAACCGGAGTTGTCATGCCTGAAGAAGGGCAAAACCCTGGCGGCCATTCCACCGGCCGTCAAAAAGCTACCGAAAATCGCCGAGTTGGCCGAGCGCAAAAGCGAACTGCGACGTTCCAGTTCGCGGATGTGCAAGAGCCTGGAACAGGCGATGGTGCGCGGCGATATTTTTTCCGGCGAAGAACTGCGCGAGCTGTCGGCCAATCCGCTGCTGTCGCCCATGCTTAATCGCCTGGTGTTTGTCGGTCAGGGAATTCTGGGTTATCCCGTGGATGGCGGGCAGGGATTGGCCGACCATGCCGGGAAGATCGAACCGGTGAAGAAAGGCGAATCGCTTCGGCTGGCGCATCCGCATGATTTGCTGGGGACCAAACACTGGTCGGATTGGCAGCGCGATTGTTTTGCCCGCGAGCGTGTGCAGCCGTTCAAGCAGGTGTTTCGCGAGTTATACGTACTGACGCAAACCGAGGCCGATGCCAAGGATGTTTCCCGCCGCTATGCCGGGCACCAGGTTCAGCCCCGCCAGGGATTGGCGCTATTGGGTTCGCGCGGCTGGGTGTCCTCGCCGGAACAAGGCGTGTTCCGCACGTTCCACGAATTGGGTCTGACCGCGTGGCTGGAATTCCTCCAACCGTTCTTTACACCGGCGGACATTGAAGGGCTGACACTGGAAGGCATTCGTTTCAGCAAGCGTTCGGACTTGCGGGCGTGGGTTGGGCTTGCGGACGTGCCGCCGCGGGTTTTTTCCGAAGTGATGCGTGATGTGGATTTGCTGGTGTCGGTGGCGCACCGCGGCGAAGTGGACCCGGAGGCTTCGGCTTCAACCGTGCAAATGCGCACCGCGCTTTTGTCCGAAACGCTGCAACTGCTGAATATCAAGAATGTTCGCATGAAAGATACGCACGCGCTGATCAAGGGCGAACTGGCGGAGTATTCGCTGCACTTGGGCAGTGCGGTCACCCATTGCCTGCCCGGCGGGGCTTTGTTTATAGTTCCGATTCATTCGCAGCACCGGGGCCGGTTGTTCCTGCCGTTTGCCGATGACGATCCGAAAACTGCCGAGGTGATCAGTAAAGTGTTGCTGCTGGCCCGCGATCAGGAAATCAAGGATCCGCGTCTGCTGTCACAGATTCGTGGAAATTAGCGACGGCGATATACGTAAAGCACACCCGCTCGAGGTTACGTACAAACTACTTCCCCTGGCTGACCAGCCCAATTTCCTCATACATCGCCAGCACGTTTTCCACCGGGCTGACGGCCTGGATGTTGTGGCAAGGGGCACAAATCCAGCGGGCGGTTTTCATGATGCCGGCGACCCAGCGGACTTCCTTGCGGACGTCGGCGACGGTGCCGAAGGGGAGGGTTTGCTGGTTGTCGATGCCGCCGTGGAAGGTCAGGTGCTTGCTGAAATCGCGGACCAGTTCGGGGAGTTCCATGCCGGGGCAGCGCCATTGCAAGGGGTTGAGGATTTGGATGCCGACGACTTCGATCAGGTCGGGGAGGAAGACGCGGGCGGAGCCATCGGTGTGGTAGAAGACGGCAGCGCCGTAGGAGCGGGCCAGGGCGGCCATTTTCCGCTGGTTTTCGCGGAAGAAACGGCGGTAGACCTCCAGGCTGAAAAGCGGGCTGCTTTGGCCGCCTAAATCTTCGGCCAGGTAAAAGCAATCGATCTTGCCGCGGCCGGCTTCCAAAATGCGGCGATTGTGTTCATAGAAAAAGTTGAAGATGTGGGTGAGGACCGCGTGGGCGATATCGGGGTTGGCCAGTAAATCTTCGTAGGCCTGCTCCATGCCGCGCATACAGCAATAGAGCAGGAAGGGTTCGTAGCCACCACCGTTGATAAAGCGGTGGCCATCATCATCGGCCAGTTGCTGGGTGATGGGGGTGTAATCGAAATCATCGGGGGTGGGCCAGCGGAAGTTGTCGATTTGGGCTACCGTTTCCATGGCGGCCAGGGGATTGGAGGCGGTTTCGTTGTAAGCGCCGGTGCCGTAATCGATGGTGGTTTTGCGCACGCCCCACTGGTCGGCCTGGGGATCATCGGGGTGGTGCGTGAGCTTCCATTTGGGCCAAGCCCAACGCGGGCGATCGATGTGCAGCTTGTCGAAGAGGACTTCGCCTTTGGGGGCATCGACGACTTTGCGCAGCTTGGCGTCAAATTCAGCGGTGGCCCAATAATCGGTGGGAATGTGGTCGGTGCGCTTGCCTTGCAAGACGGCGATCCAGCGCTCACGGGGTGTCATGGTTTGCATGTTATTTCCTTGATTGTACGGTAACGCGCTGGACATCTTTCAAGAAGGCTTCCACGTCGGATGCACGCTCAAACTGCCCACCGACTTGGAGCCACACACCGCGCGGGCCGACGGCCTCCAGCACGGTCATGGCGTCGGCGGGATCATTGGCCAGCACTTGGATGCTTTTGCCGGCGGCCAGAATCCGCTTATATACATCGATCCAGCGTGCGGCCGGGCCGTGGCCGTCGCCGTAGACCCATTGCACGGCGTTGAGGCCGGGAAGTTCCATGGTCAAATCCAACAGCCGCAGCGCCCCGTCCAGATGAAAGATGCTGCGTTTCAAATCGCCCATTTCCTCAACGATTTTCGGGAAGATCATCTCGCGGGCAATCTCCGGCGAGACCATGCACCAGAAATCGCAACTGGGCACATACGCCGGCCCATCATGCCAGAAATTGGTCCAGCAAGTCGATCCCATCCCCGCGGCGGATACTTGGCGGTAGCATTGGCAGAACGATTCGTTAAACGCGGCGGTGACGGCCTTGGCGGCCGGCTCCACCAGTTCCGGGCAATCCAGCAGGTCCATGCACAAGGTCTGCGGATCGCGCAACGCCGCCAGAATATCGTAATTGCCGTGCAGATCGGTCATGCCGATCAGATAGCGGCCATCGTTCATGGCGATGGCCAAATCGGTGGCTTTCAACATGGTCTGCCAGTAGACGTTGCCGAAATCCGGCTGCATGGTCGCGACGCGTGCCCAGTCTTCCGGGGCATTGACCACCGGATGCGACCAGCTTGAATGCTGCGAAAATTCCAGTTCGCAGCCGAACCACGTGGCGGTGATTTCCGGGCCAATGTTGGAAAAGAAAATCGGCAGCGCATCGGCGACGTAATCGGTGCGCGCCATATGGGCGATGGCGGATTGCACGGCAAATTCGATATCCATCCAGCGCTCGCGTTGCGTGGCGTGCTGGGCAACCGGCCCATTGTAAGGACGCACGGGGCGCACGCTGGCCGATACCGGCGGGCGATCCAGAATTTCGCCGTGCCACCAAGCCTCAAACCGTGCGGCGGTGCGGGCAAAATCAGGCTTGAATTTCAGGGATGGCACCATGGGAACACATGCTGGGTTCTGGGCAGCGCCCGGCAACTGGCTTATCCATCCGCGTCCCCAATTCCTGGCCGGAGATGAAACAGAAACGCGGAGCCATGGCCGGTGCGGTCATGGCACTTCCCTTCAAAAGATGAGCGACCCGCTTGCGGGTGCGTCGGCTCAATGCCGATTCTGCGTCCCGCAAGCGGGGCCGCTCCACATCAGCTTACAGCCGGATCAGGCCTCGACCAGCTTGCGGACGACATCCACGGCACTGGCGGCGTCGGCGGCAAAGCCGTCGGCGCCAATTTCGGTGGCGAAGCTCTGCGTGATCGGCGCGCCGCCGATCACCACTTTCACGTGCTTCATTTCCGAGTTGCGCAGGGCGGCAATCGTCTGCTTCATCGACGGCATGGTCGTAGTCAGCAGGGCCGAAAGACCCACCACGCTGGCCTTGTGTTCGCGGGCGGCAGCGAGGAATTTTTCCGGCGAGACGTTGGTGCCCAGGTCCACCACGCCAAAGTTGGCGCCTTTCCACATCATCGCCACCAGGTTCTTGCCGATGTCGTGCAGGTCGCCTTGCACGGTGCCAATGACGGCGGTGAAGGCGGGTTTGATGCCGGCTTTCACCAGCAGCGGTTCCAGCAGGGCCATGGCTTCTTTCATGGCGCGGGCGGCAATGAGCATTTCCGGCACGAAAATCTGGTTGGTCTGGAAACGTTTGCCCACGTCATCCATGCCAGCTACCAGACTGTCGAGAATCTGTTGCGCCCCCAACTTGGCATTGATCGCGTCGGTGGTAAGCCGTTTGGCGTCGTTGCGGTTGCCCTTCTTGATTGAATCGGTCAGATCGGTCAGCGTGGACATTAAGGCTCCTTGTAAAAGCAAAACTAGAAACCACGAACCGGTAATCCTATATTGACGTTTGGAAATGTAAAGGGTTGTGGCCCGTAATGATGAACAGCGGAATTGTGATTATCGCTTGTGACGTGCTGCGGGACGAAATTGTCCATTTTGCCGGGGCCGCGCCCGGCGTGCTGGCCACGCGCTTTTTGGAGCAGGGTTTGCATAACGATCCGCCGAAGTTGCGGACCACTTTGCAGACGACCATCGACGAAATCGAAAACACCCTGCCGGCGGCACAAACGATTGTCTTGGGCTACGGCTTATGTTCGCGCGGCTGCGAAGGACTGACCACCACCCGCTGCACGCTGGTGCTGCCGCGTGCCCACGATTGCGTCACGCTGCTGCTGGGCGACCGGAAACGCTATGCCGACTATGTCGCCCAAAACCCCGGCACCTATTGGTATTCACCGGGCTGGAATCGGTGCAGCATCATGCCCGGCCCGGAGCGTTACCAGAAATATCGCCAGCAGTACGTGGAGAAGTTTGGCGAAGAGGACGCCGACTTTCTCATGGAAACCGAACAGGCGTGGTTCCAAGCGTATAACAACGCCGCGTTTGTCGATTTGGGCGTTGGCAATATTCCCGCCGATGTTGCGTTTACCAAGCAATGCGCCGATTGGCTGGGCTGGAAGTACGATCAGCAAAAGGGCGATCCCAAGCTGTTGCAAGACATGCTCACCGGGCCATGGGATGATGAGCGGTTCCTGGTGATGCAGCCGGGGCAGTCGTTGAAGATGACCGCTGACGAACGGGTGGTGCAACTGGATATCGCCCCGCGGCGAACGGATTTGCTCCCCTCGCCCGGTACTCCGGGAGAGGGCAAGCGCAGCGCGGGTGAGGGCAATTTGTCATCTGAAATCTCAAATTTGAAATCTCCGGATGGCCCCCACCCCCAACCCGCTCGCGGGCAGCCGCCCAATCCGTTCGCTTCCCCCGGAGTACCGGGCGAGGGGGTCAGAAACCGAAGGGAAACCGTGAAACTGCGAATCATCCATGATGGTGGCGAACATGAAGTTCTGGTAGTGCCGGCACAGGCGCAAGAACCGCTGAGCCAATTGCTGCGCCGCGCCGGTGTGCCGCTGAATACCCGTTGCGGCGGGCGCGGCCTGTGCGATGCCTGCCAGGTGGTGCTGAGCGCCGGAAGGTTGCGGGATATCCAAACCGGCGAGCCAGCATCAGCCGGCGATACCCCCGGCAGCCTGCGCGCCTGCCAATATCGCTGCGATGGCAATGCCACGATTATTGTGCCGACGCGCTCGTCGCTGCGCTATGTGCCGAAAATTGAAACCGATTACCGCATCAACATCAGCAGCACATTCAGCCCGCTGTACACCGCCCAAAATGGCAATGCCTGCCTGGGCGCGGCGGTGGATATCGGCACCACCACGGTGGTGCTGATGCTGGTGGATATGCACGATGGCAAAGTGCTGGCCCGCGCCGCCGCGTTTAACGAGCAAATGCACCTTGGCGATGATGTGGTCACGCGCATCAATTTATGCATGACCGATCCGACCATGCTTGGCCAGATGCAACACCGCGTGGCCGACCAAACCATCGGCGTGCTGCTCACCCAGGCCCTGGCCGACGCCCACGCCAACGCTGCCGATGTGAAATGTATTTCCCTGGCCGGCAACACCACCATGCTGCATCTGCTGGCCGGTGTCGATCCATCATCGCTGGGGGTGTCGCCCTTCACCGCGGTATTTCTGGATCATCGCATCGAACCCGCCAGCCACATCTTCGACAAATTTTCCGCCGTGCCACCCGATACCCAATGCCATCTCCTCCCCGGCGCATCGGCTTACGTCGGTGCCGATTTAACCGCCGGCATTGTCGCCACCGGTCTGTTATATGATGACGGCCCCAACCTGCTGGTGGATGTCGGCACCAATGGCGAAATCATCCTGAAACATGGCAACCGCCTGCTAGGCTGCGCCACCGCCGCCGGCCCGGCGTTTGAAGGCGCACGCCTGACCAGCGGCATGCGCGCCGGCGCGGGCGCGGTCAGCCATATCAAAATCACCCGCGAACCATTCGGCCTGGATGTGGAAGTGATCGGCAACGCCAAACCGGTCGGCCTGTGCGGCTCCGCCTACGTTGATTTCCTCGCCGAGGCCCGCGCCGCCGGCATCATCACCCCCACCGGCCGCTACGACCTGGAAAATTTACCGCCCCAAGTCCGCGGCAAACTGATCCCCTTAAAAACCGACTGCGGCGCGGATTTAGGCCTGAAAATCGCCGGCACCACCGCCCAGCCAGTGATGGTTAGTCAGCAGGACATCGCCCGCCTGCTGCAAGCCAAAGCGGCCATCGCCGCCGGCATCCTAACGCTCCTGGCCCACGCCAAACTGCGTCCCGCCGACATCAAAACGCTCTATTTAGCCGGCGGCTTCGGCACCCACATGAGCCGCGCCGCCGCCATCGCCTGTGGCCTGCTCCCCGATTTCGACCTCGATCAAATCCAGGTGGTCGGCAACACCGCGTTAGCCGGGGCATATTTGGCGTTGATCGACAGCACCCTGCTGCCGGATATCACCCGGGCGGCCAAGGAAATGGACGTGGTGGAATTAAATCTCGATCCGGAATTTGAGTCGCGGTATATCGATCAACTGGCGTTGCCGTGATACATCGTGGGGCCATGAGACAATTCAATCATGTGAGGGAGATACCCGGATTTCGCAATGTGGCAATGCCTTCTTCAAGATTGCCACGCCCTCGCCGGTCACCTTTGTTTGACGAAGATCAAGCGTACGTAGTTCCTTCAGGCCTTTTAGATATCCCAGCCCTGCGTCAGTCACGTGCGCATTCATAAGATACAACTCTTGCAACCTCGCCATGCCGCCCAAATGCTCAAGCCCTGCGTCGGTCACCTGTGTAAATGAAAGGGCCAATATCCGCAATTCCGAGAGATCTTTGAGAGGCTCCAAGCTCGCGCCGGTCAGCGGGGAGCCATCAAGGTCTAATATCTCTAATCCCTTCAGGCTTTTCAGATGCGCCAACCCTGCGTCAGTCAGCTTCGTGTTCCCAAGAGTCAGCTGCTTCAGTTCTTTCAGATTCTTCAGACCCGCCAACCCGGCGTCCGTTACGTTCCCGCCTCCAAGCTCCAGCGTCTGTAATCTCGTCAAGCCGCTCAAATGCTCAAGCCCAACGCCCGTCACCTGTGTGTCGCCGAGATCGAGCACCTGCAATCCCTTCAGGTTTTGCAGATTCTCCAACCCCGCATCCGTCACCCGCGTGGAACTAAGCTTTAGCTCCTGCAATCCTGTCAAGTCCTGAATGGGCTTAAGCCCCGCGTCCGTTACCTTCGTATGCCAAAGGTCAAGCTTCCGCAATTCCTTCAGGTTCTTCAGATGTGCCAACCCCGTGCCCGTCACCATCGCGCATGAGAGGTCCAACGACTGCAATTGGTTCATATCTTTCAGATATTCCAGCCCAGCATCCGTCACTGTCACGTTCGAGTCCAGCAAGATCAAGTTACGCAATTCCGTCAGGCCTTTAAGCTGCTCTAGTCCCGCGTCAGTCACACGCCCGTTCGTAAGCTCAAGCCACCTCAATCCCTTCAAGTCTTTCAGGTGAGTAAGATCATCATCAGTGGCTTCGTCAAGCATTAGACCGGGGATCGATTGATCCCGCATCTCCCGCGCCAAGGCTTCCACGCTTGTGCCTTCGGTCGGGAACACCCACCAAACCGTGCAAGGAGGAACTTGCAACGGATTATCCGCTGGCGTTTTGCCTAATTCTTCTTGCGCGCCGGTCGCGAAATGCACCCATACCCTTAACTGCAATTTCGAGTTAAACGTCCTCGCCGCCAGCAACGGTTGCGTCGTCGGGGCAGCACTTTGTGCCCGCGTGGTTCCCGCCGCCAGCAAGACCATCGCCGCCACGATTATCCCGCTCATCGCCACTACTCGCCGATATCCGGAATTTCCCATGATCTGCTCCCATAAACTTGGCCAAACTGAAGCCAACGCCGATTGCGCGATCAGTTGTTGTTACCATCATTCACCGTTAATTGGCGAATTGCAAGCGAAGGCCAACGCCGCTGCGTTCGGGACAGGAAGATTTTACGCCGCCCGCGACGGGCGGGAGTATTCATCCACGTCGCTCGCGTTATCCGCAATTTCCACCGCTTTGCCGCCGCATTCGTCCCGCTGCATCCATTTCGTCGCGTTTCCGGTTAGAATGAATCCCATGACCGAATGGCTTTGGCATAACGGCGAAATTATCCCGATGGACCAGGCGCGCATCAGCCCGGAGGATCGCGGGTTTCAGTTTGCCGACGGTGTTTATGAAGTGATCCGCTTTTATCGCGGCAAACCCTTCACCCTGGCACAACATCTGGCCCGGCTGGAAAAATCCGCCGGGGCGATTCAGATCAAGCTGCCGCTGGCATTGGCGGCGCTGGCGGGGGAGATTGGCAAGCTGATCGCGCTGAGCAAATTGCAGGATGGCATGGTTTATCTGCAACTGACGCGCGGGGCCGCGCCGCGCAACCATATTTATGCCGCCGATCTCAAACCGACGCTGCTGTTCCATACCCGGCCGCTGCCGCCGATGCCGATCCCTGGCGAGGGCGAAGGGGCGCGGCTGCTGACGGTGGCGGATGAACGTTGGAAAAATTGCTGGATCAAATCCATCGCCCTGCTGCCCAATATTCTGGCCAAAAATGCCGCCGTCGCCGCCGGGTTTGACGAAGCGGCGTTTATCGACAACGGCATGGTCACCGAAGGTTCCTCCACCAACATTTTCGCGGTGATCGGCGGGAAGCTGGTAACGCATCCGGTGGGCAGCAAAGTGCTGCCGGGCATCACCCGGCTGGTGTTGCTGGAGATCGCGCCCGCGCTGGGCATCGCGGTGGACGAACGGGAGTTTAATGAAGAAGAGGCCCAGCGGGCCGACGAGATGTTTATCACCAGCACCACGCGCGAGCTGACCTGGGTGGCCCGCTGGAACGACCGCTACATCGGCCAGGGCCGCTGCGGCAACGTTACCCGGCGCCTGCATCAGGCGTACCAGGACCGCGTGCGCAAAGAGATTGCGGCATAAAGCATGGATCGCCCCTTTTAACGTCAGACGGACATGAAAATGGAAAGGATATTTTACCCATGAATGGCTCCACCGGTCCATCGCTCAAATCCAGTTCAGTTATCACCCGCTACGCCGGCAATCCGGTGCTATCCCACAAGGATGTTCCCTATCCGGCCACACTGGTTTTTAATGCCGGGGTGTGCAAATACCAGGGGCGGTATGTCATGGTGTTTCGCAACGATTTTGGCCGTTGGGGCGATGCCAAGCTCGATGGCACCAACATCGGCCTGGCGTATTCCCAGGACGGCATCAAGTGGGACGTGCAGCCCAAGCCGTGCTTTGCCATGCAAAGCGACGAAATCCTCCGCGCCTACGATCCGCGCTTGACGGTGCTCGACGGCATGGTCCACATGTGCTTTGCGGTGGATACCAAACATGGCCTGCGCGGCGGGGTGGCCCGCACCAGCGATTTTGCCAAGTGGGAAGTGCTCTCGCTGTCGGCTCCGGACAACCGCAACATGGTGCTCTTCCCGGAAAAAATCGGCGGCAAATATGCCCGCCTGGAACGGCCCATGCCGATCTATAGCCGCGGTAAAGACCGCTTTGATATGTGGTTCAGCGATTCCCCGGACCTGAAATATTGGGGCAACACCAATCTGGTGATGGGCGTGGAGCAGGTGCCCTATGCCAACGACAAAATCGGCCCGGCCGCGCCGCCGATCAAAACCAAAAAGGGCTGGCTGACGACGATTCATGCCGTGGACCGCGATAATAACCGCACGATCAATGGCTGGGAGCCATATCCCTGGCAGAAACGCTACACCGCCGGCTTGTGCCTGCTGGATTTGGCCGAGCCATGGAAAGTGATCGGCATGAGCCGCGAGCCGCTGATCGCGCCAGAGGCCGAGTATGAAATCGCCGGCGGCTTCCGCAATCACGTGATTTTCCCCGGTGGGATGATCCTGGAAGACAGCGGCGAAGTGAAGATTTATTACGGTGCCGCCGACACCGTCGAATGCCTGGCCACGGCCCACGTGGACGATCTGCTGGCGTTGTGCCAAAAACCATAGAAGGGCTTCATGCCGACGATGAACCTGCGCGATGACATGATCGCCGCATTGCAGCGCCGCAAGCCGTCGCGGGTGCCGATTTGGGAGATCGAGTTCCACGCCTGGGATAACGTCAGCGGGCGGCACTTGGTGTTGGGTGAGGAATTCGCGCGACTGTCGCCGGCCGAACAAGAGCGGGCCATGCACGCCAATGCCGCGATTATCGTGGCCGTGGCGCGGCAGTTTCACTATGCGGCGGTGAGTTGTCCCAACGCTTACTGGAACCAGGCACCGGGACAATTGGCCTATTGGGTGTTGCCCGGCGACACGCGCTTCCGCCAGGCGGAAATTCTCAAGAAAATGGCGGGCGATCAACTGCTGCTGGTGGCCCAAAGCGGCGGGATTATGGGTGCCAATTACAGCGACGAGTTCTGCCTGCAAATCATGGAGCAACCCGAAGTCATCGACCAACGGACGCAGGAAATATTGGCTTGGTCCATCGGCCAGGCCAAGCGCTTCCGCGATGCCGGTGCCGGGGCGGTCGTCTCCTCGTCCGACATGGCCGACAACAGCGGCCCGTTCTTCAACCCTCAGCAAATGGAGCGTTGGATTTATCCCAACCTGACGCGCTGGTCGGCGGCCATGCGGCAACTGGGCCTGTTCAGCATCCTGCACACCGACGGCAACATCACCCGCTACCTGGAGCGCATGGCCGCCAGCGGTATCGACGCCATCCAAGCCATCGATCCCACCGCCGGCATGAACATGCCCGAAGCGCAGCGCCTGGCCGCGGGGAAAACCTGCCTGTGCGGCAATATTGACTGCGGCCGGCTGCTGATGGGCACACCCGAGGAAATTTTCACCGCCACGCGCAATCTGCTGCTGGCCTGCAAGGATCAACCGCTGGTGCTGGGCGCCAGCAATGCCGTGCAGCGCGAAGTGCCGCTGGCCAACTATCGCGCCATGATCGCCGCGTGGGAACAGGCCGGATAAGCCGGTTGCATGCCGCGGTCATTGCTCACACCAGCCCCATCTCTTTGAGATTGAGATAGGCTGCGGTAATCGTCTCCCAGGAGGTGAGATTGCGCAGCGTATCCTGCTCAACCACCACCCATTCCACACCGGTTTCGATGGCGGCGGTCACTGCCTCGCGCACTTTCACCACACCGGTGCCGACGGTGGTAAACTTGCCGCGCACGTCCAGGCCGTAAAGGTCTTTCACGTGAATGGCCGGCACCCGGCCGGCGAAATTGCGCAGCCGTCGCACCGGGTCTTCGCCGCCAAAGGTTATCCAGGCGATGTCCATCTCGAAATAAACCGCGGCCGGATCGGTGTTTTGCGCCAGGATGTCGATGGCACAAACGCCGTTAAACACGTTGCGGAACTCGTGCTCGTGGTTGTGGTAACAAAGCTTGACGCCCGCGGCTGCCAGCCGCGCGCCGGCTTGATTGTAAAGCTGCGCATCGGCAAGCACGGCTTGGCGCGTATCGCACGGCGCCCACCACACCGACACCCGCGGCGATTGCAACGCCTTGGCATCCTGAATCACTTTGTCCAAGTCATCGCGCAATTGCTCCCGGCTGGCGCTGATCGTCAGCACTTGCAACCCCAACTGCTGGAACCGCGCCACATTGGCCGCCACATCGCCCTGCAAAAGATATCCCGGCGCTTCGATGCCGCGATAGCCAATGTCCGCCACGCGGCGCATGGCCGGCCAAAAGTCCGCCTTGGCCTCGTCGTTTACCAAACCAATCAGTCCAACCTTGGCCTTAGCCATGGAGTGCTCCTTGTTATGTATGGTACTTTCCGGCCGTTCATTTCGTTGTGGTGCAAATGACGTAGGACTGGCTTCAGCCCATCGATGCGAGTTACCTCGCGGCGGGCTGAAGTCCGCCCTACAGAATTTCGGGACTCTTATTCCAGATCAACTGGTTTCGGTTTCACATCAAGCTTCACAGTCCGAACTTGATAGCGCTTTTCGATGGGCTTTTTGGCACGAAGAACATCGCCAAGTTTGGAGACTTCCGCGACAAGCCGTTGACCTAGCCGCCGTTGTTTATTCCTAGCCATAGACCCAACATCCTGTTTCTTTGCTGAGACATCCTTCGTAGGGTCCGCTTCAGCGGATCGGTTATTCGCTTGGACGTTTTGGCAACACCGGCATGGCGAACCGCCGCCGGGTTCGCCGCTGCTGGTTAAAACGCCCGGCGGTGCCGCGCCGTGGGAATATTGAGAATTTTGCGGTATTTGGCCACGGTGCGGCGGGCCAGTTCGATGCCCTGCTCTTTGAGCTTGTCCACAATCACATCGTCGCCAAACGGATTGTGCTTGTCTTCGTTGGCAATGATCGTTTTCAGCTTTTCTTTCACCGCGTCCCAGCTCATGTCTTCACCGCCGTCGCTGGTGGTGCCGCCGCTGAAAAATCGCCGCAACGGATACACCCCGCGCGGGGTTTGAATCCATTTGTCGTGAACGGCGCGCGACACCGTGGCCACGTGGATGCCGAGATGTTCGGCCACGTGAATCATCGGCAGGGGTTTGAGAAATTCCGGGCCTTTGTCGAAGAATTCGCGCTGGGCGTCCACCACCACGCGGATCACCCGCATGATGGTGCTGCGGCGCTGCTCGATGCTTTCGATCAGCCAGCGGGCGTTGCGCACGTTGTTGGTGAGGAATTCGCGGGTGGCTTTGTCCTGCTTGCGATCCTTGAGCATTTTGCGGTACATGCCGCTGACGTACAGGCTGGGTGTGGGATCGTGGGCCATGGCAATTTCGTAGTTATCGGTATCCTCGTCGTAGGTAATGATGGCATCGGGGGTGATGGGCGGGGCCTCGCTGGGGGAAATTTGTTTGCCGGGAAACGGCTGCAACCGCGACAAACGTTTGACCGCCGCCTGAATTTCCTCGATTGGCCGGCCCAATTTGCGGCTGATCAGCGGATAGCGATTGTTTTTCAAATCCTCCATATGCCCGGAAATCAGCGCCCGCTCCAGCGGAAAATCGTGACCTTGGGCCAGCGCTTCATCTTCCTCCAAAGCCTTCAACTGGATCAGCAAACATTCATGCAGGTTGCGTGCCCCGACGCCGGCCGGTTCCAAGGTCTGCACCAACGCCAGAGCCTGCTGCAAGTCGGCAATCGCCAACGGATATTTCGATTCGGTTTGCACGTCCTCCAGGGTCAGGCGGAGGTAACCCTGCGGATCGATGTTATTGATGATCGCCGCCCCGGCGGCTTTGGTGGCCGGGGCGCATTCGACAAACGCCCATTGGTTCAACAGATGCTCGGTCAGGGTGACACCGCGGGCGGCGGTGTTGTTCATGGCATCCATTTTCTTATCGCGTTCACCGTCGCTGCCGCCGCGAAAATTGCCGGAATTGGTGGCGAATTCCTCGTTTTCCAGATAGCTTTCGATGCGGGAAAGCCGCTCGAAATCATCAGCCTGACCAGATTCGGTTTTGATGGAAAGGGCACGTTCGCCTTCGCGGTCTTCCACCGGCAGCGGTGCCGCGGCGGGATCGGGGATGAAATCCCCCGTAATGCTGGCCGGATCACCCCCGGGGGTGTCCTGGGCATCGCCATCGCGGTCGCCTTCGCGCATTTCCAGGACGGGATTGGCTTGCAGTTCCTGTTCGATGCGTTCTTCCAACGCCTGCAGCGGCAATTGGAGGATCTCCATGCTCTGGATCATGCGCGGCGTGAGAAGCTGACGCATTCCCAACTCTTGCCGCATCGAAGGTGACTGTGATAACTCCATATAATACCGACATTTACAACATTCCCGCCCCAATGGGCACGGAATTTGCTGCGGCTCAACTATAGCATGGTTCGTGTGGCAGGCAAAGCCATTTTACGGCTGGCTGAGGCAAGGGGGAAAAGGGCGCATGGCCATTGGTTGGAAGCAAGGAAGGATTATCGGCTGATTTGGGGCGCAGCTATGCCGCAACGGCTATTGGTGGTTCACATTCATCTGCCGCCGGAACGATCCATCGCTCACCTCAACAGCCGTGGGGCCACCAGGATGCCACTGGGCTTCAGTTGGTACTCATACGCCCAGTTTTCATCCTTAAAGCGCCAGGAATCCGGGCCCCACCAGCGGAGGGATTTGTTGGGCGCGTGAACCTGGCCAAAGGCGTTATAGCGCGTGCCGAACGCGGTGATGTCCAGAGTATGTGTGCCGGCGGGCAAGACACCGAGCGCCACCTGGTAAGGATGAAACGCCATGGGACCGATGGGTTGCCCATCGACGGCGGCGGTAAGCAGCGCGGCGGCAAAATGGGCGGCGTGCAAAGTCAGCGGCGTGGCACCATCGGAGTCGATCTGGCAGTGATAGGTGATGTTGCCGGCGTAGAACGGCAGACCCTGATGGGTAATGTCGCCAAAGGATAGTGTGCGCGGCATGGGAACGATGCGGGCGTGCCGGCCGGCTACCTCCACACCAAAATCACCCAGCAGATAACACCATTCCACCGACATGGTTTTGCGGGTGTAGGGGCGGGAAATAATCAGCTCGTGCCGGCCGATGGATAAATGCGGCAAGGCCACGGTTTGGATGGCTTCGTCAACCCAATGGCCGCCAGCGGCCGAGGGAACGGGTTTGCCATCCAAGACAATTTGGGTTTCACCGGGGTCTTCCAACGCCAGCAGGGGCGAACGCACGACGGCTTGGCAGTCGATGGCCAACTTGATCGCCAATGTCCCCAGCATCGGGGCCGGCTGGGAATCAGTCCACGGCTGGGCGATATACCCGCTGCGCGCGGCCATGCCCAATTGGGCCCGCACCAGATTATCCAGGCGAAGGATTTCCTCGCGCTCGTTCCATGGGCCATCGTTCAGACGCCATTGCGCCTGATCCAGCAGCAGCACATTCGGCTCGGAAAGCGTAAACGACACCGGATCAGCCAAGCGGCTGATTTCATGCAGATCATGCTTGGGCCAAGTTAGCTGCGCGACATGTTTGCCGCCGGGGGTTAAGCGGGCCAGCAGCGAACCATTGCCGTCAAAGTGCCAGTTGAAGCGCGTGAAGCCGTCTACCAGTTGCGTGGCAATCGGCGATGTTTTGGCGGTGAAAGTATCGTAGCGGGTGATCTGCCAATCGCCGCGAATGGCGATGGCGGCGGTGTAGGGCGTTTCGCGCTGGATATTGCAGATAAACAGGCACAGATCATCGCCGTCTTGACGAAGCTGGTGCAGCAAATGCTCTGCCGGGGCATCGTTAATATCGGCGGCGCGAATCATGCGCACGCCTTCCACTGCCGACAGCAGCGGCGTCTTTTCCAGCGGGATGCGCACGGCTTTGGCCGCCAGCTTTTGGACGCGTTCCGATGGCTGGGTGTCCAGGCAATCGGGCACTTGGCCGGCAAACACCAGCGTGCCACCGGCCTGGGAAAATTGTTCCAGCCGGTCCAGCGTGCTGCTGCGGATGGTCTTCATTGATGGCACCACAATCACGTCGTAACGCATTTTGCCCACCGCTAGCGGTGCCGTGCCGGTAGTGCATTGCTCCGGGAGCAATGCTTCACTGATGAAATTGAAATCGATCAGCCCGAAGAGCAGCAGTTGGGTCACATCGGCGAAAGCCTTTTCCAAGGCCGCGCGTTTTTCGGCGGTGCTGACATCCGGGCCACGCACCAGCCAGTACGATTCGATGGGATGGATCACACCCACGCGCACCAGCGGCCGACCGCGCGTCAGCAATGTGTTCACGCGCGCAAAATGATCCTCCACCAGCGGATATTGCTCGAACCACGGCGATTGCCAGCCGATGGCTGCCGGGTAATCGCGCTTAGCCTCGCCGGCCATCGATACCCACGCCAAGTGCGGCACGCGCACACTCACGCCCAGCGCCGCCTGCCAATTGCCGTGGCCCAAATGTCCGGCAAAGGTGAAATCCCAATTGGTTACGCCGTACAGCTCGGACAGCACCGCCTCCCGGCCATACTGGTGGGCAATGGATTGCGCTTGCTTGGCAGTGGTATATTCGAACCAATCGCAGAGCATGTCGATGCCGGGGATTTGGAAATGGCTCAGCGAGCGCATGGCCTCGCCGACAGCTTCGGTCTGGCTGTTCAGCGTCGACTCGGACATCATGTGGCCGGTCATTTTCAAGCCGTAACGGTCGCACCATTGGCCAATGGTTCGGGCGTAAGCCTGCGAAAACCGCTGGGTGATGTGTTCGTGATAACACCAGCGTGCCTGCGAAGGCTGGCCGGCCGGTAAATCCCAGCATATCTCCGGCAAACGATCTTCAAAGCGGAAACCAAACGCGGCGAAAAAGGTCTCGGCAAAATCACTGGTGCAGGGGAAAACCTGATCCTGGCGGGAATCCGGCTTGGGCAGATACGCCTCGCGGGTGAAGCGCGGTTCATCGGTAAAAATCGCCGGCACCACCTTGCCAAATTCATCGCCCACCAGTTGCCGATATGCCTCGTGGGTAACCTGTATAAACCGGGCCACCGCCGCCGGGGAGAGCGTATCTAGATAGGTTTGATTGTTGAACCACGAGCCGGTTTTCAGGGTTTCGACATAGGCGTACCAAATGACGCCGCTGTCCTTAGATGAAGATGCCGAGGCAATTTCCGCCGGCGACAAGCGTTGGTAGCTTGCCAAAGTTCCATCCGCGTTCAACTGCACACGATAGCTGCCCAACAGCGTGGCGGAGAGGCTGTGTGCCTTTTCCGCCGAGTAGGGCGTCGTGGTCACCAGCAGTTGCTTGGCGCGATGCTGGGGATCACAGGTTACCAGCCCGCCGGCAAAACCCGATGGCCAGCGGTCTTCGTCATAAAGCCAGGCCAGCATCCGGCGTTGCTTGGCCTCATCCACGCAAGCTCTCACGGACTGCATATATTCCGGCCCCAGATAAGGCGTGGCCAAACCGGTGCGCGGGTGCATGTGAAACCCGCCAAAGCCCATACGCTGGAACAGGCCAATTTGCCGCCGCAGTTGCGCGGCATTCAATTCGCTGTTCCACGACCAGAATGGCGTGCCGCGATATTCGGCGGTGGGATGGGCGAAAAGATCGAGAGAAAGCGGCTGTTGATTTTTAGGATATAACGGTGCGGTCATGGTTAATCTGCCTTGGGTAAAATGGTTGGCCGGCGTTTGCGCCATGCGGGAACGTCGCCGGCGGTGATTGACATATACAGAAAAACCGCCGCGCAAAGCAACACCGCCCAGCCAATGTATGGATGCAGCGGTTCAATCACGCGAAACACTTTGCGCCAATCGCTGGCATCCAGCCAGAGCGGCAGATTCTTCGGCGGGCGACGCCAAATGTAATAGCGCGGCTGGCACAACATCATCGTGTTGAGGGTATTGGCGGCACACACCAACGTGAGAAAAACCCCGAGCAAAGCCGGCCCCAGCCGGTAGCCGATGCACACGGCACTGGCGCCGGCGGCGAAGAGCAGATAGCGCTCGTGGATTTGCGTGGGGATGCAATACATCAGCAGCCAGGGCGTGACCATGGCCACCAAAAACAGCCGGCTGTTGCGCCGCGCCTGCAATGCCACCCCAGCCGCCCCCAGCGGTAAGACTGCGGCGTAAATGCTGACCATCAGTTCCTTGATGGTCACCGGATAAGCCGCGCCGGGCCACGATCCAAACGTATGCGGCGGAATAATCCAGGCGATGTATTGCAGCGAGTTCATGCCCCAGCTTTCGCTCAAGATAGCCGGGAAGGTGGAAGCCTCGCCCACGGCCAGGGTCGGGAAATGCCAGGTGGGAAAGCGATAGCCCAATTCATACCACGCCATTGAGGGGTCGAAAAACGGGATGCACAGCAGCAGCGACGCTGCCGCCGCCAGGGCAATGACCACCGCATAGTGCCGCTTGGGCAAGCTGACCGCCAACACCGCAACCACCATGCCCAAGCCGATGACCGCCAGCGTGCCCGGCAATTCTCCCGGCACGGTGGGCTGGGATTTATAAGCCAGCCATGCCAGCGATCCCAAGGCAAACACCATCGCCAGTGTAACGGCTGCCATGCCGTCGCCGCGTTTAAGCTTGCACAAATATTTCACGCCCCGCCAGAGCATCACCAGCAGCAGGATGCCGATGGCCGCGCCCACCGCCGCCGCCACCCAATACAGCGTCGGCCAGTGAATCGTATCAACATAAAGCGTGCCCGGTTCATACGGCAAAAAGAACGGATGCGACGCGGCAAAATCGCTGTAAAGATTCCTTTGCGACTGCATCCTCATGCCATGATCCGCCCAATATTTGATCCGTAGCGGCCCATCGCGCACCATCCACGGCGAAACCACCAGCATGGCGGCGAAAGCAAATCCAATCGCCCAGCTTATCGCCTGGAATATCCGCCCGGTAAAAAGTGCCACCACGGCGGCAGTCACCCCGCCTATTACCGCTACATATAAGCCGACTTCCGACGCCGCCGCCCAAAAATGATCTTTCAGTCCCGCGCCCAAAAAGCCGCGCAACGCCAACCCCACCACCGCCGGTAGCAGGCACATCAGGATGATTCGTGGCGAACCGACAAACAGCGGCCAGAGAATAAACACCGCCGCCACGAAAGCCTGCTGGCCTTTGAACATCGCCCCGACGCCCAAGGCTATTCCTGACAGCAACCACCAATCCAATGACGCGAACAATATCGCCAGCAGATAGAACGGCACCACCCACTGGTCCCAAATCGGCCAGCCGCGCGTGCTGATTAACATGGCCGGGCTGTACCACAACAGCAGCACCGCGAGCACTCCGCGCAGCCACCCGGCGAAAAACGGCGGAGCGATCGCCGGTACGCCCGTAAGTTGCAATGATTGCGGCATACACCAAGCCAACCGCCGCTGCACCCACTGCCCCCACTTGGCCGGCAAACGCCCGGCAATCAGCCCGGCAAGGCTGCCCCGCAAGGGCTGGCGCGGCCGGCGATATTCCCGCCGGCTCCAAATCACCACAATGACAAACGCCGCCGCACAAGCCGTCAGTTCCGAAGCCGTGTTGAAATTCAACGCCGGGGAACTGATGGCAAACGTATTGGTCTTCTCGCCGATCCATTGATGGGCTTTGAAGGCTTCGGGGAAGGTTTTCGCGGTGGTTTTCGCCCAGCAGGTCATCACTGCCAAACGCAGCGGGTCATAATCCATGTCATACTGTTCGCTGCCCTGCTGCCACTGCTCAGACATGATGTTTTCGTAGAGATTGAAATACCCTTCGCTTGCCGCCCGGCAGCCGCGCTCATAGCCTCGTTCGATATCGCTCCAAAAGCGCACCGGCAAAGTCTGCGTAAACATCTGCTGCCGCAGTTGGATGCCCTGCCGCACCACCACCGCCAGGAAACCGGCCACGGCCAGAATCCCCACGATGCGCCCAACCCACCGCAGCCACCGCCGAGAGGGTTTGGCATCCACCCCCGACCGTTGCGCGCTGTCGCTCAATTGGTTGCCCGGATCGTCTTTCAAGTTCATTTCCATCTCGCAAAAAATCCACTTTAGCCGCGCGGCTGCCTTGCGCAAAGCCGCCGGCCAGAACAAGGAACGCTACTTGGCTTTCGGCAAAGCCTGGGGCTGCCGTTTGCGCCAGGCCGGGACATCCCCGGCGGTCAGCGACATATACAAAAACATCAGCGCGCACAGCAGCACCGCCCAACTGATGTAAGGCTGGATCGGCGCGATCACGCGATCCAACACCCGCCAATCGTGGAAATCCAGCCAAGGATTTTTCGGCCGCGAGTGGCTTTGCCGGGTAGCGATCAACACCGTCAATATGTTGGCGGCGCACACCAAGGACAGAAAAACGCCCAGCAACGCCGGTCCCAGCCGGTAGCCGATGCATACGGCGGCGGCGCCGGCGGCGAAGAGCAGATACCGCTCGTGGATTTGCGTGGGCAGGCAATACATCAGCAGCCAGGGCGTCACCAGGGCCACCAAAAACCGCCGGCTATTCCGCCGCGCCTGCAGCGCCATCCCGGCGGCGGTCAAGGGCAACAGGGCGGCGTAGAGGCTGACCATCAATTCCTTGAGGGTTACCGGGTAAGCCGCGCCGGGCCACGACCCGAAGGTGTGCGGCGGAATAATCCAGGCGATGTAGGTTAGCGAGTACATGCCCCAACTGGCGCGAAGAATGGCCGGGAGGTTGCAAGCCGCGCCCACCGCCACTTGCTGCCAATGCCAGGTGGGAAACCGATAGCCCAATTCGTACCACGCCAGCGAGGGATCGAAAAACGGGATGCACAGTGCCAGCGCTGCGGCTGCCGCCACGGCGATGACCAGCACATAATGCCGCATGGGTAAACAGACCGCCAACACGGAGATCGTTATTCCCAGGCCAATCACCGCCAGGGTGCCAGGCAATTCGCCCGGCACGGTGGGTGGGGATTGATAGGCCAGCCATGCCAGCGATCCCAGCGCAAATATCATCGCCAGCGTAATCGCCACCATACCATCGCCTTTTACCCCCTCGCCCGGTACTCCGGGAGAGGGTTGGGGTGAGGGTAGTTTGGGATTTGAGATTTCAAATTTGAAATTGCATAACGAACCCTCACCTCCGCCCTCTCCCTGAGTACAGGGCGAGGGGGAAAGAAGATATTTCAGTCCCCGCCAAAGCATCACCAGCAGCAGGATGCCCATCGCCACACCGACCGCTTCTATCACCCAATACAACGCCGGCCAGTGAATCGTCGCCCAATAACGCGTGCCCGACTCATACGGCAAAAAGAATGGATGCGACGCGGCGAAGTCGCCGTAAAGATTCCTTTGCGTCTGCATCGTCATGCCATGATCCGCCCAGTATTTAATCCTTAACGGCCCGTCGCGCACCAGCCATGGCGACACCACCAGCATCGCCGCGAAAACAAATCCGATCACCCAGCTTATCGCCTGCCCAATCCGCCCGGTGAAGAGTGCCACCACCGCGGTCGCGATGATGCCAATCACCGCCACATAGAGGCTGATCTCCGACGTCGCGGACCAAAAATGATCTTTCAGTCCCGCGCCCAAAAAACTTCGCAACGCCAACCCCCCTACCGCCGGCAACAGGCACGTCCGGATGATTCGCGGCGAGCCGACAAATAACGGCCACAAAATAAACACCGCCGCCACGAAAGTCTGCTGCCCTTTGAACATCGCCCCGACACCCAGCGCCACGCCGGACACAAACCACCAATCCAGCGAGGCGAACAGAATCGCCAGCAGATAGAACGGCATCACCCATTGATCCCAAATTGGCCAGCCGCGCGCACTGATCAGCATGGCCGGGCTGTACCACAATAGCAGCATGGCGATCACCCCGCGCAACCACCCGGCAAAAAATGGGGCAGCCGGCGTCGGATCGGTGCGTCGTATCGACGGCGGCATACACCCTGCCAACCGCTGCCGCATCCACTGTCCCCACTTCACCGGCACACGCCGGGCAATCAGTCCGGCAAGGCTGCCCCGCAACGGCTCCCGCGGCCGGCGATATTCCCGCCGGCTCCAAATCACCACGATCCCAAACGCCGCCGCGCAGGCCACCAACTCCGAACCCGTATTGAAATTCATCACCGGGGTACTGAGTTCAAACGATCCTTTGCCTTCTATCCACGTTTGCGTTTTGAAGGCGTCGGGGAATCCCTTTGCGCTGGCCTTGGCCCAACAGGTCATCACCGCCAGACGCAGCGGATCGTAATCCATCTCGTACTGCTCGTTGCCCTGCTGCCACTGCTCGGCCACATAATTTTCGTAAAGATTGAAATACCCTTCGGTCGCGGCCCGGCACCCACGCTCGTAACCCCGGGTGATATCGGCGGAAAACCGCACCGACTTGGTCTGCTCAAACACCTGCCGGCGAAGTTCGATTCCCTGGCAAACCACCCCCACCGCTCCCGCAGCCACCGCCAGAATCACCGCGCTCCGCCACACCCACCGCCACCACCGGCGCTGTGGCTTGCCAACCGCAATCGCCCGCGACTGGCCGGCGTTAAGTCCAATGCCCGATTCGTCTGGAAGGTCTGTTGCCATCGCGCCAAGCATCCAGCATAGCCGAGTAACCGCTTTACGTAAACTGGCCGCCAAAGCCGATACCGCTTGTCAACCGAAAAAGGATGTGTATCTTGGAAGGGCCATGGCAGCGTAGCTCAGTTGGCAGAGCAGGGGATTCATAAGCCCCGGGTCACAGGTTCGAGTCCTGTCGCTGCTATTGAACGTAAATCATGCCGAACGCTTAGCTTAGCGTACCATCCCGCGTGTGGGTGTGCGGCTCGAAAGGCGAAAAATAAACGGAAGTCTTCCGTTTTTGCGCTTTTGGAGGATGTACACTATGCCCAAGCTAAAAGAAAATTCGCTCCCCGCTTACCGACTGCACCGCCAATCCGGGCAGGCAATTGTCACATTAAACGGCCACGATGTGCTGCTGGGAGTATTCGGCAGCGCCGCCAGCAAGGCGGAATATCGCCGGCGTACGGCCGAGTGGCTTTCCATTGGACGACAGTTGCCGCCAGCCCCGGTGCAGGATGCCACTATTGCCGAACTGATGCGCCTTTACAAAACGCACTGCGACGTTTATTACCGCCGGCCCGATGGCGAGCCTACCGGCGAAGCCGATAAAATCGGCATGGCGCTAAAACCGCTTCGCTTGCTGTACGGCCCTACCACAGCGAACGAATTCGGGCCGGTCAAGCTAAAAGCTGTTCGAGAAGCAATGATTAAGCTTGGCTGGTGCCGGGGAATGATCAATCAGGCCATCGGTCGTGTTCGGCGATTCGTCAAATGGTGCGTGGAAAACGAATATCTCCACGCCAGCATTTTGCAGGCACTCCAAGCGGTAGCGCCACTCAAAGTCGGCCGATGTGCGGCCCGGGAATCCGAACCGGTCAAGCCGGTGGACGATGACGTCATAGAAGCCACGTTGCCTTTTCTCACTCCCACGGTGGCGGCGATGGTGCAACTTCAGCGACTCACCGGCGCCAGACCCGGCGAGATTTGCGCCATGCGCGTGGGTGAAGTGGATCACAGCGGCGAGATCTGGAAATACCGTCCCACGCAGCATAAGACCGCGCACCACAATATTGAGCGTCTGATTCACATCGGCCCCAAGGCCCAAGTCGTACTACGGCCGTTCCTGTTGAAGTTGGATCCGACTGCCTACGTGTTCAGCCCCACTGACAGTTTGAACGAAATGCGTCAGCAACGTGCAGAATCGCGAAAGACGCCAAGATCTTGTGGCAATGTAGCCGGTAGTAATCGCCAGCGAAAACCGAAGCGAAAACCTGGCGAGTCTTACGACACGTTCAGTTACCGCCGTGCAATCGCTCGCGCGTGCGACGCTGCCAATCAGTGGGCGTATGGTGGCATGGTGATCGGCAACGACGAACGGATCATCCCGCGGTGGCATCCACACCAGCTCAGGCACAGCGCTGCGACGGAAATTCGCCGGCAGTTCGGTCTTGAAGCTGCCCAACATGTGCTGGGACATGCAAGCATGGATATGGCTGAAGTGTATGCCGAAAAGAATGCCGATATCGCCCGTAATGTGATGGCAAAGATCGGTTGATCCCGAAACCCGCGGTTGTCAGCAACATCGGCCGGCCGGTCAATTGCCTTGGGTTTCCTGAACGCTGAATCAGGCTGTCGGTTCAGGGGCAGCCCGAACTTCCCACCTCACCTGCTACCGTGCCAGCATGACCGGCAACGATGGTCGGCTTGTGGCCCACGCCGCCCGCCCATTTCACCAGCTCAATTGCCGTGCCAGCAGATGCGACGCCGCCACATCTCACTTGACGCCCCAAGATGGCCGCCCGCCCAAGCCAGCACCGCCGACATCAAACCCCACCGGCGCCGACGACTACGCCGGATGCCCGCTCGGCGTAGCCAGGCCGATCCCGCTAGCCCCTCATCACCGCCCCTGCCAGCCAATCGCCATTGAACCCCTCACACCCATAGCCGCTGACCGCTACGGCCGCATCCCTGCCCTGCACGCGTTTGCAAGCCATCTTCTTGGGCGTTTGGGGCCTTCCGCTGCCTGCAAATCGCTGCCAGCGGCCCTGGCGGGCCTGTAAATGGCCTCGCGACGGGGCCGTCTGAAACCTAATTAGGAATAACAATCTGGATTGGCAATATTACCCCTTGATGGTGCCAGCTCAGTTGGCGGCGATAAGTCGCTAATTATCTCGTTATTTACGCCACAATAGCGATTGGCTTCAGGCGGTTCATCCGCCCGCTTTGGGTTGG
>Ga0316217_10001310_pt1 | contig 32957 bp, 28 predicted proteins | sample 1anoAmetaG_FD_203633 | JGI IMG/M metagenome (GOLD analysis project Ga0316217, IMG submission 203633) | Freshwater microbial communities from Trout Bog Lake, Wisconsin, USA - 1anoA | ecosystem: Environmental > Aquatic > Freshwater > Lake > Hypolimnion/Profundal zone | place: USA: Wisconsin...
GCACCAGTTCCAGGCCGGCCTCCTCCCGGCCGCCGGCCATCCGGGTCGCCATCCGGGCGGCGGTGGCGCTGCGGGAAAGGCCGCCCCGGCTGGACCAGCCGGTCTCCCGGACCAGTTCCCGCTGGATCCGGGCGGCGGCGTCCGGGGGCGGGCCGAACAGGCGCCCGGTGCCGCCCAGGTCCAGCAGCGCCTCGCCCATGCGGCCGAGCAGCCCCTGGGGGGACCAGTGCTGGAGGAACTCCCCCAGCAGGCCCTGGGCCTCCCACCAGGTCTGCGGCGCGGGGTCGAGCACCCGCAGCCCCGGCAGGCGGCGCAGGGCCTGGTCCATGGGCTCCCCTGGGGCCAGCCCTTCGGCCCGGGCCAGGCGGTTCACCAGCCAGAGGCAGGGGGTGCGCTGGGGACCCGGGCTGAGGAAGGCCAGGGGCCGGTCCCGGAGCCCGGGGTCCTGCAGCCAGGCCATCTGAAACGGCATTTCCGGAACCCACATCGCCAGCACGCCCTGCCTCCCCATGGCTTAAATATGGAGTAAAAAAAGCGAAAATCAAACGGCAAATTTTTCCGATAGGGACGTTGGCGCTGTGCTGAGCAGCTGGACACCGGTCAGGCGAGGTGATCCTCCGGATCGGGAAAATGCCCGCAGTCATCGGCGGATGCCTCCGGTCAACCGGAAGGCGGGCGGCGCCCATCTTCCACCCGGGGACCCGGGGCGTTCCTTGTCCCGGCGATGGACGATCGCAGACCCGGTCCCTTGACAGCATGTATGAAATAATTATTAATTTAACTGTTTTCTTGGAGGTCAGCCATGGTGAGGACGTTCGTAACCGCGCTTCTGGCGCTTGCCATCGGAGCCACGGCGACAGGAACCTACGCCCAATCCGATCCCCATGCCAACCAGAAGGATGCCAACAGCCACTATGTCGTTTACAACACATCCAAGGAGGCGATTGGCCGTACCGACTGGTCCAATATTCAGCTCATCTATTACAAGGCAGGGGTGAACACCAGCGGGAAGCTGACTTACACCCTCACGCAAAGACATATCGACATGGATTCCAACTACAACAACATATGCCACTTCACTCTGGAACATGTCTATCTGGACAACACGGTCTACCACGACCGGATCATGTCATTCAGGATCTGGGGTAGAACATACAATGTAAAAGAGATTGTTGATAACGGATACCTCGCGAAAATGGCACCGTCCATACCTTGTTATCCTCAATTGCCGACAGATCCCCTGCTTGAAATGAGCATGACTTTCACCTACAACGGCACGGACCTTGTATGGGTGAGGGATAGCCTGAAGCCAGGGTATTTCTAGGGCGGGGGTTCCGCCCAGCCAGGACGCTCAGAGCGCGTTGGTGGTGGTGTAGTACAGGACGTATGCCATGATCGTGCCGCCGGCCTGGGGCACGCCGTAGACCTGGACCGGGGCGCCGGCGGTGAGGTTGGCGGCGAGCGCATTCTGGCCGGCTTGGGTGGTGATGTCGATGGGACTGAGGGTGTAGATGCCAGCGCTGAGATCGATCTGGTAGACCAGGGTGGCAGTGCCGGTGGCGCTGCTCAGGTTCACGACCGGGGTCTTGGTGCCGTCCTTCACCGACATGGCGAAGGCGTCGGCGGCGAAGGAACCCACCACGGTGCCCTTGGGCAGCCGGATCGGTTCCAGGATGGTCCAGCGTGCATCCCAGGCGCTCAGGGCCGCGTCCGCCGGCATGGCGGCGCTGGCGCCCCAGACCTTGATCGGGCCCACGGTGCCGCCGAAATCGACGTTGCCGGTCACCGTGGCCGCGAAGCTGTTGACGGCGGTGGAGGCGGCGATGGAGGCCGCGCCGGAATCCGTCCTGGCCTGGCCGGGCTCGGTGAGGTACCACCACTGGAAGCCCAGGACCGGCGTGCCGGTGGTGTCGTCGCCGTTGGCGGTGCCGGCCGGGATGTAGGACAGGGGGCGGACGTAGGTATCGGGGACGTAGGCGAAGGGGTGGGTGTAGGTGAACCCCGAGGTGGAGGCGGCGGACAGGTAGCCGCTGAACCTAGCGGTCTCGATGTCCACGGATTCGGCCACCAGGGGCGAGGCGGCGGGGTCCACCGGGCTGACGTGGACCTTGAAGCCGCGGACCAGGTCGGCGTTGTCCAGGAAGGCGGTGCCGACCGGAGTCAGGGCCGTGCCATGGAAGTAGAACTGGGTCTCGTTGTCGATGACCACCGGGACCGGAGTGCCGTTCTCGGCCTCGACCGCGATCTGGTAGGAGGACTGGCCGGTGCCGATGGTGACGCGGGCCACGTGGCCTTCGGGGCTCACCCAGACGTTGTTGAAATCGGCACTGGCCCACATGCGCACGACCACGAGGGTTCCGTCCGGCTGGTAGCGCGCGGCGGCGCGGATGTGCCGGCCGAGGAAGGAGGCCGGAAAGCTCGTGCCGGTGGTGGGGATGATGGGCTGCTGCCCATCCATGTCATAGAACAGGGTGCTGCCGTCGGGCTCGGTGCCGAGCTGGAGGACCTGCGGGGTCGGGGTCGCGGTCTCCTTGGGGGTGACGATGGGGAGGGTGGGGAATTCGCGGGTGAGGGTGAGGCTGCCGCCGGCCTCCAGGGTGACGGTGCCGTAGAGGTGCCGGAGCACCAGCTGCGCCGGCGTGGTCACCGGCTTGTGCCGCAGGGTGTCGTTGAAGTTCACGGTCCACTTGGTGGCGCCGCCTCCGGCCGGGACATGGTCGACGATGAAGGCGGGGTGGCTGAGGACGAATTCCAGATCGAGGTTGGCGGGCTTGGCGGGATCAACCACCAGATCCTTGCCGAGGGTGAGGGTGACGGTGGTGGTGAGGCTGCCGGTGGCGCCCTGGGCGCCCTTGATCTGGATATCGGCGGGCGGGATGGTCTCGCCGGCTTTGCCGACGAAACTGGCGGAAGGGCTGTTGGCGGCCGTGAGGACCACGTCCCCGGGGTTGGCGGCGATGGTGAGGGTGGCCTTGTGGTAGGTGTCGGCCGGGACCTGGGCGGTGCCGAGCAGGTCGCTGAGGTTGTCCAGCTGGACCAGGTTCAGCATCGGCGCCGTGGCGGGGGTGATCAGGACGGTCCTGGGGGTGCCTCCGCTGGTGGGCGTGAGGGTGATGCCGAGGACCTTGACGCCGATGACCGCCCAGTCTTCGGTGGAGGCGTCGCTGACCGACATGGTGACGCTGCCGGTGGCCGGGCTGGCCGGGGCGTCGCCGCCGCTGCTGCCGCCGGCGCAGCCGAGCGCCAGGACGAGGACCGCAAGCGCCGCGGTTGCCGGGAAGAGACGCTTGAGGTGCATGGATGCTCCTTCGGGGAGGTGTCGGGTATGATCACAATGAATTTACACCGGCCAACCGGTCCGTGGAGGTACAGATGGCGATGTTCCGCAAGGTACAGGTCGGCCCATGAGGGCGGGCGATCTGCGCCTGAGCCTGGATCCCGGCCGGAAGGGCCCGCTGTATCTGCAAGTCGCCGCGACCATCCTGGAGGCGGTGCAGGAAGGCCGGATCCTCCCGGGCATGGCCCTTCCAGGCGTCCGGGAGCTGGCGGAGCGGGTGGGCGTGACGGTCAACACCATCCTGGCGGCGCTGCGGGAGCTCCAGGACCAGGGCTGGCTCACCTCCCAGGAGCGGAGCGGCTTCTTCGTCGCCGACCCGCTGCCCAGCTCCGGTCCGGGGCGGCCGGGCGCCGGTTCGGGGCCGTCCGCCGGCGCGCCGGGCTTCGATCTGCCCGTCCACCTGCAGCCCATCACCAGCACGGCCAATGTGCTCATGGACCTCACCGACGGCCTGGCCGACGCCCGCCTGGCCCCGTCCCTGGCCCTGGGCCGGGCCTACCAGCGCGGCCTGAAGCTGAAAGGGCCCAAGCTGCTGGGGGCATCGGATTTCAAGGGGCTGCTCCGGCTGCGGGAGACCCTCGCCGGGCACCTGAAGGCCCAGCGCGCCATCCTGGCCGGTCCGGAGCAGATCCTCATCCTGCGCAGCACCTCCATGGCCGTGGCGGTGGTGGCCCAGGCCCTGGTCGGCCCGGGGGGCGGGGCGGTGGCGGTGGAAACGCCCGGCAACCCCCTGGTATGGGAGACCCTGCGCCAGGCCGGGGCGACCCTCGTGCCGCTGCCGGTGGACGCGGAGGGGGCGAGCGTGGAGGCCCTGGAACGGCTGCTGGCGGGCGGCGGCGCTCCGCCGCGGCTGGTGGTGCTGACGCCCCAGTGCCAGTTCCCGACCGGCGCCTGTCTTTCGGAGCCCCGCCGGGCGCGGCTGCTGGAGCTTTCCCGGCGCCACCGGTTCGCCATCCTGGAACTGGACCAGGAATTCGACTACCTCCCGGTCCAGGGCTCCCTGCGGCCCCTGGCCAGCGTCGACGCCGGCCAGGTGATCTACGCCGGCAGCCTGTCCCGAATCCTGGCGCCGGGCATCCGGGTCTCCTACGTGGTGGCCCCGGAGCCGCTGGCCGGGCTCCTGGCCCGGGCCCGGCAGACCGTGGACTGGCAGGGCGACCCGGTGCAGGAATGGGCGCTGGCCGAACTGATCCTGGAAGGCGAGCTGCAGCGGCAGCTGCACCGGGTGCGCAAGGCCGCCCAGGAGCGGCGGGAAGCCCTGGAGGACGCGCTCGCCCACACCCTGGCCGAGGTCCTGGCGTTCGACGGCCACGGCGCCATGGCCCTCTGGCTGCGCGGCGCCGGCCGGCTCGCCGACCCGGCCCGGTTCGGCCTCTGGATCCGGGCCTGCCAGTCCCGGGGGCTGAAGCTCCGGCTCGGCCGGCACTACGACCTGGCGGGCCGGGACCTGGCCGCCACCCGGCTGGGCTTCACCGCCTTCACTCCTGAGGAACTGCAGCAGGCGGTGGCATGGATGTCCTGAGTTCCTTGAGGATGGCCAGGGTTTCCGGGTCCTCGGGGCGGTCTTCGGGGGTCTTGGCGCAGAGCCGCTCCACCAGCCGGATGAGCCGGGGCGGCGTGTAGGGGCGGATCAGGGCCAGGTCGGGCAGCGGCTCGGAGCGCTGGGCCTCGAGGATCTTGTACAGGGTGTCGGAGTGGAAGGGCGGGTGTCCGGCCAGCATCTCGAACAGGATCACGCCCAGCGCGTAGCGGTCGGCGGGCGGGCCGACCTTGGCGCCCAGGATGCCTTCGGGAGCGCAGTAGAGCGGGGTGCCCAGGAACATGGTGTTGGAGGTCATGGCCGCGTCCGTCATCCGGGCGATGCCGAAATCCATCACCACCGCGCCGTCCTCGTTGAGCATGACATTGGCGGGCTTCAGGTCGCGGTGCACCACGCCCTTGGCGTGGGCGTAGGCGATGGCCTCGGCGATGTCGGCGGCGATGGCCACCGCCTGGGCCACCGGCAGCGGCCCCTTGCCGACCATGTGGGCTTCCAGGGTGGTGCCGCGGATGAAGGCCATGGCCAGCCAGAGGTCCCCTTCCTGCGGGCCGGGGTCCAGGATCTTCACCACCCGCGGATGGTCCAGCAGGGCGCCCAGGGAGGCCTCGCGCCGGAACCGGGTCCGGAACCCCTGGTCCTCGGCGAGGTGCGGGTGGGGGACCTTGATCGCCACCTCGGCCCCGGTTTCCCGGTGGCAGCCGTAGTAGGCGGTGGCGCAGCCGCCGCGGCCGAGCACGTGCCGGGCCAGGTAGGGGCCGAAGCTCAGGCCGGACGCCCCCGGGACCGCCTCCGGCACGGGCCGGAGCGGCAGGGTGGCGGCCGGGTCCGCCTGAGGCCGGGGGCCGCTCCGGCGCAGCCGCCAGGACAGGATGGCGCCGGCCGGCAGGAGGGCGGCCAGCGCCAGCCCCCAGGACCACCGGCGGACCGGCGCCGCGGCCGGTTCCGTCGCGGCCGCCGGCTGGGCTTGGCCGGCCGCGGGTTGCGGCTGGGCCATGGCGGGGGGGGGCTGGATCGGGCTGGCCGCCGGTTGCGCTGGCGTGGCCGGATGGGCCGGCGCGGGCAGCGGCGGCGCGGCGGATGGGGCGGCCGGCCCGGACCCGCGCCGGCTCTCCTGGCGGACCGCCGGCGCCTGGGGCACCGCCGGCAGGCTGGCGGCGGTACCGGGCCCGGGCGGGGCCGGTGGGACGGGCCCGGCCGGGTGGGGCGCGGGGGCGGCGGCCGCAGGCTGGGCGGCCGCGGGCTGGGCGGCGGCGGACTGGCCGGCGGCGGACTGGGCGGCGGACTGGGCCGCGGGCTGGGCCGCGGCGGGCGGCGCCGGGGGCGCGGCCTGGGCCAACTTCCGGCGCAGCCGCTCGCGCAGCGCGTTGCGCTCCGCGGCCGGCTCCACCGCCCGCCGCTCCGACTGGGCCAGCGCGGCCTCGGCGCCGGCCAGATCGCCCAGCGCCAGGGCCGATTCGGCCAGCCTCAGGTACGGCGAGTAGTCCTGCAGGAAGTTGAGCCCATAGGTCTTAACCCGCTTGCCCGGCTGGGGCTCCAGGGCGATGGCCCGGGCGAAGGCCCGCGCCGCCAGGGCGTGGTCATTGCGCTTCTGGGCGTCCAGCCCGTCCAGGTAGGCGGAGAAGAAGGTGGGCCAGGACTGGGCTGACAGCGCCGCCGCGCAGAGCAGGACGGGAACGGCGGCGGCCCTCATGGCCTGGCTTCGCTCCCGATGAAGGTCCAGGCCAGGGCCCGGCGCACCGTCTCCGGGTTCAGCTGGTAGACCAGGGAGAAATACAGGCTGCGCTCGGTCAGGGTCTCCCAGCCGAGCCCGGTGGCGGCGACCCCGCCGGTCGGCGCGTCGGCGTCGTAGCGGGAGACGTAGCGGCGGTCGTGGGAATACTTGTAGGCCAGGTCGAAGGTCAGGTCGCTGACCTTGATGCCGAAGCCGGCGGTCCAGCCCTGCAGGACCCGCTGGGCCCCGGTGATGACGTCGACCACCGGCTGGGGTTCGCGGAACGCGCCGATCCGCAAGGGAATGACCACGCTGTCCCCCAGGTAGGCGATCCACTCGGTGCCGGCGTGCAGATCGGTGGTGTCGCGGGTGGCGGTCGGGTTCTGGTAGTCGAACCAGTTCAGCCCGTCGTAGGCGGTCCCCCCCGCGGAATAGCTGGTGCGGGACCAGGGAGTGTGGCTCCAGTCCATGGTGACCAGCAGCCGGGGATCGGGGTGCAGTCCGACCCCGAAGCCCAGGGTCTCGGGCCACTTCACGCTCGAGGTGGTCCGCGGTCCGGCCTGGGTCGCCGGGACGAAGGTGCTGGGATCGACGTAGGCGTAGCTGTTGGTGAAGGTGTAGTCGGCGGAGAAGGGGGTGCGGTAGACCGCGCCCAGGTTCACCCATTCCGAGCGCCAGATGAGCCCCAGGTTGACGTTGAAGCCGCGGAACGCGCTGCTCTGGGAGAGGTCGGACTGGAACGGCACGCCGACCCCGGAGGTGGTGCTGTTGGAGACGTACTGGAACTGGGAGCGGCCGACCCAGTAGTTCAGCGAAGCCCCCACCAGGATCCGGGAGGAGAGCTCCGCGCCCAGGGCCGCCGAGTAGAGGTCGATGCCGCCCGACTGGTTCACCTGCTGGGCGACGTTCTGGATGGTCGATCCGCCGCTGGCGGTGCCCTGGAAGGCCGCGGTGTTGGCGGCGGTGAAATCGAACAGCCGCTGGTAGCTGAGCAGGAAGGTGGTGTTCAGCCCGTTCCGCTTCCAGGGCACGGCGAAGGAGGCGAAAGTCGGCCGGGCGTGGGTGTTCCTGGACCAGGTGTCAGTGAAGGTGGTGGCCTGGTTCGGAGCCTGGCCCTGGAAGCCGGTGAGGGCGAGATGGCGGTCGTCCCCCTGGCCCACCAGGGAGACCTCGGGGAGCAGCAGCTGGGCCAGTCCGGCCGGATTGAACGAGACGGCGGTGGCATCGTCGGCCACGGCGATGAAGGCGCCGCCGGTGCCGATGGCCCGGGCCCCGGCGCCCTGGACCGTGAAGGCCGTGCGCGACTGTTCGGCCAGCAGGTAGAACTGGCCCGGGTTCAGCGCCTGGGCCCGACCCACGAGGGGCGTGAACAACAACGCCAGCCACCACGCTCTCCGCACGCTACCCCCCGTCTGCTTTCGATACTGGGACTATACCCCAGATCAGCGGCCGGGGTCTTTACCCCAGGTGCCTCTGTACCATCCGGATCTTGTCCATCTGTACCACGCGCGGTTCCGGGCGCCCCCTAAACTCTCGTTAGCACCCCCATCGTCCTCACAGGAGCCGTTCATGAACATCCCGCGCAAATCCAAAGTATCCTTCGGCCTCGGGCTGACCGGGATCGCGACCCTGGCCCTCGGCCTCGCCTGCGGCGGCGGCGGTTCCAACGCGACCCTGACCTCCACGCCGATGGGCACCACCAACGTGCTGGTCACCGACGCCCCCTCCGACAACTGGAGCACTGTCCAGGTCCAGGTGACCGACGTGATCCTGGTCAACCAGGCCGACCAGAGCCAGACCTCGGCCTTCCACGGCGACGCCACCGTCAACCTGGTGGACCTGGACAGCGTGGGCGACCTGCTGGCCAACGCCCAGGTCCCCGTGGGGATCTACGACAAGGTGATCGTCAAGGTCAACACCGATCCCACCACCATGACCCTCATTCCCGAAGGCAGTCCGACCGCCGTGCTGCCCAGCACGATCCGGGTGGTGGGCGGCGGCATCTTCACCGTTTCGCTCAGCCCGGTCCTGAACGTCACCGCCACCGGCAGCAACGCCGTGCAGGTGGACTTCGACCTGAACCACCCGATGTTCATCAACCAGACCGCCCGCGGCACGGTGATCAACTTCCAGGTCAAGCACAAGCCCAATCCCACCTTGCTGCACATGATCCAGCTGCACCGCAACCTGGGCACGGTCACCAGCACCAGCACCAGCGGCGCCTCGCTGCTCATGCACACCCAGTACGGCCGGGACCTCACCTTCACGACCGACAGCAGCACGCTCTTCTATGACGCCGACACCCATCCCTTCACCGCCGGCAGCTTCTCCGGCCTGGTCCCGGCCGAGGCGGTGATGGTCGCCTCGCGCCTGCAGGATGACGGCAGCCTGTATGCCGTGCGCGTCTGGTACTGCAGCGCCGCCAACGCCGCGAACCTGCCGGCATGGTCGCCCGAAGGCCACGTGGTCAGCGTCGGCAGCAACAAGATGGTGGTCGACAACGCCGATGGCCATCCCCGCACCATCTTCATCGACAACAGCACCTCCATCACCTACCAGAACACCGCCACCCTGACCAACGAAACGGCCGGCGTGCCTCCCACCGATGGCCAGGCCATCCTCGCGGCGGATATGCGCCACGGCTTCAAGGTCTCGGTCGCCCTGGCCGATCCGCTGGCCGCCAACCTGCACGCCACCGCCGTGAACATCGAGCGGGCGGTCGACAGCGGCGCCATCGCCAGTTCGATCCCCACCGTCTCCATGACCTACGGCCAGCCGCTGCTGGCCAACCTGCGCACCTACCCGTACAGCCCGGCCTTCAGCTGGTGGTATTACGAACAGCCCAGCGCCGCTTCCACCGACACCACCGCCTTCAACGCCGCCCTGCTCGGCGCCGACGGCACCCGGGTGAACGGGGTCAGCGACCTGGTCTGGAACAGCACCACGCCGGCCTGGAACGCCAACAACGCCATCATGCTGCCCGTGTCCCTGCCGGTGGCCACCATCACCACCGCCTATACCACCGCCACCGGCACCATGGCGATCGCCTACACCGATCCCGTCACCCTCAGCCCGGTCACCAAGACCGTCGCCCTCAGCACCGCCACCGGCGGCGGCCAGACCGTGGTGATGAAGGTCGGCACAGACGTCGCCGCCACCGGCCTGGACGCTCCCACCCAGTGGGCCACGGACCTCATTCCCAGCGCCCTCGCGGTGTGGGTCTCGGTGGTGCCCGAAGCCAGCGGCAACCTGGCCGCCTACAGTGTGGTGGTGGTGCCGGCGAACTAGCACCATCCCAGGTCCTGGCCTGCGGCGCCCATCCGGGCGCCGCAGTTTTTTTGCCCCTGGAGCTGGTTTTGGGGTTGACGCTCCGGCCGGAAAAGGCGACCCTCGGAACAGGTCGTGGACCAGAAAGGAGGTTGAGATGGAAACCCGTGAACAAAGCGAACCTCCGTCGTGCAGCCTCCTCCCGGGGTCCTGATCGTTCCATGGTGAATGGGCAAGGAACCGGTCGCGACGGCAGGATCTGCGTCTGACCGGCAGGCAGTGCGGAAGGGTGGATGCCTGGACTTGAGGTCCAGCGAACCGTTCCGGGCCGTTCCATTGGCGAACCATGGGTGTGCGGGACGGCCGGGCGGAGGATCCTCCGCTCCAAGTCTTCCAACCCCCAACATCCCCGCCAAGGGAGGTGAGCCATGCCGTTTCAACTCACCGACGAGATCGTCGACGCCATCCTCCAGAATGAAGGCCGCCATGTGCGCCGCGCCGGCAAGCCCAGGCTGCCGGCCGGGGCCCTGCTGACGACCCGCAACCTGGCCTGCCTGAAGCCCGAGTGGAGCCAGCTGCCGCCCGGATGGACGGAGGAGGTCCGGCCCGTTCCCGCCCGTCCGGTCCAGCCATAGAAAGCTCCACCATGGAAAAACTGACTGACATCTCCAAGATCGCTCCAGGTATTCAAGAAGCACCCGGGGACTTCCTCAGCCGGACCCGGGTCGTGAAATCGCCCTGGATGCAGCGCCTCCTCACCTTCCTCATGGTGTTCGGCCCCGGCCTCATCGTGATGGAGGCGGACAACGACGCCGGCGCCGTGTCCACCTACACCCAGGCCGGGGCCCAGTACGGCCTGAAGCTGCTCTGGCTCCTGCTGCTGCTGCTGCCGGTGACCTACTTCTGCCAGGAGATGGTGGTGCGCCTGGGCATCGCCACCGGGGAAGGGCACGCGGCCATGATCTACAAGCGGTTCGGCAAGTGGTGGGGCCACTTCTCCCTGTTCGACCTGGAACTGGTGAACTTCTTCACCCTGGTCACCGAGTTCGCCGGCATCAGCCTGGCCTTCGCCGCCATCGGCGTCACGCCCCTGGTTTCGGTGCCGCTGGCCGCGGCCGGCCTGATCACCATGGTGCTCACCGGCAGCTACCTGAGCTGGGAGCGGATCACCATCGCCCTCTGCCTGCTGGATGTCACCTGGATCTGGCTGGGCTGCCGGAGCGGCTTCAGCGCCGCCGAGGTGGCGCACGGCACCCTCTTCCCCGGTCTGCCCGCCGGCGGGGTCAGCTTCGACTGGGTGTTCCTGGTCATCGCCATCGTCGGCACCACCATCGCGCCCTGGCAGCTGTTCTTCCAGCAGAGCTGCGTGGCCGACAAGAAGCTGCGCTTCAAGGACCTCAACGCCTCCCGCTGGGACACGCTGATCGGCGCGGTGTTCACCGTCGTGGTGGCCGGGGGCATGATGCTGGCCGGCGCCTGGCTGTTCCGCCGGCACCTGCCCTACACGGATCCGGCCCAGATGGCCATGGCCATGGGGCCCCGGCTCGGGCCGGCGGTGAAGTCGGCGCTGCTGATGCTGATGGTCAACGCCTCCATCCTCGGCACCACCGCCGTCTCCCTGTCCAGCGCCTGGGCCTGGGCCGAGGTGAAGGGCTGGGACCGCAGCCTGCAGCTGAGCTTCCGCCAGGCGCCGGGCTTCTACCTCACCTACATCGGGGCGGTGTCCCTGGCGGCGGCCATCGTGCTGATCCCCAGGGCGCCCCTGCAGGCCATCATCCTCGGGGTGCAGGTGCTGGCCGGGGTCATGCTGCCCAGCGCCCTGGTGTTCCTGCAGATCCTGCTCAATGACCAGGAACTGCTGGGCGAGCGGTTCGTCAACCGGCCCTGGAACAACCGGGTCAACTGGCTGATCATCGCGGTCATGTTCGCCCTGTCGGCAGTGCTCGCCGCGCAGGTGATGCTGCCCGGGCTGTTTCCCGCCCAGGCCGCCTGAGCCCCGCCCATCCCCATTTTCAAAGGAGCCTGCCATGACCTTCCAGACCGAAACCCTCGACACTTTCCTGGACCTGGAGCCCCTCCACGAGCCCCGCGCGGACCAGGGCTTCCGGGTGGTCCACCCGCTGTACGACGCGCCCGAGGCCAAGCGCAGCGCCGACGGACTGGGCCCGATCCAGCTGACCCCGGCCTGCCGGATCGCCCTGATCGCCGTCCGCGGCTACCTGGCCGCCATCCTGCTCATGGGCGCCTGGCGCGCCGCGGCGTTCCTGCTCAGGCGCTGAGCAGGCTCTCCAGCTGGCCGGGTTCCGGGATGTCCCTGAACCGGTAGCGCTCGGGGAACAGGCCCACCGGCTCCAGCAGGGGGCTGAGCCGTTCCTGCACCCTGGCCCAGGGCACCCAGGCCCGGCCGCGTTCCCGGCCATGCTCCCAGCCCAGCCGCACCTGTTCGGCCTCGGGCAGCCAGGCTTCGCCCATGGCCGGGGTCCATTCGGTGAAGCTCGCCATCCGCCCGGACGGCCTCTTCTCCAGCTGGAACGGAACCAGGGTGATGTCCTTGCCCTGGGCATGGTGGCGGCGGTCGAGCAGGGCCTTCTGGTGGCCGTATTCCTCCTTGAGCCGGCGCTTGTGGATGCGGCCCAGGAGCGGCTGGATGGGATGCTCGTCCTTGGGGCGGAACGGCTCCCACTGGTAGTTCCGGAGCCGCAGGGGGCAGCCGTTCAGCGAGCGGGGGTCCTCGTTCAGGAATTCCAGCGCGCCTTCCAGCGCCCAGCGCAGGCCCTGGGGATCCTTGGAGCCGACCACCAGCAGGGTGTCCCGGTTGGGCAGCACCACCACCGGGTCGCCCTGCAGCGGCAGCGCCTTCAGCACGCCGGGCAGAAGCAGGCGGCTGCCGTCGAGGTTGTCCTGCCAGGTGGACCGGAACCGGCCCGGGCCCATGGCCTGGAAGAACTCCTCGCCGCCCCGGGCCAGGAGGTTGCTCCGGGCCTTCAGCATCAGGCGGTCGAAGTCCACGTTCCAGCGGGCCAGGTCGGCCGCGTCCACATCCAGTTCCACGTCCGGCAGGTCCACCACCAGGCTCATGGCGAACAGGCCGGCCAGGGGCCGGGTTTCAGGGCCGGGCCGGCCGGTGCGCAGGCTCTGCGCCTCGTAGACGAACCGCGGCCGCACCTTGGGAACCAGCCAGGGCAGGGCTTCCTGCAGCGTGATCGGGCCTTTCCTGGCCAGGTTGGGGCTCAGGGTTTCCAGAAAACGGCAAAGATGGTTCATCAGCAACGGAGCCTCCTGGACAGATCCCTCCCGCCCCCGGAGACTGTGGCCTTCAGGGGGGGGATGGTCTTGCTGGGCGGACTGCTAGCACGGCTCGCACCGTACCTTCATGGCTAGAACTGGTTCCAGAGGAACTGGTTGGTCACTTCGTGGTGGAACTGGATCTCGCAGGACTTGACCTGGGCGCCCAGGGCCTTGGGGCAGCGCTCGGCCTGGAGCTGCTTGAGCTCGGCGTACTTGGCGTGCACGTCCTCGCCCAGGGCATCGAGCAGGAACTTCGAGCCCTTGAAGAAGCGGATGGCGTCCTGGATGTTGTCGGGCAGGAACCGGGTGCGGGGCCGCTTGGCGCCGTCCTCCAGGTCGCCGGCGGGGCCTTCCAGTCCGGTGCGCAGGAGCCCGTAGAGGTTGAGGTAGGGATTGGTGTCCGGCGCCACTGAGCGCACTTCCAGCCGGGCCGACTTTTCGTTGCCCAGGGGGATGCGGATCATGGAGCCGCGGTCGGTGGGGCTCACCTTGATCTGGTTGGGCGCCTCGAAGTGGGGGTCCAGGCGGCGGTAGGCGTTCACGCTGGGGTTGAGGATCAGGCAGAGATCCTGGGCGCTGGCCATGATCCGCTGGACGAAGTCCCAGGCCAGGGGGCTCAGGCCTTCCTTGCCGCCCTTCTCATAGAAGAGGTTCTTGCCCTTGGCCGCGAGGCTCAGGTTGGTGTGCATGCCGTTGCCGTTGACCCCGGCCATGGGCTTGGGCAGGTAGCTGGCGGTGAGGCCCATCTGGGCGGCCACCTGGCGGGTGAGGAGCTTGTAGATCTGCACCTGGTCGGCGGCGACGTTGGCCTCCGCGTAGCTGAAGTTCATCTCGAACTGGCTGGGGGCGACCTCGGGATGGTCCTTCTCGTTCTGGAAACCCATGGCGCGCTGGGCTTCGGCCGAGGAGTCGATGAACTGGCGCAGGGCGTCCCCGGGCAGGCTGTGGTAGTAGCCGCCGGTGCTGATGAACTCGAAGCCGCCGGTCTCGTTGTAGCGCCGTTCAGCCTCGGGGCCCTTGAACAGGAAGCCCTCGATCTCGTGCGCGGCGTGGCAGACCATGCCGCTCTTGGCGTACAGGCTCTCGGTGTAGGCCTTGAGCCGGGCCCGCATGTCGCCCGCGTAGGGACTGTGGTCCTGGTTCTCCACCAGGCCGAACACCAGCACCTTGCCGGGTCCGAAGATGTCGGAGGGCATCCAGTAGAAGGACGGCCAGTCGATGGTCAGGCGCAGGTCCGATTCCGACTGCACCGAGAATCCGCGGATGCTGGATCCGTCGAAGGTGAGGTTGTCGCTGGACTTCATCAGGAACTTCTTGTCGTAGTCCAGCATGTGGAACCGGCCTTCCAGGTCGGTGAAGCAGACGGTGACCGCCTTGATCCGCTTCTCGTCGGCCAGGTACTTCATCCGTTCTTCCCGGATCTTGTCCACCGGCACCCGGCTGATCCGCTGAGCCTGGGCCTGCAGGTTCATCTCCTCCAGGGTGTCGTAGGGGATTTCCAGGAAGTCGCGCAGGGGGGTGGGGGACATGGGCAATTCTCCTAATGAACAGGGGTTCTGTGTTTCCCTGATCAAGATTTAGCCTAAAACAAGGATAATTAGAACTAAATTTTGTGAAAATTATTTTAAATTTGGAAAATCAACGTGCCTGTTCTTGGATCTGCCAATCCGCGGAGTTCCGGCCGAGGGGCGCTGGGAGCCCCCCTTGAATAAAATTCAAATATTCTAGGCGATCCGCCGGGAGACCGTTCCGTCCCATTCCAGGACCACGGCGCCGAACTCCATGTGGGAGAACGCCGCGGCGCCGGCCTGGAAGACCGCCAGGCACCGGCCGCCGCGCCTTCTCGCACTGCGGTAATGGACGCCATCCAGGCTGGCGGCTCGGGCCAGGCTGGAATTGGATTCCGCCGGGAAACGGCGGTCTTCTTATGGCACCCGCTTCTCTTCCAGTTCCAGCCACTCCATTTCCAGCGTTTCCAGTTCCGCCTTGGCCGTGTCCCGGTCCCTGAGTGCCTGGTGGCCGGGGGCGTCGGCGGTGATGAAGGCGGCCGGGTCGCCCAGCATGGCCTCCAGTTCGCCGATGCGGGCATGCTGGAGTTCCATGGCGGTCTCCAGCTCGGCCAGCCGGCGTTCCTCCTTCTGGCTGAGCCCGGGCTTCTTCCGCGCTTCGGCGCGGGCGGCGGGCTTGCCCGCGGGGGCGCGGACCCCGGCTTCCCGGGCGGCGGCCGCGGCCTCCTGGGCCCGCTCGGCGCGCATCCGGCGCACGGCGCTGGGGTTGCCTTCGTACATCTCCCAGCGGGGCTCCCCGGCGGGGTTCCAGGCCAGGGTGTGGGTGCTCACCTGGTCCAGGAAGAACCGGTCGTGGCTCACCAGCAGCAGGGTGCCGGGGTAGTCCATGAGGGCCTCCTCCAGGTTCTGCAGGGTGGGGATGTCCAGATCGTTGGTGGGCTCGTCCAGCACCAGCAGGTCCGAAGGCTGGAGCATGGCCTTGGCCATCAGCAGCCGGTTCCGCTCGCCGCCGGAGAGGGTGGACGCCAGCCGCTTCTGCTGGTCCGCCGGGAAGCCGAAGCGGGTGAGGTAGACCAGCACCAGCAGCTCCTGGCCGCCCACCTTGACCATGGAGGCGCGCTCGGCGATGTTGTCGGCGATGCTCAGGTCGCCGCGCATCTCGCCCCGGCCCTGGGAGATGGCCGAAACCGAAAGCTTGGGGTGGCGCTTGATGAGGCCGCCGGTGGGCTCCAGTTCGCCCAGCAGCAGCTTGAGCAGGGTGCTCTTGCCGCAGCCGTTCGGGCCCAGGATGGCGATCCGCTGGCCCCGCTGCAGGAACAGGTTGAGGCCGCCGGCCAGTTCGGTTTCAGTGCCCGGATAGCGGAACAGCAGCTCCTCCGCCGTCAGCAGGGAGTCGGAACGGTTGGCGCCGCCGGTGAAGCTGAGGGCGAGCCGCTCTTCCTGGCGGTTGCGCTCGTGCACCTCGTCCTTGAGGTCCAGCACGTCGTTGATCCGCAGCTTGGACTTGCGGGTGCGGGCCTTGGCCCCCCGGCGCAGCCAGGCCAGCTCCCGGCGCAGGCGGTTCTGCATGTGCTCGGTCAGGCGCGACTCCCGGAACTCCTTGTCGGACCGTTCCAGCAGGTAGTCGCTGTAGGAGCCGTCGTAGCTGGTGACGGCGCCGTTCTCCAGCTCCAGCATCCGGTCCACCACCCCGTCCAGCAGATGGCGGTCGTGGGTGATCAGCAGCAGGGCGCCACTGAACTGCTGGAGCCAGAGCTCGAGCTTTTCCACCTGCTCCGGATCCAAGTGGTTGGTGGGCTCGTCCATGACCAGCACGTCGGGATCCTTGAGCCAGGCCTGGGCCAGCGCCACCCGCTTGCGCCAGCCGCCGGAAAGGCTTTCCACGGTGGCTTCCAGGTCCAGCAGGCCCCAGGTGGTCTGGGCCTCCTTCAGGCGCGGCTCCAGGTCCCAGCCCATGTGGTGGAGATGGTGCTCGACCCCGTCCAGTTCAGCGTGCAGGCGCTCCTGGGCCGGCAGGTCCGAGGCGGCCAGCTGGAGCGCCTCGTGGATCTGGGCGTGCCGCCGGATCAGGTCCTTGTGGTCGGCCAGGGCGCTTTCCAGGGCGGTGCGGATGGTGGCGTCGCTGGCGAAATGGGGATCCTGGGACAGGTGCGCCACCCGCAGACCCTGGGTGAGCACCACTTCCCCGGAATCGGGGCTGTCCTCGCCGGCCAGCAGCTTGAACAAGGTGGACTTGCCCGCACCGTTCCGGCCGATGAGCCCCACCTTCTCGCCCATCTGGAGACCGAAGGTCAAGTCCTCCAGGATGGGCTGCGCGCCGAAGCGCTTGCTCACCTTGACGAGACCGAGTGCGATGGCCATGCAGACTCCCATAATCCTTCAGCTTCTCATGACCTTCGGCATTCGTCCCGTCCTGGAAGAGAACTCCTTCTCGCTGCTGGATATCGAAGGCCGCACGCTGACCTTCCGCCAGCTGGGCGCCCAGGGCGGGGAACTGGACCGGTTCACCCTCGCGAAGTGAGTCCCCATTGGCCCAGGGCCTGCACCAGGCTTTCCAGCTGGCCGTCCTCGGTGGTGTGGAACCGGCTCACCAGCTTCCAGCCCTGGGCCACCTTCTGGTAGCGGTGCAGCCACAGGAAGGGCCCCTCCCAAGGTCCGCCGTCGGCGGCCCGGGTCCGGACCAGGAAGGCCACGGTGGTCCACGGCCCCCGGGACAGCACCCGCCGGCCGACCTCTTCGATGCCGGTCTCGTCGTCGTGCTCCAGGATGAGATCGTCGATATCGGGAATGATCATGGCCGCTCCGCCCGGATAGGTTAGCAGCCGTCAGGTCGCCAGGACGATGCCTTCCGGGACCAGGGAACGCAGGAAGCGGATGGCCTCGGGCGCCTCCTCCGGCCCGCCGCCCGCCGCGAACCGGCGCAGGACCGCCGCCTCGTCCGGCGCCAGGACCCGGAGTTCCGGCTCGCCGTCCCGGAGGAATAGCACCGCCTCGCAAGGCTGCAGCGGGACCATGAAGCTGAGGTCCTCCAGCTCGGTGATGCCGGCGGCCAGCTGGTCCAGCAGGGCCCTCGGATCGTGGCTGAACGCGGCGAGGCAGGCCTGGGGGTTCATGCGCAGCGCCCCTTGCGGTCCGGATTCCCGCCGGGTGGTCTCGCACAGGGCCGCGGAGCGGCCGAACCAGGTGGCGAGGTCCGCGGCGATGCTGCCCTGGGCCGGGTTGGGACCGTTCCGGAACGCCTCCTGGACGAAGCTCCGCTGCAGTTCGATGATGTCCGCGGGCGGGTTCGCCTCCAGGTGGCCGGCGAAGCGGCTGAAGCACTCCGTGGGGGTGATGTCCAGGGCGGTCAGCAGGACGGCGAACCAGGGCACGGCCCGGCCCTGGTTGTAGAACAGGTCGCAGGCGCGGGCCAGACGCTCGGCCCGGTCCAGGTCGGCGCCGCTGAAGGTGGGCGAGGACAGCACCTGGTAGGGGTTCGCGGCCTGGTGGACCAGGCCGAGGCCGGCGGCGGTCTCGCGCAGCCGGGTGCCGGGCAGCACCGACAGCCGGAAGATGTCCAGGTGGTTGGGCATGAGCCCCATGGCGAAGTCCAGGCTGGCCTGGAATCCCGCCAGGCTGTCGCCGGGCAGGCCGTAGATCAGGTCGAAGCCGTAGCTGGCCCCGGCCTGGTGCAGCAGCAGGATCTTGCGCTCGAAGTCGGCCAGGTCCATGCTCCGGCCGATGTTCCGGAGCACGGCGGGGTCGGCGCTCTGCAGCCCGATCTGGAGGGTGCACTTGACGGCGGCGAACAGCTGGGCCAGCTCCCGGTCCAGGAACTCGCTGCGGATCTCGAAGAAGAAGTGGATGCCGGGGGCGGTCCGGCGGATCAGGCGCAGCACCTCCTTGGCCTGGGCCTTGTGGTAATTGAAGGTGGGATCCAGGACGAACACCTGGCTCACCAGGCATTGCTCGAACAGCTGGAGTTCCGCCTCGATCCGGGCCATGGGCACCCGCCGAGAGCCGGATCCGCCCCGGGATTCGAAGCAGAAATCGCAGGTGAAGGGGCAGCCCCGGGACAGTTCCCACAACTGGCCCGCGTAGCGGCGCGGGTCCAGGGTGCCGTCCAGGTAGGGGCTGGGCAGGCTGGCCAGGTCCTGGACCGGCCCGGGCCGGAGGCCGGTCCGCAGTTCCGCCGGGCTGGCGCCCTGGAGCAGGAGGCCCATGGCCGCCACGATGAGTTCCTCACCCTCGCCGGGAAGCACGAAATCCACCGAAGGATCCGCTTCGACTCCCGCGCGGTCGGCCGTGGCTTCGGAGCCGCCGGCGAAGATGATGAGACCGGGCCGGCGCGCCTTCAGGATCCGCGCGGTGGCCAGGGCCAGGGTGCGGTTCCACACATACATGGAGAACCCCACGGCCTGCGGCTCGCTGTCCAGGATCCGGTCCGCGCAGGTTTCGGCCGGTTCGGCCAGGAACAGGTCCAGGATCCGGGTCTCGAGCCGGCCGGGGTAGGCCCGCTTCAGGGCGGAGGCGAGCATGGCCGGGCCCAGGGGCACCGCCCGCGGGGAATCTTCGATGTGGATGGCCACCAGTACCAAATCCATGATTTGCGCCTCATCTGGATGATAGGCCTCCGGGCTGGAGCCCCGATAGCCGGGCTTCCGATCAAATGGGTCGGATGGCGATCAGATTGATGGAAACGGAGGCGGGGCGAACGGTGGCGGGGTGCCCGCTTTCCGCTTCAGGCGACAGGCGTTGTCCATTTGCCGCCACTGTGGCACATGATTTGCCATTGGAATAATCCGGCTTCGGATCCTTCCGCCCCGGGCGGACCGGCGCATGGCGCAACCCATCGAAACTTCCAGAGGTGTTCATGAAATTCTATCGGACCATCCCCTTGGCATCCGCGTTCCTGCTGGCCCAGGCCCAGGTTCCCGTGCCCGCACCCGCCCCCCTGAACCTGTCCACGACCGCTCCGGCCACGACCGCTCCGGCCGCGGCCGCCGGTCCGGAGCTCCCGGAGCCCGCCCTGGTCCCATGCACGATCCAGGCCATCAACTATCGGCTGCTGACCTCCTCCACCCGGATCGGGTTCCAGGGGACCAGCCTGCTGCCCGAGGCGGCGGGGACGGCCAAGGTCAAGACCAAGGCGGGGGTCACGACGATCAAGGCCAAATTCGAGCACCTGCCGGCCGCCTCCAGCTTCGGCGAGGCCTGCCTCACCTACGTCCTGTGGGCGGTCTCGCCGGAAGGGCAGGCGGCCAACCTCGGCGAGCTGCGGATCAGCAAGAAGGGCAAGGCGAAGCTCACCGTCACCGAGCAGCTGCCGGCCTTCGGCCTGATGGTCACCGCGGAGCCGCATTTCGCCGTGACCCGGCCCAGCGACGCCCTGGTGCTGCGCAACGCCATCGGCAAGGACACCCGGGAGAAGGTCGAGCTGCTGGAGGCCAAGCTGGAGCTGGTGCCGCAGCGGCAGTACGTCCTGAACCTGGCCGCGGCTCCGGCGCCGGCGGAGCCGGCCGGCGCCCCCATGCCCATGCTCCAGGCCCGCCAGGCGCTGCGGCTCGCCCAGGGGGCGGGGGCCGCCGACTACGCCAAGGAAGCCCTGGCCAAGGCCTCGGACTACCTGCGCCAGTCCGAGGCCGGCGAGGGCGGGGAGAAGGGCGCCACCATGACCGCCCGCTCGGCCACCCAGAGCGCCGAGGAGGCCTGGGAACTGTCGATGCGCGGCCGGCAGGCCGAGCGGGAAGGCGCGGCGGCCAAGCTGGCCCAGGCCAAGCTTGACCAGGCCAGGCAGGAGGCCGCCCGGGCCTCGCTGGCCAAGGACCAGGCAGTCAAGGAAGCCAGGCAGACCGAGCAGGAGAACGAGGGCCTGCGCACCCAGCTGATGGCCCAGCTGAACGGCATCCTGCAGACCAAGGCCACCGCCCGGGGGCTGATCGTGAGCATGTCCGGCGTGCTGTTCAAGACCGGCCAGGCCACCCTGGTGCCCGCGGCCCGGGAGAAGCTGGCCAAGGTCGCCGGCATCCTGGCCATCCACAAGGGCCTGCGCATCGAGGCGGACGGTTTCACCGACAGCACCGGCCCCGCCCCGCTGAACGAAAAACTGTCCGAAAGCCGGGCCCAGGCCGCCCGGGACTTCCTGGTCAGCCAGGGGGTGGCGGCCGACGCCATCGTCTCCAGGGGTTTCGGCGCGGACCACCCCATCGCCGGCAATGACACCGTGGCCGGCCGCCAGGAGAACCGGCGGGTGGAACTGGTGGTCTCGGGCGAAGGCATCGATGTCCCGGCCCAGGCCCCGGATGCCCCGGCCGACAAGCCCTGATCCGCCGGGAGCCTCGCCTCCACCCCCGGCCTCCCACTGGGATAGACTTGGGGCATGCCCGCATCCGCCGAAACGCCCCTAGCCATCTATACCGAGCGCCTGCCCCAGGTCCGCCGGGTGTTCCGCCTCTACCCCGACCGGGTCGAAGTGGCCGCCAAGTGGACCTTCGGGCGCAGGTTCACCATCACCGTGAAACTCAAGGATCTCTCCGGCCAGGCCGACCGGTTCAACGTCAAGAACCGCTGGTTCCGCAAGGGCGTGCTGATCGGCTCCATCGCCGTCGGGTTCGCCCTGGTGCTCTCCCGCTCTGGCTATCCGGAGCTGGTGCGGCGGTTTTCGGTCATCGGCTGGCCCATCTCCGGCGTCGCCTTCGTCGTCGCCCTGCTCAGCCTGCCCAGGCGCCAGTTCGTCCACTTCCCCAGGGCCAACGGCAAGCCGGGACTGGACATCTGCAAGGCCGGGCCGGACATTGCCCGGTTCGAGGCGTTCGTGACCGAAGTCCGGCAATGCATCACCCGGAGCTGACGACGCTCCGGGACCTGGCGTCCTTCTTCCTCCGGCTGGGGCTGACCGCCTTCGGCGGACCGGCGGCGCACGTCGCCATGATGGAGCAGGAAGTCGTGGGCCGGCGCGGCTGGATGACCCGGGAGGCGTTCCTGGACCAGCTGGGCGCCACCAACCTCATCCCCGGCCCCAGCTCCACCCAGATGGCCATGGGCATCGGCTGGCGCCTGGCCGGCTGGCAGGGGCTGGTGCTGGGCGGCTGCTGCTTCATCCTGCCGGCGGCGCTCATCACCCTGGCCCTGGCCTGGGCCTACTTGCGCTTCGGCCGGCTGCCCCAGGCCCAGGGGGCGCTGTACGGCATCAAGCCGGTGGTCCTGGCCATCGTCTTCCAGGCCCTGTGGAACCTGGGCCGGTCCGCGTTCCGGGACCGGACCCTGCTGGCCCTGGGACTGCTGGCGGTGGCGGCGACCCTGGTTGGACTGCACCCCCTGACCGTGCTTCTGGGCGCCGGACTGCTGGCCATGGCGGTGCGCCAGTTCCGCGCGGCCCGCTCCGCCCCCGCCGCCCGCGGCACTTGGCTGCCGCTGCTCCTGGGGGCGGTCCAGCTGCCCGCGGTGGGCCTGGCCGCCCTGTTCCTGTTCTTCCTGAAGCTGGGGTCGGTGCTGTTCGGCAGCGGCTACGTGCTGCTGGCCTTCCTGCAGGCGGACCTGGTGGACCGCTGGCACTGGCTGACCAGGGAGCAGCTGCTGGACGCCGTGGCCGCCGGCCAGATCACCCCGGGGCCGGTGTTCACCACGGCCACCTTCATCGGCTACCTGTTGAAGGGCTTTCCCGGGGCGGTCCTGGCCACGGTGGGGATCTTCCTGCCCTCCTTCCTGTTCGTCGCCATCCTCGGCCTCATCGTTCCGCGCCTGCGCAAGTCCCCCGACACCGGCGCGTTCCTGGACGGGGTGAACGCCGGGGCCCTGGCCCTGATGGCCGCCGTGACCTGGACCCTGAGCCGGGCCGCCCTGGTGGACCGCTGGACCGCCCTGCTGGGCCTGGCCTGCGTGGCCCTGTTGCTCCGGTTCAAGCTGAACCCGGCCTGGCTGGTGTTGGGCGGGGCGGCGGCTGGGATGGCGCTCGCGGCCGCCAGTGGCGTGGTGCGAATAACTTGATCATTGTAACTGGATAGCTCCCGGCCACCGTTAATAGGACAGGCGGGAAGGGAAATTGACGGGTAGAATCGGGTCCTCCCCGCTTCCCTGGATGGCACCGTGACGCTACCCCTCTCCCCGCAGGACCTCTCCCTGCTCCAGCAGAAAGCCATGCAGTCGATGTTCAGCTGCTTCGAGGGGCTTTGCGAAGGCACGGTGATCGTGGACCGGAAGGCGCGGGTGGTCTGGATCAACGACCGCTATGCGGCCCGGCTGAACGTCGACCCCCACGAGGCCATCGGCAAGGAGATCGAGCACATCATCCCTAACAGCCTCATGCGCCAGGTGGTGACCACGGGGGAGCCGATCCTGCTCGACCTCCTGGAGACCGCCAACCAGACCTTCGTGGTCATGCGCATGCCGGTGCGCAGCGAGGACGGCGAGGTGGTGGCCGCGGTGGGTTTCGCCCTGTTCAGCCACTACGAGTCGCTCAAGCCCCTGTTCGAGCGCTTCTCCAGCCTCCAGACCGAGCTGGTCAAGGTCCAGAAGAAGCTGGCCGAAGCCCGCCGCACCAAGTACACCTTCTCTTCGTTCATCGGCAACAGCCCGGCCACCATGGAAGTGAAGCGGCTGGCCCGGCGCGCCGCCCAGCTCCATGCGCCGGTGCTGCTCCAGGGCGAAACCGGCACCGGCAAGGAACTGCTGGCCCACGCCATCCACGCGGGGGGCCCCAGGGCCGACCAGCCGTTCGTCACCGTCAATGTTGCGGCGGTGCCCGACACCCTGCTGGAGGCGGAGTTCTTCGGGGTGGCGCCGGGCGCCTACACCGGGGCGGACCGCAAGGGGCGGCCCGGCAAGTTCGAACTGGCCAACGGCGGCACCCTGTTCCTGGACGAGATCGGCGATATGCCCCTGGGCCTCCAGGCCAAGCTGCTCCGGGTGCTGCAGGAGCACGAATTCGAGCCGCTCGGCTCGAACCGGGTGATCCGGGTGGATGTGCGCATCCTGGCCGCCACCAGCCGGGACCTGGCGGCCATGGCCGAGGCGGGGCTGTTCCGCAAGGACCTGTTCTACCGCCTCAACGTCCTGAACATCCCGGTGCCGCCCCTGCGCGAGCGCCAGGACGATCTGGAACTGCTGTGCGAGCACCTGCTGGAGAAGACCGGGCTGCGCAGCGGCGCGCCGGGCCGGGAACTGAGCCCCGAAGCCATGGACCTGCTGCGCCGCCACCCGTGGCCGGGGAATGTCCGGGAACTGCACAACGTCCTGGAGCGGGCGGTGATGAATACCGACGAGCACCGGCTGGAGATCGCCGATTTCCACGGGCTGGAGAAGGCCGGGGTCCGGCCGGCGCCGGCCCTGCCGGACTGCCCGGCGGGTTCCAGCTATGCCGAGACCATGGCCCAGGCCGAGCGGCAGATCCTGGAATCGGCCCTGCGCGCCTGCAACGGCAAAGTGGTGGAGGCGGCCCGCCGGCTGGGCATCGGCCGGGCCACCTTCTACAAGCGGATGATCGCCCTGCAGCGGCTGTCTCCAATGCGCGACTCGTCTCCCGATGGAGACAGTGCGGAAAAGCGGTTGACCCACTAGGTACGGATTGGGATAAAAACGCTACAAGGGTTTGCGATGGGGTGGAATGGCCATCTCCAATCGGAGACTGCGGATCCGCCCTGGGTGCTTAAGTGTTGATTATGAACTAATTTGAAAAATTGGCACCGCCGTTGCACATAGACCTGGCAAGCCACCTGGTCATAGGAGAAATCATGCCGAGTGCCGCAACACCTTCCGTTGCCCCGCCGGAGGCCCCGCGCCGCCGGAACAAAGTCGTCGGCGCCGCTGAAGCCGTAGCCTGCATCAAGGATGGGGACACCCTGGCCACGGGCGGGTTCATCGGCATCGGATTCGCCGAGAACATCGCGGTGGCGCTGGAGCAGCGCTTCCTCCAGAGCGCCGGACCCCGGAACCTGACCCTGGTCTATGCCGCGGGGCAGGGGGACGGCAAGAACCGCGGCCTGAACCACCTCGGTCACGAAGGCCTGCTCAAGCGGGTCATCGGCGGGCACTGGGGCCTGGCGCCCAAGCTCGCGGCCCTGGCCTTCGCCGAGCAGATCGAAGGCTACAACCTGCCCCAGGGCATCATCGCCCATCTGTTCCGCGACATCGCCGCGCACAAGCCCGGGACCATCTCCCGGATCGGCCTGGGCACCTTCGTGGACCCGGAGTTCGGCGGCGGCAAGATCAACAAGAGCGCCAAAGAGGACCTGGTGGAGCACCTCGTGATCCACGGCCAGGACTACCTCTTCTACAAGGCCTTCCCGATCCAGATCGGGATCATCCGCGGCACCACCGCCGACCCGGACGGCAACATCACCATGGAGCGCGAGGCCCTGACCCTGGAGGCCCAGGCCATCGCCATGGCGGTGCACAACAGCGGCGGCAAGGTCATCGTCCAGGTGGAGCGGCTGGCCGAACGGGGCACGCTCAACCCCCGCCAGGTGAAGGTCCCGGGCGTGCTGGTGGACTTCGTGGTGGTGGCGGAAAGCCCCGAGTACCACATGCAGACCTTCTCCGAACAGTACAACCCCGCCTACAGCGGCGAGATCCGCATCCCCATGTCGTCCATGCCGGCCATGGAACTGAGCGACCGCAAGCTCATCGCCCGCCGGGCGGCCATGGAACTCAAGCCGGACTGCGTGGTCAACCTGGGCATCGGCATGCCCGAAGGGATCGCCGCGGTGGCGGTGGAGGAAGGCGCTTCGGAGCTGATGACCCTCACCACCGAACCGGGAATCATCGGCGGGGTGCCCGCCGCCGGCCTGAGCTTCGGCACCGGTTCCAACGCCACCGCCGTGGTCGACCAGCCGGTCCAGTTCGATTTCTATGATGGCGGCGGCCTCGATCTGGCCTTCCTGGGCCTCGCCCAGGCCGACCGCCAGGGCAACCTCAACGTCAGCAAGTTCGGCCCCCGGCTCGCCGGCGCCGGCGGCTTCATCAACATCTCCCAGTCGGCCAAGGTGGTGGTGTTCGTGGGCACCTTCACCGCCGGCGGGCTGGAAGTCGCGGTGGCGGACGGCCGGCTGCGGATCCTCAAGGAAGGCGCCACCCGCAAATTCGTCAAGGAAGTGGAGCACCGAACCTTCAGCGGCCCCGTGGCCTCGCGCGCCGGCCAGCGGGTGCTCTACATCACCGAACGCTGCGTCTTCCGGCTGATGGAAAAAGGGCTGGAGCTCATCGAGATCGCCCCGGGCGTCGACCTGGACCGGGACATCCTCGCCCACATGGATTTCACCCCGGCCATCGCCCCGGATCTCAAGCTCATGGCGGAGTGCATCTTCCGCGACGAACCCATGGGCCTCCTGGCCCTGCTGCCCAAGGCCTGATCCACCCTTCCGCTGCATCGGCCAGCACCCGCCACCATCAATCCCGCGCCGAACCGCCGTTCATGTTCCCAACCCGCAATCCCAACCCAGGAGGTCCCCTTGGCCATCGCTGAACCCACTACCGCCCCGCGGCCGACCGCCACACCCAGCGCCCCGCCCGAGGAGTACAAACAGATCGTGAAGGTGGCGTTCGCCAGCCTGATCGGAACCTCGATCGAATGGTACGACTACTTCCTGTACGGCACCGCCGCCGCGCTGGTCTTCAACAAGCTGTTCTTCCCCAGCTACGACCCCCTCGTGGGCACGCTCCTGGCGTTCGCCACCTTCTCCCTGGGCTTCATCGCCCGTCCCGTGGGCGGCATCGTGTTCGGCCACTTCGGCGACAAGATCGGCCGCAAGAAGATGCTCTACCTGACCCTGATGATCATGGGCCTGTCCACCGCCTGCATCGGCCTCCTGCCGACCTATGCCGTCATCGGCATCTGGGCGCCCATCCTGCTGGTCACCATGCGCCTGCTGCAGGGCTTCGGCCTGGGCGGCGAGTGGGGCGGCGCGGTGCTGATGGCGGTGGAGCACGCTCCGGCCAACCGGCGCGGCTTCTACGGCTCCTGGCCGCAGCTGGGCGCCTTCGTCGGCCTGCTGCTCTCCACCATCGTGTTCCGGGCCGTCTCCAAGATGCCCGACGCCGATTTCCTTTCCTGGGGCTGGCGCGTGCCTTTCCTGGCCAGCTTCCTCCTGGTCGCCGTGGGCATCTGGATCCGGATGACCATCGCCGAGTCCCCGGTGTTCCTGAAGCTGAAGGACCAGAAGCAGGAAGCCAAGATGCCGATCATCGAGGCGCTCACCAAGCACCCGAAGAACATCTTCATCGCCATGGGCGCCCGGTTCGCCGAGAACGGCCTGTTCTACGTGTTCACCGTGTTCTCCCTGACCTACATCTCCACCTACCTCAAGGTGCCCCGGGTCATCGGCCTCAACGGCCTGCTCTGGGCCGCCTTCTTCGGCATCTTCACCTGCGCCGCCTGGGGCGCCCTGTCCGACAAGCTCGGCCGGCGTCCGGTGTACATGTACGGCGCCATCGCCTGCGGCGTCCTGGCCTTCCCGTTCTTCTGGATGCTGGGCACCAAGGATCCCACGATGATCTCCCTGGCCATCGTCATCCCGGTCTGCCTCGGCCATGCGGCCATGTATGGCCCGCAGGCGAGCTTCCTGTCGGAGATGTTCTCCGCCCGGGTGCGCTACAGCGGCGCCTCGTTCGGCTACCAGCTGGCCTCGATCTTCGCCGGCGGCCTCTCGCCGCTGGTCGCCACCTGGCTGCTCGCCGTCGGCGTCGCCGCCGGCAAGGGGCCGACCTACATCGCCTACTATATGATCCTCCTGGTGGTCATCACCGTGGTAGCGGTGGCCTTCGCCAAGGAGACCAACAAGGACAGCATCGCCGGCTAGGTCGCGGTACGGGCCCGGCGCTCCGCGCCGGGCCCTTTTTTCATTGCATCGGCTCAACTGAAAGGACCTCTCCCATGAGCAAAGCCAGCATCATCGGTGCCTACAACACGGAGTTCGGGGCGTTCGTCAAGAAGGACAGGACGACCGGCCTGATCACCGACACCAAGTCCTATTACGACCTGCTGGTGGAGGCGGGACGCGGCGCCATCGCCGACTCCGGCCTGGAGGCCAAGGATATCGACGCCGTGTTCGTCGGGTCCTGTTCCCCGGGCACCTTCATCAACCAGGAGCACGTGGCCCCCCTGGCCGCCGAGATCGACCCGGCCCTGCGCTTCAAGCCCATGACCCGCTGCGAATGCGCCTGCGCCTCGGGTTCAGTGGCGATCTACGCCGGGCTCAACGCGGTGGAGTCCGGCCGGGCCCGGAACGTCCTGGTGATCGGGGTGGAGAAGATGAACCTGCTGCCCACGCCGCAGATGACCCACGTGCTGGCCTGTTCTTCGCACTGGCCGACCGAGGGCTCCAAGGGCATGTCGTTCCCCATGCTGTTCGCCGAGTACGCCAAGGGCTACCAGAAGCACTACGGCATCCCGGTGGAGACCTTCGAGAAGATGCTGTGGACCGCCGGCGCCCTGTGCTACAAGAACGGCGCGGAGAATCCCCTGGCCCACATCAAGAACGGCCCGGCCTCCCTGGAAGCGATCATGCAGCTCAACGAACCCGACGCCAAGGGCAAGTGCAAGAACATGATGATCGCCCCGCCGCTGCGCCTGCACGATTGCTCCCTGGTGACCGACGGTGCCGCCGCCGTGGTGCTCACCCTCACCGCCAACGTCACCGACCGCCAGCGCGCCTCCGAGATCGCCGGGATCGGCCACTCCTGCGAGCGCCTGCCGGAGAACGTGCGGCCCAACATGTACGACCTGATGGCCGGCAAGGACGCCACCGCCAAGGCCTACAAGGAGGCCGGGATCACCGCCGCCGACGTGGACCTGGCCGAGGTGCACGACTGCTTCACCATCAACCAGATCATCTCCACCGAAGCGCTCGGCTTCGCCGACGACGGCCGGGCCGGATACGACTACCTGGAAGGCCGCTTCACCCGCGACGACAAGGTCGCCGTCAACCTCTCCGGCGGACTGAAGGCCAAGGGCCACCCGGTGGGCGCCACCGGCGTCTCCATGCACGCCCTGATCCACAAGCAGCTGATCGGCGAAGCCATCGGCGTGAAGGCGAAGAAGGCCGAGATCGGCGTCTCCTTCAATGTCGGCGGCTCGGCGGTCACCAACTGCGTCACCGTCCTGCGCCGGCGCTAGGGAGGATGACCATGCCAACCTACACCTACAACGACATGCAGTTCACCGTCGAGCCGGGCGGGGCCGGCTGGGACATCAGCTACCGGCTGCCCAACGGCGCCAGCGCCGTGGCCGGCACCGGCCTGTTCCCCGGCCTGGGCGAAAGCGAGGCCGGAGCCAGGGCGCTGGAGCTGATCCGGACGGTGTTCCCGGTGGGAGTCCGCTCGGTCGGTCCGGATGTGCTCCATCCCAACACCATCGGCGATCTGAAGATCGTCGGCCCGGACGTGGCGCACCCGAATTTCATCTACTGGAACAAGGACAGCGTCTCGTGCCCCAAGGATCTGTGAAACCCATCATCTAGGAGGGAAGTCATCATGGAAATCAAAGGAAGCGTGGTCCTCGTCACTGGTGGCGGCAACGGCATCGGCGAAGCGGTCGTCAAGCATTTCGCCCAGCGCGGGGCCAAGGTGGCCATCGTCGACATGGTGCAGAAGAACATCGACCGGGTGGTCAAGGAGGTCAAGGAGCTGGGCGCCGAGGCCATCGGCATCCAGGCCAACGTCACCAGCGAAGCCGACACCGCCCGCTACATCCAGGCCACCCTGGCCGCGTTCGGCAAGCTCAACATCGCCGTGTCCTGTGCCGGCATCATCCGCGACGGCACGCTGCTGAGCCTGGACAAGGAGACCGGCAAGGTCTCCAAGAAGCTGGGCTACGACAAGTGGCAGGCGGTGATCGACACCAATCTGTCCGGCACCTTCCTGTGCCTGCGGGACGCGGCCGAAGCCATGGTCAACGGCGGCTGGCCGGGCCTGCTGGTGCCCATCTCCTCGGTGAACAAGGCCGGCCAGGTGGGGCAGATCAACTACTCCTCGGCCAAGGTGGCCGACGCCCTGATGCCGAAGATCATCATCGGGGAATTCCTCATGCGCGGCATCCGCAACGTCCGCTGCGTGGCCATCGCCCCCGGCTACACCGCGACGCCGATGCTGACCGGCATGAACCAGGAGGCCCTGAAGTCGATCCTCGAGGACGTCCACCTGGGCCGCCTGGTGGCGCCCGAAGAGATCGCCTCGATGATCGGATACTGCGCCGAGAACGAAGCGCTGAACGCCACCACCATCGAGATCACCGGCGGGCTGTGCTATCCGAAGGGCATCGCCAAGTAGCCTGCGCCGCTCCGGACCGGGGCCTCGCCGCCAAATGGCGGCGAGGCCCCTGGCCATGCTGCTACTATCTTTCCGAATCCGATTTTCCAGGGGGGAGCCGACCATGCCAGTCCAGACTGAATGGATCCAGTACGAAGCTCAGGCCGGCTACCTGGCCAGGCCGGAACGGGCCGCCGGGCCCCTGCCCGGGGTGGTGGTCATCCAGGAAATATGGGGCGTCGACGGCCACATCGAAGACGTGACCCGGCGGCTGGCCGCGGCGGGCTACGCGGCCCTGGCCCCCGACCTGTTCGCTGAGGGCGGCGTCCGTCCGGAGCCGCTGGCCCGGGAACGGATCGCCGAGGCCCAGGCCTTCCTGAACGGCCAGCCGGCGACCGTCTGGCGGGACGCGGAGGCGCGTTCGGCGGCCCTGGCCGGCCTGCCCGAGGCCGAACGGACGCGGATCGGGGAATCCCTCGGCCGGCTGTTCGGGAGCCTGGGCCAGATGGACCGGTTCCTGCCGGCCCTGCGCGCCGCCGTGCGCCAGCTGAGGGGCGAAGCGGCCGCCCAGCCGGTGGTCTGCGTCGGGTTCTGCATGGGCGGCGGTCTCGCGGCCCTGCTGGCCTGCGAGGAGCCCGAGCTCGCCGGGGCGGCCATCTTCTACGGCAGCGCGCCGCCCCTGGACCGGGTGGCCCGGATCCAGTGCCCGGTGGCCGGCTTCTATGGCGGCTTGGACGAGCGGGTCAACGCCGGGCTGCCGGCCTTCGCCGAGGCCATGCGCGCCGCCGGGAAGAGCTTCGAACCCCGGATCTACGACGGCGCCGCGCACGCGTTCTTCAACGACACGCGGCCCGCCTACCACGTCGGCGCCACCCGGGACGCCTTCGCCCGGCTGCTCGAATTCTTCCGGCGCGCGGTCGCCACGTGACCCCCGGCAGTCCGCCGCCGCCCTTCCTGGTGATGGCCAAGCCGGCCGGCGCGCGCTGCAACCTGGACTGCGCCTACTGCTACTACCTGCCCAAGGCCCGGCTGTTCCCCCAGGTTCCGCAGCCGAGGATGGCGGCGGACCTGCTGGCGTCGTACATCCGGCAGCGCCTGGAAAGCCCGCGCGGGCCAGCCACCCACTTCGAATGGCATGGGGGCGAACCCACCCTGCTGGGCCTGGACTACTTCCGGCAGATCGTCGACCTGCAGCAGGCGCACTGCCCGCCGGGCCACGCCGTCAGCAACGGACTGCAGACCAACGGCACGCTGCTGGACGAAGCCTGGGGCCGGTTCCTGGCCCGGGAGCGGTTCTCGGTGGGGCTCAGCCTGGACGGCCCGGCCGAGTGCCATGACGCCTACCGGACCACCTGCGCCGGCGCCCCCAGCCATGCGGCGGCCGAGCGCGCCTTCCGCCTGCTCCGGCGCCACGGCGTCCACACCGACGTGCTGTGCGTGCTGCACGCCGGCAACGTCCCCAACCCGCTGCCGGTCTACCGCTACTTCCGGGAGCTCGGGGCCGCCCATCTGCAGTTCCTGCCCCTGGTGCAGCCCGAGGGCGAAGGCGTCAGCCCCGCCACCGCCGCGCCCGAGGCCATCGGCGCGTTCCTCTGCGCGGTGTTCGACGAATGGATCCGCAACGACCTGGGCCGGATCACCGTGCAGACCTTCGACGAGGCGTTCCGGCCCGCCGCCGGGCTGCCCCACGCCCTCTGCACCTTCCGCGAGACCTGCGGCGACGTGCTGGCGCTGGAGCACGAAGGAAGCCTCTACCCGTGCGACCACTATGTCGGCCCCGAGCACCTGCTGGGCAGCCTGGGCCGGGAGCCGCTGGCCGCGCTGGCCGCCGGACCCGCCCTGGCCGCCTTCGGCCGGCGCAAGCGGGACGGGCTTCCGGCCCGGTGCCGGGCCTGCGACGTGCTCGCCTGGTGCAACGGCGGCTGCCCGAAGGACCGGATCCTGAGCGAACCGTCCGGCGAACCCGGGGTGAACTGGCTGTGCCCGGCCTACCGGCGCTTCTTCCGGCACTGCCGCCCGGTCCTGGCCCGGCTGGCCGCGCACTGGAAAGCCGGCCGGCCACTCGCTGCGTTCGGGCGGAAACGGGGGCAGAAGCCCGCATGACCGGGGAAGCTTGACAGGTGGCATTAAATATTTATTTTTTCCGGGTAGCAGTCCCCAGACCCCCCATCCCCGGAGCCCCCATGCCGCCCCGCCTTCTCCCCGCCTCGATGACCTGCCTGGCCCTGGCCTTTGCCGCCACGGCCCTTTCGGCCGACCAGGTCTGCCGGGTCCAGAACACCTCCGGGCTGCAATGGAGCGTATGGATGTCCAGCAACACCAAGGGGACGGTGGAAGTCAGCTATGTCAGCAACGGGCGCTCCATCGCCACCCTCACCAAACGGGGTGATAAATTCGACATCGTATCGGGCGACAAGGGCGTCATGGAGTTCCGCTTCAAAGGAACCATCGTCGCCGAGGAGATCGGCCTGAAGACCGAGAGCAAGGGTGGCGCGGCCGGGGCCGCCAGCACCTACATCAAGGTCAGGAGCGGGGCCAAGCCCGAGACCGGACCCTCCCCGCGGGCCGTCTACACCATGGACGCCTTCGACAATCCGAAGAATTCCGGGATCTTCCTTCAGCTGAAATGATCCCGGCCGGGTCTCCACGAGCATTGTTGGAATAATCATGCTACCCTTTCCAACTATGGCTAGGAGCCAATTATGAAAAATGCGTGCGTTGAAAACCCGAGCCAGGAAGTGAAAATCCCCAAGGCCGAGGCCATCGAAAAACTCGCCAAGCACAGCGCCACCGTACGGGTCCAGTTGGAAGCCGCCAAGGGGCAGTTGAAGGCCGCCGTGAGCCCTGACAAATATGCGTTGAATTTCCAGGTCAACGCCCTGAAGAAGCAGCTGAACTTCTGCAAGGCCCAGGTCAACCGGCTGAAGAAGGAGCCCAGGGCGGAAGTCATCTGGGACGCCAAGTTCGGCGCCTAGCCCAAGTTCCGCACGAAAGTCTCTAACTCCCTTTCTTGTCAATCCCGACACCTCGTTTTAGCCACTATTTCGAGGGGTTCCAGAACGGGCTCAGAGCCAGGTTCTGATCGGGGTC
>Ga0316217_10001311_pt1 | contig 32905 bp, 28 predicted proteins | sample 1anoAmetaG_FD_203633 | JGI IMG/M metagenome (GOLD analysis project Ga0316217, IMG submission 203633) | Freshwater microbial communities from Trout Bog Lake, Wisconsin, USA - 1anoA | ecosystem: Environmental > Aquatic > Freshwater > Lake > Hypolimnion/Profundal zone | place: USA: Wisconsin...
CGGGATGGGTCTGGTTGGGGAAATCGGGAGTGCCGTGACCGGTGTCAGGGCGGATATCATCGGGGGATATGATCGGGGGGGTCCGGGCGGCCAAATTGAAGCTGGGGTCGCCCTCTTGCGGCCCCTTCCAAGGTGTTGCCCACTACCATCGGGATCAGAGTGGCCAGGTAGTTGGCGGGCTGGTCCGGGGTCGGCCTGGTTGGGGAAATCGGGAGCGCGGACCGATGTCAGAACGGATGTCATCGGGGGGGATGTGATGGGAGGAATGCGGGCGGTCAAATTCAAGCCGGAGTTGTACTCTTGGCACCCGTCCCTGGCGTTGCCAACGTCCATCGGGATCAAGGTAGGGAAGAAGGGAGCGCCAAGATCGATGCCAGAGGGGGTGTCATCGGCAGGGATGGATGTGCCCTAATTGAAGCCGGCCTCGCTCCGCTGGTTTCCCCCCCCTGCCAGGCGTTCCCGGGGTCCATTCGGAGGCAGGGTCGCCGGGCAGTTGGCGGGCAGGTCTGAGATGGGGCTGGTGATGGATTTTGGGGGCGGCATCACAGGTGCCAGAGCGGGGGTGATCGACGGGAGGTGTGGGGCCGGATCAGCAATCCCAGCGGTCCGGTTCAGGCGGTCGCAAGTTCCGGTTGCTGTATGAATTCGCGTCGCCGCAGTTCGATCCATGGTTGGGCGGTGGCGCTGCCTCAGGGGTCAGGAGTGCTGGGGAGGTCCGCTTTGAAGAAAAGCCGATCCCTGATGAAGCCGACGCTCTGTGCTGGCGGCGATGTTCTGGATCGCCTCGCTCCTGTTGAACTCTTGCTTTTCGCCTTTGCGCTTCCATAGGCCCTGCTGGCGCAGGATGTCTTTGAGCTCGGCGTCGGTTTTCAATTCGAGTTGGCCATGCAGTGCCTCCTTGCCTTCGCGGTGCAAGACTTCGACCGGGTTAAATGCGGCAGCTCTGGCCTTTTGGGCTTGGGCTGCTTCCGGCCCATCTAAGGGGTTTAAGACTTTCGCTAGCCTAGCCGCGAACTCGGCGTTCTTTTCGGCTTCCTCGATGATTACCGCGGTGAGCCTACGTAGGTGGCGCTCAAGGGCCTTCGTGTCGTTCATATTATCCGACGTGTTTGATGAACTCCCTGGCCAAGTCCGTCACATAGGCGTGCAGGGGCCTGTCCCCCGACTTTCCGTAGCCGTATTTTTCCTTGAATGACCGGGGTGTATTTCCGAACTCCATTGCGTCTGCCGTCGCGTTTGCTTGCGGCATGATGGTATCAAAAATCGGGGCGGGGGTAAGGGCAAGTTTCTTGAATATTTTTTCGAACCTGGCCGGGAGGGAGGCTTTGCCTCGGGCGTGGGCTTGGGATGTGGAGGAGAATTTCGTGATCACGAGGCCGAGGCACTTGATCTTGAGAGGTCGCTCAGTGGTAAATTTGTGGATCGTATTGACGATTTGCGGGATGCCGTAGGTTGAGAGGGTATCCGAGATGGTGGGAATGAAATAGTAGTCGCTGATTTCTATGCCGTTCCGGGTAATGAAACCGAGGTTGGGTGGGCAATCAATGAGCACGTAGTGGTAGTCGTCGAGGATTGAATGCACGGCGCTCTTGAGGACCTCCATTGGGTTCATGGCGTATCCGCACTTGGCTGGGATGTCGGCGATTCGATCCTGGATGTCGATGAACCTGATACTGGATGGGAGCAGGTGGAGGCCGCCTAGCTTGAGGTTTGAGACGCCCTTCAGAAGGGCAGCCTTTAGGTTGAAGGTGGTCGTCTTTTCGAGTTTGTCGTTGAAGAGGTTGAACAATGTCTGGCCTTGGGCATCGAGTTTCTCCCAATCCATTTCGTTGATTAGTGCGATGGTGGCGTTCGTTTGCGGGTCCAAGTCGATGACGAGGACCGTCTTGCCGAACTCGGACGTGAGGCACTCCGCCATTTGAACGGCGGTGGTTGTTTTGGCGACTCCGCCCTTTAGGTTGATGAAGCTGATGATTTTTGCCATAGGCCGATTTCGAAGGTTAATTCATGAACCGCGCTTACTGTAAGCCCGGACAGGTTGCGCCTCAGGCGGAAGGGCAGTCAAGGGGAAACGCTCGTGCTGCCGCCTGGCGGCGGGGGGGCTACCGCTGTGTGCGGCGTATCGGCGCTGGTCGTCGGGGCTCCCCTGGTGATGCGGTTGGTCGTTGGCTCTCTTTCGTCCCGGGGAAGGCGTCGGGGAGGCGGGTTCGGCGGGCGGGCTTCGGCTTTGCGTGGAATACCGTCCGTGGCACCTGTCACGGCAGGCGGAGGGAGGCGGCGAGGTCGGTAGTCCCTGGGGTCAGAGCGGGGTCGGGCCACGGTCCCAGTAACTTTCCGCCCGGCCCATCTCCTCGCCACCATTACCGCCGGCACAGGAAGTGGCGGGGCCGGTGATCGCAGGTGTCAGGGTTGGCCCGGATCACGATCCGATTGTCACCTGCCCAACGCCCAACTGATCTCCCGGGCTTGGTCAGAGGGGGCTGTTGAGGGTCTGGCGGGCGGAGTCGGGATGGCTTGCAATGGCGTTCCCGTGGGTGGCATCACCGCCCGCACGGGGGAGTTGGCTAGGCCGGTGGTCTCCGGACCAGGGTTGGCTTGGGCCACAGCCTCAGTGACAGTGACAGCCCGTCCGGTCGATGCCCTGGCCGTGTCGGAGGGGATTGGTGGGGTCTGGGGGTAAGGCTCGGGAAAGGCCAGGAGCTTTTACCGGGGCGGCAATTCCTGTCAGCGGAGGGAGTGGCAAGGCTCGTAATCTGGGTCAAGGCAGGCTGGGGTCTCGGTCCAGTTACCGTTTGGCGTGCGGCCGGTCTCCTGGCCGGGGCAGAGGGGGCGGGTCGGGATTTGATGGGAGGTTGTGCTCGTCTGGAATGGCGATCCCCGGTCGGCTCGTGCGGTTCAGGGCTTTTGATTGAGCTGCTTCAACAGCCACTCCAACTGAGTGCGGGCGCGGGCGTTAATGGCGCGATAGGAAAGGAAGTGGGTGCGCTTCCCGGTGTACTCCTGCTGCAACCGTGGGTCGACCTCGCCGCCGACAACAAAAATCTCGATCTCGATGCCGAGTTTGCCGGTTAATGTATCGGCGTATTTCTTGGCCTGGGCCTCAGCATCCCGGCCGACAGAAATCGACGGCCGCTTGAATTCCACAAGCAGATGCCGATTCTCCACGTTGGCGGCGAGGAGGAGGTCTGGGCGGTCCGTGGCATCAGGCCCTTGGTAAGCTTTTTCGGTGTAATCCTCGATAATGGTTTGAAGCTGGCGGTTGCTCGCCATGAGGCTGTATTCGCTGCCAAATACCCAGAGGCTGTTCTGCATCGCCGTGTGCATCTGCTTCTCGTTGGTCCTGGTGTCGGTGCAGAGCTTGTCGAGATGGTCGAGGAATTCGGTACGCCGCTTTGTCTGCTGGGCAATGAATGCCAAGTCCGTCAGGCCAAATTTATCGAGGGCCTGGGCGAAATGAAGAACGTCCACCTTTTCTGCGTCCTCGATTTCGCGGCACACAGTCCAATATTCGTCAATCTCGAGAGCATCCATGACCAATCCGACGAGCACGGTGATCCGCTCCTCTTTTTCGCCCTCCTGGTAGGAGCGCGAGATTAATCTTTCCAGCCGTTCCTCCACAATGCCGCGACGGTGTTCCGGAACGGACTCCAATCGCCGGTGCATCAATTGGGTCCAGCGTCCCTTCGCCAGATTGACCTCATTAGTGTGGGTTTCAGTCAGGCTCGTCTTGATGTCCTCTTGAATGAGTTTGGTCAGTTCCTCGAAGCCCTTGTCGCTCTCGATCACGTCTCCACCGGCGGCAGTCAGTTCAATGGCATCGGCTTCGATTTTCACCTCGCCGACTACCCTGTTGCGCAATCGGTCGCTGAGCGTTTCGTCGTGTTCGAGGCCCCAATGGTGGGGTTTGCCAACGGTCTTTTCCCCAGCGCGGAGGACCACGCCCGCTTTCCGGCTAGGCACGGGTTTGTCGCTGATGGTGTATGTTGCGACCGCCTTTGTGCCATTAGGCAGATCGTATTCTTTAGTGAAGGTTTCGCCCTGGATATCGTGACGCAGGACGCGCTCGCCGTTAATGAAAATCTGGAAGTCCGTTTCGCGTCCATAATCGTACGCGAGAATCTCCCTGAGCTTCTCCGCCTTCGGGTAATTGAGATTCTGATTGAGGACGGTAAGGGTGACGGTCGAGCCATGGTCTTTGGGATCACAGCGATTAATCTCAATGGGGAGGGGGACTTGTTCAATGTCGCGTCCGGCACTTAACAGGGCACCCTTCGAGAGCAGCAAGCGAGTGCGTGTGCCTTGCGCCCTCGTGTCGACCTCCATCTTCTCGGCGAGAATAAGGCCGGCGAACTTGCCGATACCTCTACGCCCCTTGACCGTCCTTTGCAGGGTGGGTGTTTTGTCGCCTTTTCGGCTGGAACGTGGGCTCGCGATGTTCAGGTATTCCTGCCGCAGCTCCTGTTCTTTCATTCCACTACCGTCATCGGCTACGATAATGGGGGCCTCGGTCAGAATGTCGGGCAGGGTGATTTCGACTATTTTGGCCTCCGCATCCCAGGCGTTGTCCACCAGTTCCCGCAACGCCCGTTCGCTGGACGTGTAATTCTCGCCGAGGATGGCGGCCAACCGCGGGTCAACGGAGAAATTTGCTGTCTTGCTCATGTCGGGTGTTGCTCCTTCCTGGATTGTTGGCGGGTTGAGGCATGATCGCTCACCGGCATCATTCACGGCGGGCAATGAGGCCCCGGAGCCGGGTGAGGGCGCCATCCGCCTCGCGGCCCTTTTCGTAGATGAAATCGAGCAACTCGGCGGGGGTCCGAGTGTCTTCGTCGGATGCGCGGTTTGGGTTGACCGCTTTCAGGTCGTAAACAGCGTCTTCAATAGATCCGGCCTTGGCGAGCGATTCGCGGGCGGCGCGCTGGACGTTTTTCAATCCCTCCTCCAGTTCGGCGAGTTTCGCGTCGCTCAACGTGTCAGCCTTCTTTTTTTCTTTCAGGGCGTTCTCAATCTCTTTGGCCTGGGCGTCCAACTCGGCCGCCTTCTCGTGGTGAGGGCGGGCTTCTTCAAGGGCCTTTTGCAGCCGCGCCTCGAAATCGATGGTCCAACTGTTGGAGCCAACGCCGTGCTTGGGGAGGAGTTTGAAGAATTCTTCAAAATGAGCCTGGGTGAGTGGTGTCTTCTTGCCCACCTTGACGTCGGACACGTCGTAGTACCATATGCACTCGGTCGGCTCGCCTTTGGTGAAGAAAACCAGGTTGGTTTTGACGCCGGCGCCGGCAGAAGAAAAGACGCCGCCTGGCAGGCTGACGATGCAATCGACGCGGCATTCTTCGAGCAGCTTGCGCTTGGTTTGCACATATGCGGTTTCGCTTGTGCGGAACAGAACGCCTTCGTCCAGGACGATGCCGCATTTGCTGCCGTCCTTCATGCTCTTGAGGACATGTTGAAGGAAAAGGGCCTGGGTCGCACCAGTCTTGTATTCAAATTGAGTCTGGGCTTCTTTGCCCTCCTTTCCGCCGAACGGCGGATTCATCAAGACGTAATCGAAGAACTGGGGCGCGTCTTTGAAGAGGTCCGCGTAAACCTCCTGCCCGGTGAGGGTGTTGCCATGCCAGAGGTGCGGTTCGTCCACGCCGTGGAGGATGAGGTTGGCCAGGGCGATGGGGTAAATGGTGTCGTCCTTCTCACGGCCGAAAAACGTGTGGCGCTTGAGGGTTTCCAGGAGGGGGCCCGTAAGCGTGCCGGCGCGCTCGGCTTTGTCCTTCATGTAATCGTAGGACTGGGCCAGGAAACCGCAGGTGCCGCTGCCGGGGTCGTAAACCGTCTTGCCAGGCTGCGGGTCCACGACGCGAATCATGACACGGATGATTTCGCGCGGAGTGAAGAACTGGCCGCCGTCGTTGCCCTTTTCCCCCATCTTGAGGAGCAAGCCCTCATATACCTGGGAGAGGGTAAAGACGTGGGTGGTATCCACCGTCTGGCTGCTGATTTCGTGGACTTTGTCGAGAACATCGAGAAAATTCTTCTCGGAATCAATGCGGCTGCGCTCCACGCTGGCCATGACCTGGCTGATGACCTTTTGCCGGGGTGTGGCACCGCGCCTGTTCTTCAAGTCTCTCAGGTGGGGCAACAATTCCTCATGGACAAACTTCCACACGCTGGCCTTCGTGTCCTGGCGCAATGCGCAATCCGGGGAGGCCCAATCGCGCCAGCGGAAGGGCTTCTTGATCGCGGGTGTAAACGCGATACCCAGCGCCTCCGCTTCATCGGCCTCGTGGGTCTCGCGTTCGTCGAGGATACGGAGGAATAGAATCCAGGTGAGTTCGGGGACATATTTCATGGCGCCAGCGCAGTTGGAGCGGCGCATGATGTCGCAAATGGCTTTGATGGCGCTGTTGACTGATTGCTGCGTAGCGTGGCGCTTGCCGTTGCCGATTGGTGGCTGGGATTGCTTGCTTACTTTTTTCGTCATTAAAGCGGGTGGTGATCTGTTGGCCGGAGTTAGTGGTCGGGTGGCAGATGGTCAAGGGCTCCGGGGGGCTCGGTGGGCAGGGTTGCCGTGAAATGTTGGGAATTTGACATCCGTCCCGCCAGACCCCTTGATTCCGTTCCTCCTTCGAGCATCCGATACGTGCTGTAGTCAGCCTCGGTGAAGTATGGAGCGTTGAGGCGGGCAACAATGCGGCGTGATAGGATTGGGCCGTTGATGTGTATCGCGGTTTGCGCGTCATCGTACCAAAGATCGTGCAGGCCCTCCAGGTTTACTGCGTACACCACGGGGGTTCCGTCTTGGATTGCTAGGATCTGCGCTATGGCCTCGAGGGGCTCGCGATTTGTGTGGTTGCGAGGGAATCCCTGATTGCTGAGTATTTCGGTTGCGATGCGTCTCAATACCGATTGCTTGGCTTGGCCGCCTCGCGTCTTCGTGTGCTCAAGCGCCTGGACGCTGACGGAAAAGAAGTTTATGGCTGCCCTCTGCGGGAACTTTTTGGCGTCGTCCAGTAGCCGCTCGAATACATCCGGCTCTGCGATGGCATGGGCTTCCAGGAGTGCCCTTCCTGTTTCACAGAGAATCCTGACTTCTCCTGCGTTCAATGCTTTGAAGGCTCGGATGCACCCCTCCTTCTCGATTTGGGCTGCGCGCTCCGTGGTTGTGCCGTGAAACCCGATCCAGCCGGCTTGGAGGGGTGATGGTTTGGTGACCGCGCTGGCTGGAAAAATGTGCGTGTTGCGGAGTAGCTCGGGCTCAAGTTGGACGGTTAGCATAGGGTTGAGTGGGTGTCGAGGCTCCTAGAATCGTCCGGCAAACGCCTCGCGCAGGAGGGTGGAGGGGAGGTGATCGAGGGCGGCGGCGCGCTCCGACAAAGACGCGGTTAAGGCGGTCGATGCTTCAAACTGGTCTGCGATTTTCCGTGATAGGGCGCGCTGCTGGTTGAGCGGTGGAAGGTTGATTTGCACGGACGCAACTTCCTCCGTCCGGATGCGGGGGAGCTGGCCAGGGGCGGTGCCGATGGGGGCACGCTTCAAGTAAACGGGGCTTCGCATGAACCAGGCGATGAACTGGGTATCTGCCTTGTCGCGATTCACCTCGTAAACGTATTGGTCAACCGAACAGAGACCGTCGAACTCAGCGACCCAAACCTTGTTGAGGTAGGGTCGGAGGTAGCCGTAAACGATGTCCCCGGCATGATATCGAGGCTTGCGACCTGTGAGTTGGGACAGTTCGACCGGGACCGAACCGGTGCGAATGCCGGTGAGCGACTGGACGTGCTCCAGGCCGACGAATATAGCGGGGCCGCACGGATTGTCGCAGGGGTGGACAACTTCCTTTCGCAGCAGGAGGAGATCGCCGAGCTTGCATCTGGGCCATTGAGCGGCGGCGGCATTTGTGAAGACGGTGCGGAGTTGGACGGCGGGTAGTTCGTCGGCCGCGTTGAGTTGGGCTTGCACCGCAGCGCGGGCTTGGGCTACGGCGGCGAGTTGCTCGCGCAAGTGCGCGGCCATGGATCGTTGTTCGGAAAGGGAGGGAAGTGCCAGTTCCAGTGCCAATAGTTTTCCTCTTTGGACGGCTGATTGGCCGATCCAGCGGTCGCAGAGCCGGGCAAACTCACCTTTTTGCCAGTGGTGAACAAGCCACAGACCGAGAAATGCGGGTTCAAGTGCCGCTTGGTTGGTCCTAATGCGCGTGAAATGATTACTAAATACGACTGCTTCTGAATGGCCTTCAAAGACCGCGGACTTGCCGACCATCTCGGTGCTGTTCGTGTTGTTAAACAGGACGTCACCGGGACGGAGTTCGTAGAACCGCACAGCTTCCTTGTCTGCGGGAACCCGAATGAACGATGACCAATCCCAGGTGCCAGCCGTCGTGACATTGTTCATGCGAAGCTGGATTGTACCGGAGGGGTCACGCTGCCCGGCGGCGAAGCCGCCCTGCGCTTCGGTCACGACGTCTGCCAGTCTGACCCGGCGCCAGCCTTGCGGCAGTTGAACGGCCTCGCCCTTGCCGGCAGCCAGTTTTGTGAGTGGCGTGTGCATCAGGCGGCGAACAGGGTTTCCTTGGTCTTGCGCAACAACTCGGCCGGTTGGCCGCCCTGGCGAAGCGTTTCGAGCGCATTGGGTTCCTCGATGGTACTCCACAGTTGGCCGGTCTCGAGCGCGTCCGTGCCGGCCTTTTCGAACTGCGCGACGATCTTCCGAATGACCTTGGCTGTCGGCTGCGGCAGTTGGATGAGCCAGGCGGGACCGGTGTCGTCGAATTTGGCGGCGCGCTCGGCGCGGGTCATCGGCGTGACGCCGTAGGCGAGCGCCGCGAGGATGTCGAACTCGTCAAACGCTTCCATGCCCGCGCCTTCGCTGACGATTTCAGGCAAGAGGTTTTTATCGCGGAGTTCCTTTAGCATTTGCTCGCGTAGGACGGGGTTGAGCCAGCTGGCCCGGAAATCGGCGAGGGTCGGCACGGCAGCAATCAGTTGCCGGGTCAGCTCATCCCGGTATTCCTGGGGGGTGACGCGCTGCAAACGACCATCCCTGGCCAGCAGGTTATAATTTCCGACGGACTTTAGCTCAATTCCGACGCCTTTGACGCGCACTTTCTGGACTGGTGGTCCTGGGGGCGGCGGGGGTTTTGGAGGTCCCGGCTCCGGTGGGGCCGGGGTGACGAATTCCTCGCCAAAGAGGGCCGTCGCGCCGGTGTAGTCGAAGATCCGGAACATGAGCTTGCCGCTCTCCCGGTCGATGCGGGTGCCGCGGCCGACCATCTGGTGAAACAGCAATGGGGACTGGACGTAGCGGAAAAAGACTATATTGCGTACCCGCGGCACATTCACCCCGGTCGTGAGCAGGTCTTTGGTCGTCGCGACGATGTGCGACTTCGCACGGCCCCGGAAGTCTGGGATGAGGGCTTGGCCATTGACCGAGGACATGCACTTGAAGGCGTAGTTCTGAATCCGCTTTTGACCACTGGCCTTGGCCCAGGCGCTATAGAGGCCGTTCAATGCGTTGGCTATGAGGTCGGCGTGGTGGTCGCTGGCACAAAAAACGATGGTTTTTTGGAGCGGGGTGCAGTCGCCCGTTGCGAGGATGCGGGCGAAGAGATGCTCGGACATCGCTTTGACGCGATCCGGCATGACAAGCTTGGATTCGAGAGATGAGCCGTCGTTGACGATGGGCACGGCGTCGGGGGTGAGAGTCTGCCCGGTGTACAGGTCGGTTAGCTTCTTGGCTGCCACGTCGGCGCGAAGGACGCCGCGAATGCGTTCGGGGGTCAACTCGCCGTCATGGTGGATGTCGTATTGCTCGATCTCGCACGGGGCGAGGTAGCCGTCGGCAACGCCCTGCTGATAGGTGTATTCGTAAACCGGCTCGCCGAAATACTTCAGGTTGTCAGCGAGCAAGCGCCGGTCTTCGTCGATTTGTGTGGCGAGCCCTCCCTGTTTCACTTCCGGCAGCTTGAGTTGGCGCGGCGTGGCGGTGAGTCCGATTTGGATGGCCTGGCTGTTCTTTTCCAGGATGACGAACCACTTACCCCAGGCGGAGCGGTGGCATTCGTCAATAATGATGACATCGAAGTAGCCGGGCGGGTAGTGCTTGAGGAAGAACGTTGCGTCGATGGAATTAGGGTCGGCCGAGTCATCCTCTACGGTGGCCTTGTAGCCGGAGGAGGGTCGCTTTTTGTGGTCGAGGGTCTGGTAGGTGGCGATGATGATTTTGGCGTTCTTCTGCGGATTCCGGGTGTTGATCTCGGCAGCGTCATTGCCGAAAGCGGCTTGGAAGTCGCCAAGACCGTTATCGCGAAGTTCGGTGCGGTCGCAGACGAACAGGGCCTTGCCCATGAGGCCGGCATCACAAATGCGGCGGAGCAGGCCGGCGGCCATGCGCGTCTTGCCGCCGCCGGTGGCGATGGGCAGCAGCGCGCGGGCCGGCTTGTGGTTTTGCCCGGCCCGGATGATCTGCTCGAACGTGGCGCGCATCCCCGCGTCCTGGTAGTACCGGAAATGGTCCAGGCCTTGGTCGTAAGGGATTTGGAGGAGTTTGAAGGCGGGCGTCTGTGGATTGAGGCCACGAACCGCAAGATAGCGCTGGACCATTTCCTCCGGTTTGGGGAACTGCGTGAGCGGCTTGGGGTCTGAGGTTGTGCCCGCCATCTCGTCGTATTCCACGAAGAGATGCCCGTTGGACGAAAAGATGAAGGGCACATGATGCAACTGACCTACGCGGTAGCCTTTGCCCTGCTGGAGCCCGTGCTCCGGGGGCAGCCCTTCATGCTTGGCTTCGACGATGGCGAGGGGGACGGGCTCGGCTCCAGGAGTGAGAGGGCGACGGAGAACGTAATCGGTGCGACCAGCAGCGCGCTCGCGGGGTTGGTGATTGACGATGTCGATGGGCTTAGCCGTTTCTTCGACGCGGATGTCAGTACGGCGGTTCCAGCCCCGCTCCTCCAGGGCGGGGTCGATCAGTTCAAATCGGGTCTGGGCTTCGCTGCGCGGCATCAGTTTGGGAGGGGGCTGTCGGGATCCGATGCCGGAACGTCGCAGGGGCTGTCCCATACTCCTTTAATACGCGAGCAAGAGGTCTTGCGCCCGAGGCGCGGGGGAGCGGGGCGCCTCGAAAGGGGCACCTGGCTGCCCGTTAAGTCTGCCCGTGTGGCGGCCATGACCAGAAGTTATGCAATCATGCGCCGATATCGTGGGGAATGCAGCAAAAAAATCGGGTCCGGCGCTAGGGCCTACCGCCGCTACCGCAGTCGGCGTAGTAGCGCCGCCCCGGATCGTTGGTGTGCCCGTGTTGGCGGAAGGAACCTCCGCCTAGGCGCGTGGACGTTCCAGCCAGCAACCGGTCGAAGGCCGGCGCGTGGTGCGGGCCGGAGCCGCAAGGCTGTCGCTACTAAAAGGGGCACGGCGCATGTTCGTGGTCGACATGAAAACCGGCGATTCGGAGAGCGAAGGGGTTCGCTCAGGGTCGCATTGCTGGCGTTGGCCTAAGGGTGATGAATTAATATGGTAGGTTCTACATCGGCAGACCTCCGCATCCGAACGATTTTCGGCCACCGGAGCCGCCGGAGAACTGCGCGCGTTTTGTGATGGGCAAGCGCCGGATTGGCTGATACAATGCAGGGGACGAGATTAGTAGTCATGCAAAACGAGTCCATCGATCCGCAACATCATTTGGGCGTTGAACTCCGCCAGGCCGCCAGCCTGGGGGACATCGATAAGATCCAGACGTTATTGGCGGCGGGAGTCGACGTGGGGGTGCTGCACAACTCTCCGGTGCGCTGGGCAGTACGACATCGACAGACCGCGGCCGTGGGGCTGTTGCTGCAATCCGGGGCGTCCTTGGATTCCTATGAGACGGTCGAAGTTCTCGAACGGGCTGCTGGCCACGGCGATTCGGGTACGCTAAACGTTCTGCTTGCGAAGCTGCCGGGAGCGACCCAACAGGGGCTGATTGACCGCGCGCTCGGCAAGGCTGCCGGGTCGAAGGATCTGGCCACTGTGCAACTACTGCTCAACCAAGGTGCCGACCCAAACGCCAACGGTTTTCAGGCGATGAAGAATGCGGCGTCCGGCGGGTGCGTGGAATTGATGAGCTTGCTGGTGCAACATGGTGGGGATGTTCGCGGGGATGACTCCGCTGTGGTGGACGCAGCGACCCGTGGAGGGCAACCCCGCATGTTGGAATATGTATTGGCAGCGGGAGCCAACGTCCACGGCGGCTGGGGTGCGGCTGCCTGGTCTGCACTGGCCAACGGCGAAGCTGAAATACTGGAAATTCTACTCCGCGCTGAATCGCCGTTCTCTCCGCCGCTCGCATTGGAATTTCTGGGCGGTACAGATTGTTTCGAGGCGTTACTGATCCTCCGGGAATACGGGGTGGACTGGGCTGCACAAGCGGATGAGCTTGCTAAGCGCGCCGCGCATCAAGGGCGCGCTCGGATGCTTGAATTCATCCTGAATAATGCGCGCGTCAACGCTCAGGTTCTTAGTGAATCCCTGGAGCCGGCAACTGAGGGGGGATTTGAGAGGGTTGTCGAGCTTCTCATTGCACATGGGGCTGACCCAACGACTAAGCAAAGCGCGGCCTTTGTTGGCGCGATACGGTCGAAGGAATTCGGAATTGCTCGGCGGCTGCTAAAGGCGGGAGCACGGGTAGCTGACCTTCCTGATTTCGCATTCCGCAGGGTGTACGCGGCGGGGGATGTGCCGTTGGCAATCGAGTTGCTGCAAGGTGGGGTCGCAGTGAAGGGATCTGATATCGAGCCTGGGGAGGCATGGGACTTAACTGAGAAAATGGGACCCGACGCTCTCATGCTGGATGCGCAGGGACAGCTTCACGCGGGGCCCATCGGCGAGGCAAGGTTCGTGTTATGCCACGCTCTCATGGAGAACGCGAAGGATTATCTCAACGCGGATCGGGAGAATCGGCCGAATTTCGAGACTGAGCGAGCAAGGTTGTGCCAATGGTTTGCGGGTGCGCTGATCCGTTGGCCAAGGCCGTACAAGGCATATAAAAGGTACCAAGCGTAATTGCCCTTCCGGCCACGGTACAGGATTGGACGTTTGCGCTTCGTGCTTGGAAAATGCTGGACTGCTCCGATCGCGATTGGATTCTTGGGCGCCTTGGGGAGGGTGGTTCGCCTACGCGGCGCCAGCCGCGCCACTGAAAAAGGAAAGGGCCGGACAGCTTTTGCCGTCCAGCCCTCTGCCTTTATCAGGCCCTGTTCACGGGTTGCTCTCCAGCAGAGCCCGCTAACGGCGAATGCCGCCCGGCCTATAAGCAGCATTCAGATCACAGGAGCCACCTTATGCTGTCGCGAGTTCCGGTTGCGTTGGTTCGCGTCGGCGTCGCTCGATCCATCGCTGTGCACTGGCGGTGGCTTCAAGGACGGCCGAGAGCTCGTCCGCGTAAAAGGTCCTGCCGCGGTGCCACGATGAACCGCGCTTGAAGGACCTGGTGAGTGTGACCTTGTGTTGAGGAGCATCATTAACAATGTTCTCCCAAACACTTGCGCGGACACGGCCTCGATCAACGACATGCACGGGCACCGCGTTGAGGCTGGGTGTTGCGGACGCTGGACTTTGGATTTCATTCATAGAACACATGACGGGCGGAATTAGGAATAGAAGTACCCCAATTCTCGGAGCGAGACGAAATCCGTCGGACGCTCTGAGGTGCGGGTGCCGAGAATAACGTGGTCCAGCACTTCGATTTTCATTAATTGGCCCGCGCGGATGAGATCCCGGGTGACTTTGATGTCGGCCTCTGATGGCGCGGCGTCGCCACTTTTGTGTCCGTGCACAAGCACGCAGGCCGCTGCATTCAGGAGGATGGCTCGGCGAAATACCTCGCGCGGATGCACCAGGATCGTATCGAGCGTGCCGTTCGCAATAAGCTCGGAACTGATAAGCCTGCGTCGCGTGTTCAGGTGAACGACGTGAAGGGTTTCGGTCGTTTCGAGCCGGATCTGCTCGCGAAGCAGGTCGGCGATTTTTTCGGGTGAATCGAGTAGCGGTGATTCCGGGACAATCTCTTGCGAGAGCCGATGGGCGAGGGCAAACGCGGATCTGACCGCGGCGGCGGTTGCTTGGCCGATGCCGCGCACCTGCATGAGCTCGGAGTCATCCGCGCGGGCGAGAGCCGAGAGGGTTGTGTAACGTTCCATGAGCGCCTGGGCTTGGGGGCCTCCGGCGATGTTGGCGATCAAATCACCTGAATTCAGATTGAAGTAGTTCATACGGAAGTCGGGGCTTAATCGGTCCAGGCGGTCGGCGCGCGGAGCGCGCGTCTGGAGAGCGCGCCATTCACTCGGAGGTAGCGATTAGCAATGCGACTCGATCACCTGGGGACGTGAACAAATCCTGCCGCGTTTCACTTAGCGCGCGCACGGCCGCGAGAATTTCGACGCCGTCCGTGGTCATTTGATCAACGGCCTCCCGAAGTGGCGCAGACATTTGCAGCAGGCGACCAGGATCTGCTGCGGAGTTCTCCGCGGCCTGAGGCCGATATGGCTCCTGCGCAGAGGCTGTTGGTGCAGGAATATTAGCGCCGATGTACTTTGCGGCCAAGGCCCGCACGACGCCCTCGGTGTTGCTGGGGAGGGTTTCGATGGTCGTACGCTGCCAAATACCGTCGATGCATGCACCGTAGCCTATGTATTCGTGAGCACAGCAGCGGGTCGTGAACACGAACTGGTCGGGCAGGCGCAATTCCTGTGCCGCATGGTCTTCCAGGAGCAGGTTGCCGAGGGGGCGTGCGAGACCTTGCTCCCAGGTTAAAAGGAGATTGTTTGCGTGTTTGCCCTGCCAATTGGTGAGGCCTCGCCCACATTCGATGCAGAGATAATCAGGTTTTGGAACGTACCAATCGAACATTCCCATATTTTAGTGGTGCGTTGAGGGTTTCTTGTGAGGGTGTAGAGGGGAGGCGGCGAGCACGTTTGACAGCCACACGGTGGGTTCCACCTTCTCCACTGCGGGATCGCCCGCAGCAGTGCGAGCGAGGGCCTCCGCCAGAGTCAATCGAGCCGTGCAGATTTCCTCGGGATGAATGTGCCCGTTTGAATCCATGAACAGATCTTCCGGAAAGATGAGCTTGAACAATCGCGTCGCGACCATTGGAACGAGCGGAAGGTGGTCAACACGGGCTCCAGCCCGGAGCAAACGCCTGAACATCGAGGCGTCAGAAAACGCATGGGCCACGGTGGAAGGGTCGAGATCTGGGACGGCGGCGCCGGCGTCGAGCAACCATCCCGCGATGCCGAATTCCTGCGACTGGAGAGCGAGCGCCAGGGCTAAGCTCTTTTGCGCTGTTGGGTCTGCCCTTCGGTCGAGAAGGAGCCGTATCACAGGAGCGGCGGCCTTGCGAACTGAGACCGGCAGACCATCGTCGAGGGCGCTCTGGTTGACGGTGGCATGATCGAGCACGTAAGCGAGAATACGTGGCGCTGGCGCGTCGGCAGCTCTGGCAACCAGGCCGTCGGCAAAGTCCTGGAGCGTGAACCCCTGCTCCAAGAGAAGTTGGAGGGTTTGAAGCGAATCGTGGGCAGCCGAATCCATGATCCAATCGGGGCACGAGATGGGCACTCCCGCCGACAGGAGAATCTCCACCATTTCGGGATCACCCTGGAGTATGGCTAGGTGCAATGCTGTTCCGTCCTGGGTCTCGCAGTTGGCCCCGGCGTCAATGAGGCAGTTGAGCGCATCAATTGAGCGTGAGAAAACTGAGTTGAAGATCGCCTTGCATTCCAGAGTATTCACGTCCGCTCCGTGCTGGATCAGCAGCCGGATCATCGGAGCGTTTCCCTGGCACGAAGCTGTGATCAGCGGCTCGGGGTCGTCGATGCGCGGATGGTTGAACGCCTCCAGCAAAACAGAAACGGTCGGGATGTTCCCCGACTTTGTGGCCTTTCTAATCAGGTCGGTCTCCTCATGGGCTGAGAACGCGGGCAGTCTTCTGAGGAGTACCCTCATCACATCAGGGAAGCCGCTTGTTGCGGCTATGTTCAGGAACTCGGGCGCGTAGTCGCGGAGCGGCGCACCATAATTGAGCAGGCGTTGGACAATCTGAGAATGGCCGTGGCGAACTGCGGACCTGAGCGCGGCGTTATCGCATGCGTCAACGCCAACTCCATTCGTGAGCAACTCCTGAACGAGGGCAATGTCCCCTGACGCTGCCGCCCATCGAAGAGCTTGGTCGCTGTTGATATTAGGATTAGGTGTTTTCACAGAGGATTCATTCACCAGCGGTTGCGACGACTTTGCTCCTCACGCCTACGGCGTTCTTCCTCACGGCGGCGTTCCTCCTCCTGCCGCCGGCGGTTTTCCTCTTCCTGGCGGCGTCTTTCCTCTCGCTCCCTTTCCAATCTGGCGCGTTCCTCCGCGCGCTGCTGCTCGCGCTGGTGCCATTCGCGGTCTCGCTCATTGGTGTCGTGCCAGCCCATTCGTTTGTTGTGGTCGGCGTAGTTTTTCCAATATTCGCTGTCTGCCATAGAGGTCCTATTCGTTATTGTGGATGATGGATTCTGCAATTCGCTGGGGCTTGTTGCTATCCGGGTGGGGCGCAAGCACGAAGTGCTTGCCACGTTGTCAGGTGACTGCGTGGTGGGGTGAGTCATAGAAGAGTAAGATCCTGGTGAGTGGTGATGCGACGGCCGGCGTCGGCGAAAACGAGGCCGGCGCCGCGTTGCAGCGCGGCGTTTGCCGCCCGCATCGTGTTGCCGCTGGTGGCGACGTTATCCACGAAGTAGATTTGGCGGTGGCAGAGGGGCGAGAGCGCAGCTATGAGTCGGTGATCTTCGGGGGGAGTCGGTGGCAGGTTTCGGCGGTGGCGAGAGCATTGGGATTCAATTGGCTGAGTGCGGCGGATGGCCTTAGCGACTTCAGCACCGGGCCGGCGGCGAGCAATGAGGCTGGCCAGGATGGTGTTCGCGCGGGTCGAGCCGTCGCTAGCCGGGATCGGGACAAGCCAGCACGGGCTTTCAATGAGGGCGGCCATTTCGCGGGCGGCGGTGTCGAAGTCGGAGAATGAACTTCGCGGGTCTTTAAGGGCATACGCAAGCCGGCGGGTCTCGGTTTCGACCATGCTCAGCGGACCTTGGCGGAGCGATTTGTAGTTTCGAGCGGCAAGAATTTTCATTGAGCGGAGGGATTTGGGTTAGTGCGGTTGAAGGCTCGAATGAGGCATGTAGATCAAGGGGCGGCCGCAAGCACGACAACTCGTTCAATGGAGCCTGAACTCCAAGCGGCTGGTGTCGGGCTGAGGGAGGAGGATCGCGGAGCGGATCAGGTACAGGACATTGCTCAGGAGTCCGGCCTCGTCGTGGCCGCTGACGGGGAGCGGAATGGCGACGCCCACCTTAGAAGCGCGCTGAGTTATGAAGACCTTGAAGCAGACACTCCTCAGTCCGCGAGCGGGCGACTGAAAGCCGCCGAGCACGGGGATAGGATCGTGTTCATAGGGGCCCCGCGTGCCCTTCTGCCTGCGTCTGATTGCTAAACAGGGGCAACGAGTTTCGACGCGCGGCCAGGGCGGAAGCCACCGTCAAGAGCAGATGATGATCTTCGGGCGTGCCGGGGCCCAGGCGAATGAACTAGCGGCGAAGCGCCCGAAGGGCAAGCTGCGGAGCCAGTAGGGCGAGGTCCCGCCCGGCGCCGAGACGGCGGAGATCGAGGGCTGGGAGCCGTTCGCCTGGAAGCACAAGGCGCTGCGGCATTCGTTCATCAGCTAACGGCTGGTGGCGATCCAGAATACGGCGCAGGTCGCGTTGGAAGCGGGGAACAGTCCGCAAATGATTTTCCGTCACTACCGGGAACTGGTGCGGCCAATGGACGCGGAAAAATGGTTTGCGGTGACGTCGGCGAGCGTCGAGGCCGCGAACGCGGCGCAGGAAGGCGACAAGGAAGGGAAGATTGTCCCGTTGCCGAAAGCGGCGGCGGCGTGAGGCTGCGAAAGGCTCGCGTTTCCATGGTGCCGGGTGCATGCTGGCTACGGATTGGCTTATGGATTCCCAGTTTCTAGCGCAGGTCCTGAGCACCGCCGAGATGGCAACCGACGGCGGCGCTCGAAGCGTGCCGCTGCGGCCTTCCGGTCCGGGTGAGTCGCCTTTCGTGGATGAGAGGCATCGGCGCCGGTTCATGGCCGCGTGTCACCGGGCTTTCGAGAAGGCGCAGGACCAGATTGTCGTGCTGCTGGAAAGGCTCGCGGGTGAGCCGGATGACGAGGAGAGGGAGAGGAGCGAGTTAATTCTCAGGAAGATCGCGGATTGCATTGCGGTCCAGATGCTGCAGTACCAGACCCATATCATGCGGCGGTTCTGCATTCACGAGCGGGCGCCAGGGCTCGACATGAAGGCGATAAGGGCGGCGCTGCCTGAGGCTAACCGGTTGAATGCGGAAAGCAGGCAAACCTTTGCGCTGCTCGCGGACCTGACAACGTTCATTCACGTTGCCGACATTCTCCGGCTGGACGGGCGCGATAGGGGCAAGGTGTCTTTGATTGAACTGAAGTCGGGGAAGGTGAACGAGGTCCTGCTCTCAGCCTTGGAGCAGTATCGGCCTGAGCCGGAGTCGTTGAAGCGAATCGCGAGTGACCCGGCAATTCAGGAGGCGCATAAAAGGCAGGCCATGCGGATGATGAATCAGAAGATCCGCGTTCATCGGGCGGAGGAGTTCTTTAAGAGCGATGAGGGCATTGACCCTGGCCTGGGCGTCCCGATTCAGTTGAGCGGGCCGATGATTTACACGCGGTCGTTTGATGCGATGGTTGGCCAACTGTGCGAAGCGGCGAGGGGGAGCGGGTTCGGGGCTGGCACGGTGGACTGGTGCCTGCACATAGGGGCGGGCCACGGTCGTACCCGGGAGGAGGCGACAAAGCATGCTTTTTCTGCTCTGAATCACGCCCTTGGCGTGGCGGCCCAGAAGCAGCCTGACGGATTTCCTGCGGTTCGGGAGGAAGTACTTGCGGCCGTCGGAGGCGAGAGGGATGACAATTTCAAGCTGATTGATCTGTTCGCGAACAATCTCCATTCGATAGCGACGCGTCCGTTCCTGGTTTGGGACGTTGCGCGCTCGCACCTGGCTGATTTGGTTTCAGGAGATATCCGACTGGTGGCGGTGTTCGATCTCCAGAAGTTCGTGTGGGTTGCTCGGCGGGAGGGGGCGAAGCTGGCCTTCGCGAGCCGGCGGGAAAGCGAGGAAATGAAGGCCAAGTTCGGGGCGATCAATATTATGACGTGGGGGCACCGAGCAATCACGTATCCGTACGGAGAAGCTACGATGTTTTTTACGAGCGCGCTGTTCGGGAGGATCATCAATGAACTGATGAGGCCGTTGCAGCTCATCGGGGAGATGTTGCTGCCAAGCCCGGAAAAGGTTGCGGGGTTTGATGCCTGGGGGAAGAAGCACGGTATCAAAGGGCTCAGAGGTGGCGGGGCGTGAGGGAAGGAAACGGAGTTTCCGGTGTGCCGCCCGCACTGAGGGCTAAAGGCTTGCCGGCTTTAATTTCGGCGACGCGTTCAAGACGGATGTGGGGGAGTTAACTCGGCAGGTTGGGGCGGGGCTGGCGAGGCCGCATGACCCGATGGACGGCAAGATTGTACGGGATATTATTAGGCGGGCCAAGACGCACGTCGCTTTTCAGCCGATTCTGCGAAAGCTGCTGCCGACGTAGTTGTCCTGGCAAGGGACTGGGGCTTTTCGGGCTACAGCTTCGGGGCGGGGGGTTCCTCGTGCCCGCTGTCGTCGGCCCGCAAGGCACGGATGACTTTTTGCAGCTCGCGAGCGAAAAGGGAACGGTCTTTGCCCCAGTCGAGGAAGTTGGCGGCGACACGGCTCTTGATTTCCGCCTTCTTGCCGCTCTGGTAGTCTGCCGCGAACAGGAAGCCGTCCAAGTTCAGCGGAATGAGCGCGAGAACCTTTTTGCCCCTCTCCTTCATGAGTTGCGCCTCCTTCTGGAATGCCCGATTGATTTCCCCGTCCACCCACCAGCTGGTGAGCGAGGCTTTGGAGGCACAGAGGAGGACTTTGTCCCAGAGGCGGACGCCCCGGTCGATAGCTTCGTGCAGATCGTCGCCTGGCAGTAACTGATGCTCGTCCAGCCAGCAGCGGATGCCTTGGCTCTGAAGCTGGTCGTGTAGGAGGGTAGCGAATGCCTTGTCGTCGTGACTGTAGCTGATGAAGCAAGAGTAAAAGGGGATTGGGTGCTTCAGGAGGTGCGGCATCTGGCGGATGAATTCCTCGGGCAAGCCGCAGCCCCTGAGGAAGCTCTCCGGAATAGTGCCTTCGGAGCGGTACAGTGTGTCTATGTTGATGATCAAGGGGCCGTCGATGTGTGTGGTGGTTAGGCCCTCGACGCGGGCGAGGTTAACATCGGCGAGGACCGTGTAAAAGAACACGCACTCCGTCAGATTGGTACCGTCCAGGGTCGCTTCGGTGAGATTTGCGTGAGCGAGATCCGCCTTGGCGAGGTTCGCGCCGCTGAGATCGGCGCGGGAGAGATCGCAGTGTCGCAGATCGGCGCCAGAAAGGTCGGCCTTGCAAAGGCGCGCGCGGTAGAGCGTTGTCCCGCTTAGGTCTGCACCGGACAAATCAGATCCTTCAAGGTTAACGAGGTCTGGGTGGAATGCTTTAGGGGATAGCAACTTAGTACCCGAGGCCATCTCTCTCCGCCATTCTTTGAGGCCTTGGAGGCGCAATTTTGAGTACCGTTTCGCCCGTCGGAGGTCTGCAGGGTTTGCCATGGTTAGAGTTGAGGGGGTGGTGGTTGCTCGCGAGCGGCTTCATCGAGGCGCAGGGCGCGAAGAACCTTTTGGATTTCGCGGGTGAGCAGTTTGCGGTTCCTTTCCCACCCAACGAAATTGCCGGCGACACGGCTCTTGATTTCCGCCTTCTTTCCGCTCTGGTAGTCTGCCGCGAACAGGAAGCCGTCCAAGTTCAGCGGAATGAGCGCGAGAACCTTTTTGCCCCTTTCCTTCATGAGTTGCGCCTCCTTCTGGAATGCCCGGTTGATTTCCCCGTCCACCCACCAGCTGGTGAGCGAGGCTTTGGAGGCACAGAGGATTACTTTATCCCAAAGGCGAACACCACGGTCGATGGCTTCGTGCAGATCGTCCCCTGGCAGCAACTGATGCTCATCGAGCCAACACCGGATGCCCTGGGTCTGAAGCTGGTCGTGGAGCAGGCTGGCAAACGCCTTGTCTTCGTGACTGTAGCTGATGAAACAGGAGTAGAACACAGGCGGGCGGGTGAGGAGAGAGTGGAGGTGGGTTAGGAGGTCCTCCGGAACCCCGCAGCCCCGGAGGAACGAATCGGGAATTCGGCCACTGGATTTGAAAATGGTATCGACCCCAATCGACGAGGGTGCCCGGTGCTTCACGGTTGCAAGACCGATGGCGGTGCTTAGGTCGATCCCAGAAAAGCTCGTTTGGCCCACGGCTACACCACGTAGGTCTGTGCAGTGCAGGGTGGTGCAGAACACCTCTGCACAGCGAAGGTCTGAGCTCGTGAGGCGCGCTTTCGTCAGGTCCGTTCCATTGAGACGGGCCCCTCGGAGGTTGGCAAAAAGCAGGTTGGCTTCACTGAAGTTGCTACCGGTCAAGTCCGCGCCTTCGAGATGTGCCCCGCGAAGGCTGGAGTGGCGAAAGTCCGCGAAGCTGAGGTCCGAGCCGCTGAGATTGGCGTTCCGGAGGTCCGCTTTCTGGATGGACGTTTTGGTTAACTTCATGTCAGAGAGGTGAGCTCTTCTGAGGCTTGCGCCATCGAGGTTTGCACCGGTGACGTCGGGTCTGATTTCGAGGTGCTCTGCGCGCCATTGATTCCAGGTCGCTACGCCCTTTTGCAGTAGTTCAAGATGCTCCGGGTTTGCCATGGCATGGTGTTTTTAGTGGGAAGGGAAGCGGTCTGGGCGGGCCAGCCGGGCGGCCCATTTGGCGGTTTCGCGGAGGTGGGGGAGCTCGGCGACGACGTCGGCGCGGATGGAATTCTGGAGGGGGATGATTTCGTTCAGGACCCAGAGCGCGTCCTCGCCCATTTCTTTGCTGGCGAACAATTCGGGCAGGTCGGCGGCTCGCCGTTTTTGCGGAGGAGGACCTTGTCTTCGTCGGTGATGTCGAGGTCGAGGATCTCGGCCACCCGTATTGTAGGGAGGGTCGATGACGATGCAGTCAACCTTGCCGGCGTAAACTGAGAGTGGGGCCTTTAGGGCGTGCAGATTATCGCCCTGGATGATGAGGTTGTCATCGAGCGTTGGTTTCTGTCCTTTGGCGGGCAGGGACTTCTTGGGGTCGATGACCAGCTCGCGGAAGGGGACGGAGAGGTGGTGGGCATAAATGAAGGACTTGCCTTTGAAATCAAGTGTCGGCATGCGCGTCGGGTCCAGTTTGCTAACATTCTCCGCCAGGTTTTGCCATAGCGTAGGAGTTGTAACGGATTTCGGGAGGAATTTCGAGAATTCGTTTTTGAGTGACTGGGGAAAGCGTTCGAGCGTTCAGTATCAACGCAAAACGAGATTGCAAAACGAGATTGCAGCCGCGGTGCGACTTATGCCATCCTGCCCGGTGGATGCGCCGGGATTATTGTGGTAGTCGCTGATGTGTGAGAATTTGGCCTGCGCGGGAGCGTGAGCCTGTGCGGGCGGCAGTTCAGTTTCGGAACCAAACTATGGGTCACATCCGAATCGGAACACTGCCGGCAACGCGGCGGTGGAAAGACGTCATCGGCCTGATAGCTGAGGGCGTGGAAGCCGCACGAGTGGCGGAGGCCGTGACTCATGCTTGGGAGCAGGCTTTCAATACCGTCCGCAACGACGCCGGTTTTCGGGAGGCCGTGTACCTGCTGATGCAGATCGGCGTCGCCGGGAAGAGCCGAGACCCGACTGGACACCTAAGCTCGGTGGGCGTGGAAGTTTCGGGTGCCGGGTCCGTGGTCGAGGTGGCGATGGCCATTAGCGCCGCGATGGAACAGCGGTTAGAGGGCAGCCGGCAGAGGTCAGATTTTGGCGAGTTGGCGCAGCGGGCGCTGGTGGGAGCGGTAACGGAGCAGCTGCAACGGCGGATGCCGACGTTGCTGGAGTCCACGGCGGATGACGTGGGCGGGGCGGTGAAGAAATGCGGGAGGGACAAAGCGTTCGGGGAGTTGTCGCGGGAGTTTTTCGCCCGGATGGCAAATGAGTGCCTGAGCTATTTCCTGTCGAAGACACTGCCGGCCCAAGTGGGCGAGGGTCGACGGTTCGCGACGACGGGGCAGTTGGCAGGGTTTGAGCAGGCGATGCGAACGCATTGCGCGGAGGCGGCAGAGATCGTGGAGACCTACAGCAGCGGGTGGTTCTCCAAGGAGTTGCACGAATCAGGCAAGATCACCCGGGATAGCGCGGAGCGGTTCGGGTGGTTCGGGCTGGAAAAAGTGCGCGGCGAATTGGCTGCGCGAGCGAGGGAGGATGCAAAGTAGGCATATCATCCCTTGCGGTGGGTTAACAGCGACGGACCCGGCGAACGACGGGGCCGAGGTGCTGCCGCTGAACCTGTGGTCCGGGCGGTGGGATGGGAACGACATCAAGCTGGAGATGGGGGACTTGCACAAGAAATTGTACAAGGCCGTGCCGATGGAGTTCCGGGACCTGTTGGAAATTGCGGCTTACGTGTATTGCGCGGACCAGGCGACGCGGCGCGGCGGGAAGAATGTGGACGGGTTCGGGGACGATTGGCGGCGGCATTTCGTATTCACGATACCGGTGCGGCGGCCCGGATTCTGGAACAAGGCAGAGGTGAAGGACGTTTTGCGGGGGACGCTGGAATTTCTGTCGGAGGATTACTTTGACTTTCAGTTCGTGGCGGCGAAGAACGCGCCGACGATGGACGAGTATTTCCCGAACCTGGTGAAGGGCGGGCCGGGTGATGGGGTCGAGGGCGTGGTGTTGTTTTCGGGCGGCCTGGATTCGCTCGCCGGTGCGGTGGAGGAAGCGGTGGCGCAAAGGCGGCGGGTGCTGCTGGTGACGCACAAGCCGACTGACAAGTTGAATGGGGTTCATGCGGCGTTGGAGGCGGGGTTGGCGACGAAAGCCGGGAAGTTCGCGCCGACGCACCTGTACGTCAGGATAAACAAGGACAGCGACCTGAACCGGAATTACACCCAGCGGACGCGGTCGTTCCTGTATGCGGCCGTCGGCGCGGCGGTGGCGCGGATGCAGGGGTTGGACCTGCTGCGGTTCTACGAAAACGGGGTGGTGACCATGAACCTGCCGGTGTGCGCCCAGGTGGTGGGGTCACGGGCAACGCGGACAACACATCCGCGGGTGCTGACCGGGTTCGAGAATCTATTCAGCCTGGTGGCGGGCAGCCGGTTCCGGGTGGAAAACCCGTTTATTTGGGACACGAAGGCGGATGTCATCAAGCGGATTCTGAAACACGGCTGCGGGGATTTGATTGGCGCGTCGGTGAGTTGCGCACATACGTGGACCTATTCGCACGAGCACCCGCACTGCGGGACTTGCTCACAGTGCATTGATCGGCGGGTGGGAATCGTGGCGGCCGGGGCGGAGAATTTAGACCCCGGCGACAAGTACAAGAGCGACGTGTTCACCGGGGCCCGGCCGAAGGACGAGGACCGGATGATGGTGGCGACCTACGTCGAGCGAGCGAATGAGCTTGCGAAGCTGGGGAGCGTGACGGATTTGATTGCCCGCTATCCCGAGGCGGTGCGGATGCTCAAATTTCTCGAGGGGAAGCCGGTGGCAGCAGCGGCGAAAGTGCTGGACCTGCACAGGCGGCACGCGGCTGAGGTCAACGGGGCCATCGAGCGGATGCTGGCCTCCAAGGTGAAAGAGATGCGGGAGGGTAGTTTGGATCGGGATTGCCTGCTGCGGCTGACTTATGATTCTGGGGGCGGCGGCGCGGTAGTGGCGCCGGCGGCGCAGCCGATCGCTGAGCGGCAGGAGGAGCGATGGGAAAGGGAGGGCGAGGGGGCGGATGTTTATCGGTTGTGGAAAGGCGGGGGCTGGTGGAATCTCGTTTTTCAGGGTGAGCGGGATGTGGTCGAGTCTGACCGTGGGGTCGAGTTGATTGAGTATCTGTTGAAGCACCCGCCCGATGAGGCGATGCATGCCTCGAACCTGGAAGCCCTGGTGGATGGCAGGCCGTTGGTTGATGGGGCCGGAGCGATAGATGTGGATGGGTACCCGAACGGAAACGGCGAGGGCGACAGGGCGATTGAGCTTGGGGGTGTGATTCAGGAGGGTGCGGGCAAGAAGCTGATGGGCACCATAACGCTTCCGGCGCTGAAAGCGGAGTTGGCTGGACACCGGCAGGCGATGAACGACCCGCTGCTGCCGCAGAACGAGCGCGATGACGCGCGGAAGAAGTTGAACGAGTTGCTGCAAGCGCATCAGCGCGGCGGGAAGATTGCTGGGGCGGCGGGGCGCGCGGCTGACCGGGTGCGAAAGGCTATCAAGGCGAAGATTGACGGGTGGAAGAAGTTGGAGCGGACGAAGGGGAAACCGAACAAGGTCGTGCAGGCTTTCGCCGCTCACTTGGAACAGCATTTGTGGCTGCCTTCGATGGGCGGCAGGGGCCGGGCCGGGGCGTCGGGCCGGCCTGGTTGCTTCACGTACGAGCCGCCCAATGGTGTGATTTGGAAGGACTGACATAGCGAGATTTGCGGCTGTGACCCGCGAGGGAAAACCTTAGCGGGGTTTTTTTTGCCCGGAAGCGTTTTTTCCGCGCGCGGAACCGAGAATTCCGCCCAGCCCTTGTGACGGGCGAATGGTTCGCCGCAGTCACAAGAACATAGTAATTATGAGAGCATATGGGTGTTTCGTGAATAAGTGGAACGTTTGGAGGGTGAGGGTATGAGTGCGACCAGTTTTCTCAGAACGGTTGACCGGGTCGCCGTGATGAACGAACATTGGCTTTTTCTCGCATCGTTATGCCTCCTGCTGCTTTTGGGAGCTGCTGTAATCCGATGGCTGGCAAAGCGGCTTGAGTCCCATTGGGAGGAAAATGGGCAGCCAGGTGCGGCCAGTCGGCGAAGGTCAGCGCCCACTCCGGTGGGCCAAAAGAGAATGGCGGTCAGGCTCGTTGCTCATATAAGGAGGAACAAGCGCTCCTTCATTTTTGAGCTGCGCCGGTGAGAACTTGTTCCTTCCGGTCCAATCTCCATGGGGTGCCACGCAGCCAGTGGGAACGCCACCGGGAGCGCGCGATGAGATCTTTACCGGTGAGGGGGTTGCTCATGAAGCGCCATGTCCAACTGGAGCGATGACGCGAGTGCCGGTGCAGGAGCTTTTGAGACCATCGGAGCTGGCTTGGCAGGGCCGTTGAGGTTTTGCCGTCGGCAGATTTCCTCCGCCTCTTCGGGCGAAAGCTCCCTGCCGTCCCTATTGATGACGGTGATTCTCAGCTCGTCTTCCTCAGGTTCTGTGGTTTTGGCATGCTCTTTTTCCGTTTCCGGGCTGGCACTTGCGGCCGCTTGATTTCGGGCTTTCTTGACCCAGGCGGGGAGCATCTCATCCGGGATGTTCGTATCCAGGAGTGGAGCAGCGTTCGCGGCGTGACCGGCGGGGTTCTTGTCGGGACAGAACACGAATCGGGCAGCGCTGTTTACGAATACAATGCGAAAGCAGGCCATGTCGGGCGCAGCGACCGGTGCGTCCCCAATTAGAGTTTGGGGTACGCCGTCGGGGAATAAATCGATGCGCCGAACCTTCCGCCGGATGTCCTCGCGCAACCGCAATCGTGATCCTTCATCCCCGTCTTTTATCAATTCTCGCATTTTATCGGCCGACTCGGTCAGCGCATTGCGGCGGTCAGCGATCCCTTCCACCTCGCGGTCAAGCTGTCGAAGGGTGTTTTCCGCTTCCAGTTTCTGATCGTCCAGTTTGGAAAGCTCGTCGAGTAAACTCGCAGGTGGTCTGGCGGCTTTCTTTGCCAGGTCCACCAGGTGTGCGATTGAGTTCTGAATTTCTTCACACTTGGCCCGCTGGGCTGCCAATTTTCTTTGCGCCGCCAATTCCTCCGCTGGCGCTTGCTCCTTGGCGATGGTACTCCAGTCCAGCCGGAGCACGTAGTCTAAGAACCAGGTTTCGAACCATTCGTACCGCCAGCTTGCGGCCTTGGCTCCTTTGTTCATTCGGCCATAATCGCTCACAAGATAACGCCAGCGACCCTGTCGGACCCCGTTCTGGTCAGGCCGTGGACGCTTGCTGACAAATCGCATGGGGACGTTGTTGAGCCCGTCAAAGGCTATTCCGGCGAAGATATTGCTCACGTGCGCCCCGACTCGCCCGGGGGTCGAGGTCTTCCGGCGCATTTGGGCGCGCTGCCACATGGCGAGATCGATGACTGGCGGATAGTAGTCTTTGACGGGATCCCCGACCGGAATGCTCTTCCGCTTGAGGCCCCGCTCGCGCCTGTGCGGCTGGTAATCCCCAAGAACGGATCTCGTCCGCAATAAAAAGCGGACGTACGAAAACTGCCACCCGTTGAAGCGCCTGCGGATGCACATGGGGTACGCCTCCTCCAGCAATAGACGATTTAGCCGAACGCTGTCCTGATTTGGGCCATTGGCGCGCAGGAGGTATTGGGTTTGAGCGGAGAGGCTGACACCGTCGAAGCGTTTCGGGTCGTAGATCGTACATCCGGCAACAACGATGCCAAGTTCGTTAATCAAAGCTTCGGTGATCGGGCGCGGGTCCTGGTCCGAGGTATAGGCGCCCAGCGACTGCCTGGTTGACTCAGCAAAGAGGTCGCGGAGGTAATCCGAAACCGGGTTTTCGCGCTGTCGAAGTTGCTCGACGAACAGGGGGAGATCACAAATATCCCCCGCGACGAATTTTTTTCCACGGTCCCCCCAGGCTGGGATTCCCTCGGAATTGAGGATTTTCGCGATCGTCTGGTGGCCGGTTCCCGCATTACTCAGTTCGTAAATGCGGCGGACGATGGCAGCACGCTCTTGAACGATGGTGAATGACTTTTTGTCTGAATTCAGGCTCAGCCAGGCTGGGCATTGGCCTGTGAGTTTTTCCTCGCGGACCGTTCGGCGTTTGGCGTCCCACACCGCCTTGAGGCGTCTCGACTTCATCATGCTCTCCTCGTGGGCTCGCATCATAATCACGAGCGATAGCATCAACCGGCTGATGTCGTTATTGATCGTTTCCTTGCTATAAACCTGCTCGTCCGTCAGCGTAACGACGACGATGTTGGCGTTGATCATCCTCATGAACAGCGTCATCTGCTCGGAAATGGTGTCGCGGGATAAGCGATCGAGCGATTCCACGAGCAAGTACGAGCCCGGTTCCACTATTCCCGTCTCCACGGCATGCAGGAAAACAGCAAGAGCTCCCTTCGTCCGATTCGCGCCCGTAAAGCCGGAAAGGCCACGGTCGAACAGCGTCAAGGACGTATCCAGGTACAATCCATGCTTGGTGGCGTACTGTGATGAAAGCTCGGTTTGCCGCCGCAGGCTATCGCCTTGGGCCTGGAGCGCGGTTGAAAACCGGATATAGCTGTATGCTTTTGGCATTTTTCGCGTGGTCATAATACAGGATTTGATTGGTCATATGCAATAAACCTTTGTGGTAGCGATCAGCGGCGGCGGCAATCACAGCCTGGCCTTGTTGGCGGACAACACCGTCGTGGCTTGGGGCCAGCCTGGCGCCGTCTGGTCGGAGGTCCCCGCGGGTCTGGCCAACGTGGTGACGATTGCCGCGGGACAAGGCTGCTCGGTGGTCCTGCTGGGCAGCGGACCTCCCTTCCTTACCAGCCAGGTCGCCAGCCGAACGGTCCCCCAGGGCGCCACCGCGAATCTCCGGGTCACCGCCTCGGGCAGCCTGCCCCTAAACTACCAGTGGCAATTCAATGGCGTCAACCTCGCCGGCGCCACGCGCCAGGTGCTCTCTTTGCCCAACCTCCAGCCGGACCAGGCCGGAGCTTACTCGGTGTTGGTTACTAACGCCCAGGGGGCGGTTGCCAGCGCAGCCAAAGCCATGGTCCGTCTCAGCCAGCCGCTGACGCCCGGCGAATCCGTCCCGAACTTTGTCCCCGGTTCACTCCTCTGCCGTCCAGACGGGTCGTTCCAGTTTGCTCTCCAGGCGGCGCCCGGCTCGAAACTGGAAGTCCTCGTCTCCGCCAACCTCCGCGATTGGACCTCGTTGGCTACCCTTGACGCGACCAACTCCCAGATCCCTTTTGTCGACGCGACTACCAACTCGGCGCGCCGCTTTTACCGCGCCAGAGTGGTTCCCTAAGCCACGCGTCCAGAAACTCGAAAAGCTCGGGTTGCCGGTCCAGCGTGGCGTTGAGCGGAACTGGACGACACGTTGCCGTCGTGACTTGAGGATCACGACCTCTTGGCCAGTGCTCTTGTTCCATAAGCCGCCATTTCGGAAGCCTGCGCGCCATATAATCCATAGATTTGCCATGACCGCCCCAAAACTCCGACAGCATTCTATGGAGCAGCGGCCCGCCACCTTCGCTCCGATCGTAGAAGATTTCTCACGCTTTGATGTTTGATTACTGGACCCTTACGCCGGGTCGGGCTCGGCCTTGGGCGGAATACCTCCGGGATTGAAATTGAGAAGCGATCGGTTCGGCTCATCGAGCGAAGGTTGGTTATCCAAAGGATCTCGATGAATAAAGGCCTGGGCAGCAGCCCATCGTTTGGCAGAAGGCCTGACTGAAGTGGCTCATGCTGGAATAGCCCACTTCTATCGCCGCCTCCGTGACGTTGTATTTCCCGCTTCGCAGCAGTTCCGCCGCCCGCTGCATCCGCAGCTTCCGCAAGTACTGCGAAATGGTCATACCTGTCTGCGCGGAGAATGTCCGGCTAAGATAAAATGGGCTGCTGCCCACCTGGCGTCCGATTTCCTCCAGCGTTGGTGGCTCTGCGAGGTGTTTTCGCAAAACGGCAATCACCCGTTCCACCCGCTCACGGGCTACCCGCTTCTGGCGGTCGCAGAACAACTCCTCCTCTCCCGGTCGTTCGAAAAGAAAATCGGCTATTAACGCAAGCACCTGGCCCTGATACCAGACAGGGCGGGCGGCTTGAGGACATGGCGGTTCCAGAAGACGGGTAACGAACTGCTCTTGCTGGGTGGTCAACGGCCGCACCTCGCCCGCCCCAGCACGACGGGCGTCTCCGTTCAACAGGCGTTCAACCATTGGATGAAGCGCGCCGTCACAGTTAGCCAACCGAGAGCGAAGGAACTCCGCCGATAGCTGGAGCGTCAAGAAGCGATGTTCCTGCCCCTCGCTCCTACCCAACTCCAACGCGGCGTTTCCAGCTATGAACAACACCGAATCCATCGGCCCCAAAGAAATCCTGGCATCGCCACATGGAAGCGAGGCTTGGCCAGCCACATTCAGGCAAAGGCCAAGGCTCCTGGGATTGAAGACGCTGGCCCTCGCAGAACCGCCAGGGGCCAGGAATTCGTGCCAATTGAGGCTTGCGCCCTGCTCCAATATATTACCGTAAAGGACTCGCCCCCCGCCTTGGGGCGGTTTCCCCAAATCCACACGCGACCCCAGGGTTCCCTTTTTGGCAGCGGGCCAAGATTCGCCGGAGCCCTTTCGAGGACGGCTTTTCAGAATTTCTTTCATCGCATTTTACGAACGATTGGCCGGCATATTAAGACTCAGTCTCAATAACGTCTCATCCTTTTTTGCTAAAAAGGCGCGCAGAGAGTCAAACAGCACGGTTCGCTGCACAGCAGGCGTAGAAGGTCTTGGAAGCGGCCAAAATCAAGGCGGAGGTCCAGGCCCGCCAAGCCTTAACGACCTATCAGTTGATGCAAGCGGGCGTGGGGAAGTTCCGCAAGGAATTGCTTAAAGGCGCCGAGGATGTGCTAATGGCCAAGCGTTACAGCTATAAACACAGCCAATCCACGCTGCTGGACTTGTTCGAATGCCCAGCGCGCCGGCAACGACATCCGCCAGAGCTACAACGATGCTCTTGCGGACGCGGCCATCGCCCTCATGGAAGCCGAGCGAGCGGCAGGACTATGGGACGTTTCCTTCTAGCAGGGCGGCAATTTACCGCTAAAGAATCGCAAGCTACCGGCAGCGAAGGAGACTCACTTCTGCAACGTTGAGCCGATATGAAACTGAAACGCGGATTCACCCTCATCGAGTTGCTCGTGGTGATCGCCATCATCGCGATTTTGGCGGCATTGCTGTTGCCCGCCCTCTCGAAGGCAAGAGAAAGAGCTTCTCGCATCGATTGCACCAGCAACCTGCGGCAGTGGGCACTGGCACTCGCGATGTACCTCGACGACTGCAAGCAAACTTTTCCTCTGGCAAAAATTGCTAACGGAACTCCGGACGCCCCTTCCAGTTATAACGAAGACCAGCCTCATTGGGGCGACTTGGCGACGTTCCACGCCGCCGGCCAGGGCGACAGCGTCTGGTACAATGCCCTGCCGGTCTATGTCGGCGGTCAACCGCTCTGGCAAATCGCCGCCAACCCGGGCAATTTCGCGGCCGGGACGAAGCTCTATAATTGTCCAACGGCTGCCGCGCTTCCGTCCGAGTTTTCCGCCTCAGACCCCGTCCGTATCGTGTTCAACTACGGCATGAATTACAAAGGCGGCACCGGCATGGCTGGTGTCAACTACGGCACGACTTTCACGACCATGATGATCTCGCACCCATCGGCGTTCGTTGTTCTTTCGGACGTCCGCGCCCACTCGACTGAAACCCCGTTCTACGGCTCGAATCCGGCCAATGAAGTGGGTTGTTCCCATTGCTGGGCCGCCCAGATTTCTTCCCGGCACGGCGCTGGCGCGGGGCTCAACTTCGCGGACGGCCACGTCGCGCATTACTCGTATTCCTACATTTGCTCCAACGCCGTCGGCAAAGTCGCCGATCCCGGCCATGTGGACATCAACTGGACAGGCACTGGCTTGCCTGTGCCCTAAGAGACTCTCCCTCGCTCCCTCCAGAAGTTCGAACACAAGAGTTGGGATCGTAGCCGACAGCGCGGTGGACCGTGGATCGTCCTCGCCGCCCAAGCGCCCACGAACGACTGCAACGCCAGGTAGTTGGGGCCAAACCGCTTGATGTTCTCCAGACTTACCAGGTTTGCGCGTGATGTGGTTCCAAGCCCCGCATCGTGGGGAAGCGAGGAGGCTGATTCGTCCGGCTCCCCGCTCGACCGCTTTCTTGTCATCCGATCCGGAGTTCTCGATGCCGATTATGTAACCATCAGGCGAGGTCGAACCGGTCGAGGTTCATAACTTTGCTCCACGCGGCTACAAAATCGTGGAGGAATTTCTCCTGGGAGTCGGCACAGCCGTACACTTCCGCCAGGGCCCGCAGTTGGGAGTTCGAACCGAAGACAAGATCGACCCGAGTGCCAGTCCACTTGAGCGCGCCGGTTTTACGATCGCGGCCTTCAAACACCTCGGCGTCCTTCGAGACCGGCTTCCACTCCGTGCCCATGTCCAGCAGGTTTACGAAGAAGTCATTGGTTAGCGCCTCTGGCCGCTTAGTGAAAACGCCATGCTCGGAGCCTCCGAAGTTGGTCTTCAGCACGCGCATGCCGCCCACGAGCACCGTCATCTCGGGTGCGCTCAAGCTCAGCAACTGCGCCTTGTCCACCAGGAGCGTTTCGGCCGGGACGCTGTATTTGGCCTTGAGGTAATTGCGGAAGCCGTCCGCGATGGGTTCGAGGACGGCGAATGAGGCCAAATCGGTTTGCTCCTGAGAGGCGTCCACGCGTCCCGGCGTGAAGGGGACCGTGAGCTGGTGACCCGCGTTCTTCGCCGCTTGCTCGACGCCTGCGCATCCGGCCAAGACGATGAGGTCCGCCAGTGAGACCTTCTTGCCCCCAGACCGCGCGTGGTGGAACGCGCTCTGGATGCCCGCCAACGTCTCGAGCACCTTTGCCAGTCGGGCGGGTTGGTTGACTTCCCAATCCTTCTGCGG
>Ga0316217_10001312_pt1 | contig 32840 bp, 25 predicted proteins | sample 1anoAmetaG_FD_203633 | JGI IMG/M metagenome (GOLD analysis project Ga0316217, IMG submission 203633) | Freshwater microbial communities from Trout Bog Lake, Wisconsin, USA - 1anoA | ecosystem: Environmental > Aquatic > Freshwater > Lake > Hypolimnion/Profundal zone | place: USA: Wisconsin...
GGAAGCCGCTCCTCCTCTGGCACATGACCCGCGACGAGTTCCTGCTGCGTGACTTCCTGCAGAGCTGGCTCTTCCCTGCCTACGAGCGCGGCACCTACCGGCTGCGGCCGGAGGACCTGCATAAGTACCTTCTGGGGATCGGGAAGCGGGGTGGCACGACCGAGCACGCGTGGAGCGAGACCACGCTGCACCGCGTCGCCACGGCCCTCTTGCGGCTCGCCGTCGACTTCGGGCTCGTGCGCGGCACAATCACCAAGGAGTTCGCGTCGTACCACCTCCCGGAGCGCAGCTTCCTGTACCTGCTCCACGCGATGCTGGACGACGTGGGCACGCCAGCGAAGGTCGTGGCGGCCCCCGACTGGCGCATGTTCCTCATGCACCCGGCCGACGTCGAGCACGAGCTCCTCCGCCTACACCAGTTCCAGAAGCTCGAGTACCACGTCGCCGGGAGCTTGGTTCAGCTCAAGCTCCCGTGCACGAGCCCCCGCGAGTACGCAGAGAGGATGGTTGCATGAGCGACCTCGAGAAGCGCCTACGTGAGGGGCTCGAGCCCATCCTGGCCCTCCATGACCCCCGCGCGCGCATCAGCGCGTACCACGACATGCCGTACGCCCTGTTCCGGTACGACCCGGAGGAGGAGTTCGAGCTGCGAAAGCAGGTCACGCTGCTCGAGACGCGGCTCACGCAGAAGGGGAAGCGCATCAAGCGCATCTCCCTCGCGGAATGCCTCGACGAGGCCATGCGCTCGCAGCGACCGCTCGAGGAGTGGTTCGCGGCCGAACGTGAGCAGGGGGTCGAGACGGTCGTCGAGACCGTCCACTCGGTGCTCGCGGAGTTCACGCCGCTCGTCGAGCTCGTCGCCGCACGCATGCCGGCGGCCCCCGACCCGCTCACCGACATCGTCTTCGTCACCCGTACCGGTGCGCTCTTCCCCGTCTACCGGACCTTCTCGCTGCTCGAACAGCTCAAAGGCCGGGTGTCTGTGCCGACCGTTCTCTTCTACCCCGGCGTGCTCGACGGCGCGGCCGGCCTTCGCTTCATGGGCGTCCTCGATGCCGAGCACAACTACCGTCCGAAGATCTTCTGAGGGGACCGCATCATGGCGACGTCGCTCATCCGCAGCCTGTTCGACAGCAAGATTGACCGTCGCATCGAGGAGGTCATCAAGGTCGACCAGAACGACGACGACATCCTCCGCGAGGAGGTCCACGAGTACGTCGTCACCGACGCCATCCGGGCGCACTACACGAGCATCTTCGAGGCGTACCGGGAGACCCCGAACAAGCCCCACGAGGGGATCGCCATCTGGGTTTCTGGGTTCTTCGGGTCGGGCAAGTCCAGCTTCGCGAAGATGCTAGGCCTCTCGATCTCGGACCGGCACGTCGGCGGCGAATCGCTCGCTGCGCAGTTCGGTCAGCGGACCGGTGACAAGAAGCTGCAGGTGCTGCTCAAGGCCATCGGCGAGAAGATCCCGACGCACGCCGTGATCTTCGACGTTTCGACCGACCGAGGCATCAAGAGCGGGAACCAGACGCTCACCGAGATCATGTACCGGCTCTTCCTGCAGAGCCTCGGGTACTCGAAGGACCTCGACCTGTCCGAGCTGGAGATCGCGCTCGAGGGCTCGGGTCAGCTCGAGCCCTTCACGAGCCGCTACCAGGCCGAGTTCAAGAAGCCGTGGGACGACGACAAGGGGCTCGTCGCCTTCTCCCTCGGACGCGCGAGCAAGGTCATGCACCTCCTCGAGCCTGCCACCTACCCGGTCGCGGATTCGTGGGTCAGGGGGGTGAAGGACAAGGCTGACATCTCGTCGGGTAAGCTCGCCGAGCGCGCAACGGAGCTAATGAAGCGCCGCAAGCCTGGCCACAGCCTCATGTTCGTCGTGGACGAGGTCGGACAGTTCGTGGCGCGCGACGTGCAGAAGATGCTCGACCTCCAGGCAGTTGTGCAGAGCCTCGGCGTGAAGGGGCGCGGCAAGCACTGGATCGTCGTCACGTCGCAGGAGAAGCTCGGCGAGCTCGTGGGCGGCATCGATGACAAGCGCATCGAGCTCGCGCGTCTGATGGACCGGTTCCCGCAGCAGGTCCACCTCGAGTCCTCGGACATCTCCGAGGTCACGAGTCGACGCGTCCTGCACAAGAACGCGGCGGCGGAGGCTGCGCTCGGCAAGTTGTTCGACGAGCACCGGAGTCGCCTCACCGAGCACACGCGGCTGTCGGCGGACATCAAGCTCCCCGAGCTCACGCGTGACAGCTTCGTCGACCTCTACCCCCTCCTCCCCTACCAGATCGACCTCATTATCCAGGTCGTCTCGGGGCTCCGGACCCAAGGCGGCGCCAGCAAGCACGTCGGTGGCGCCAACCGGACCATCATCAAGCTCGCGCAACAGCTCCTCATCAACCCCGCCGTGAACCTGGCGGACCAGCCCGTCGGCGCGCTCGCGCGGCTCGACCAGGTGTACGACCTCGTCGAAGGGAACATCGGCTCGGAGGTGCGCGCGAAAATCATGGGCATCCCCAAGCAGACGGAGCACCCGCTCGCCCAGGCCGTCGCCAAGGTGATCTGCCTGCTCCAGTACGTGAAGAGCGTGCACCGCACGGCCGAGAACATGGCCGCCGCGCTGTACCCTGGTGTGGCGTCGGACTCGCAGCTCGCATCGGTCAAGGCAGCGCTCTTGGAGCTCGAGCGCACCCACAACGTACGTCGCGGCGATGACGGCTATCGCATCCCGACGCCCGCGGAGGACGACTGGGAGCGAACGCGCATGGGGCTCCAGCCGAAGCCGGGCGACGCGCACCGGCTCTACGCTGAAGTGCTCGCGGGCTTCTGGCAACCGCAGCCGTCGCACACGCTGCACGAGACGAAGACGTTCAAGGCGGGCCTGGCCATCCATGGCCGTGACGCCGTCGATGGCGACGTGGTGTTTCACCTGCATCTGGCTGAAGACGGCAAGGCGTTCGAGACGCTCGCGGCCGAGCTGCGCGCACGCAGCCAGCAGGAGAAGAAGAGCGTCTTCTGGGCGGTCGCCCTCGGCGACAGCATCGACCGGGAGACCGTCGAGCTGTTTCGCTCGAAGGAGATCCTCGCTCGGAAGGAGCGGGAGGCGAAGGGCGAGGACGTGCTGTCGCTCATCGGCGAGGAGAAGGTACGGCTGCGCCGGCATCAGGAGGAGCTCCGCCGCCTTCTCAAGGCGGCGTGCCTCAGCGGGAGCGTCTACTTCCGCGGCAATGACCGGAGCCCAACCGACCGCGCGGTCGACGTCGGCAAGAGTGCGTCCGATATCCTGGCTGAGGTCCTGCCGGACGTCTTCGAGCGCTTCAAGGAGGCTGCTGCCCGGTCGAGCGACCTCAAGAAGGGGCTCGATGCGCTGTTCGTGGCGGACAACCTCCAGGGGCTCCCGCCGGTCTTCACGCAGCTCCGGCTCCTCCGCGATGAGAAGGGCAAGGCGGTCTTCAACGTGGATGCCGGACCGCTCCAGGAAGTGATGGGTCGCATCGAAGCGCGCGCAAACTACGGCGAGACCGCCAGCGGCAAGTGGCTCGTCGAAGAGCTAGGGAAGGAGCCGTTCGGCTGGGATTTCGAAGCCGTCCGCCTTTTCGTTCTTTCGCTCCTCGGGGCGGGCAAGATCGAGGCGATGAGCAAGGGGCAGAGCATCGACTCGGCGACGGGGGTCGACGCCAAGGAGATGTTCTCGAACAACCCCGTGTTCCGGCAGGCGTCCTTCCGGCCGAAGAGTGGGCCCGATTTCCAGGAACTTGTGAAGGCCGCCGAGGCGTTCAAGGAAACCTTCGGGCGCGAGGTGAAGCAGCTCAACCCCTCCGCCATCGTCGGAGACATCCGGCGGGAGGTGGCTCGCCACGAGGAGACCGTCATGACGGTCCTCGGGCAGCTCACTGCCGAGCGGCTGCCGGGGGGCACGCTGCTGGAGCTCGCCCTCGGCCAGATGAAGGCGATTCTTCGCGGCTCCGAAGACAACGCGATCGCCACGTTCAATGCTTCGCACCGTTCCATCAAGGACGCTGTGAGGCGCGCGTCCGACCTGGAGCAAGCCCTTACCGAGCCACGGATGCGCGACCTCGCACGCGCGAGGACGGCCGTTGCCGTCGCGATCCCCTTTCTGCGCCAGGAGTCCGACGTCGCAGAGCCGTTGCGCGGCAAGGCCGACGCACTGGAAGACCTGCTGACGCGCGAGACCTTCTTCCGTGAGCTACCTGCCATCGAACAGCACACGACCGCACTCGACGCGGAATACGACCGCCGATACGCGCAGGCGACCCAGGAGCGGGGGAATGCTTACACGAAAGCCTTCGAAGGCCTCGTGAAGACACCAGGCTGGCAGGAGATTGACGAGGACGAGCAACGGCGCATCGCGGGCCCCCTGCGCCGAGGGATGACGCAAGACGCCGACCGGCTCCCCATCGCGCAGCTCCGCTCGGACCGCGACGCGTGCGACGCGCGGCTGAAGGCTGCCATCGCCGAGGTCCGCCGCCTCGTCGAAGGGGAGCGGCTCGTCACCGTGAACTTGGGGGGGTACTTCGGCGGCGGAATCGAGACTGAGGAGCAGCTCGACGCAGCAATCGAGGGCATCCGTGAGGAGTGCGCGCGGTACATCGGGGCCGGCAAGAAGGTCGTCGTTCAATGAGCGTCCACAGTCATGGATAAGGACTCTCGCAACGCCATCGAGCGCGCGACTCAGCGCGCCCGGAAGCTCCTCGAGGAGGACTTCGCCACGCAGCTCGAGGGGGACTTCGACGTCCAACGCACGGGAGCCCTGGCCCCGAAGGCGGGCCCCCACCTCACCCGGCGCCAGGCGTTCCTTCGGGAGCGCGTCATCGCGGCCATCGATCACAAGCTCGCCGCGGGAATGAAGCCCGTCGAGGCAGTCGCGGACTACCTCCGCGACGCTGCCTTCACCACGCTGAACCGCTTCGTCGCGCTCAAGATGCTGGAAGCGCGCGACCTCGTGCAGGAGTGCGTCACGAAGGGGGAGCATTCGTCCGGCTACAGGGAGTTCTATGGCCTCGCCGCCGGTGTCGCCCTCCTCCCGCAGAGCGCCGGGTATCGCCTCTACATCGAGAGCCTCTTCGACGAGCTCTCGACCGAGGTGAAGGTTCTCTTCGACCGGCGCGACCCGTCGAGTGTGCTCTGGCCGAAGCGCGCGAACTTCGAGGGACTCCTCGGGATTCTAAACGCGAGCGAACTTGCCGGCGTCTGGGGCGAGGACGAGACCATCGGCTGGGTCTACCAGTTTTTCAACGGCCAGGACGAACGCCGCAAGATGCGCGACGAGAGCGCGACGCCGCGCAACGGCCGCGAGCTGGCCGTGCGCAACCAGTTCTTCACGCCCCGCTACGTCGTCCAGTTCCTCACGGATAACACGCTGGGACGCATCTGGTACGAGATGCGCGGAACTGAGACGGTGCTCGCCGAGCGCTGCGAGTACATGATCAACGAGCCCGACGAGACGTTCGCGCCGCGCTCCAAGAAAGATCCGCGCGACCTGCGCGTGCTCGACCCGGCGTGCGGCAGCGGACACTTCTTACTCTACGCCTTCGACCTGCTCCTCACGATCTACGAGGAGTCGTACGCCGATCACAAGAGCCCGAAGAGTGAAGTGACGAGCACGGCGCTCGCGGAGGACTACCCGAGCCTCGATGCGCTTCGGAAGGCCGCTCCGGGGCTCATCCTCGCTCACAACCTCCACGGTGTAGACATCGACCCGCGCTGCGCGCAGATCGCCCAGCTTGCTCTTTGGATGCGCGCGCAGAAGGCGTATCGCGACTTCGGAGTCGGCCGCGCAGAGCGGCCGCAGATCCGCCGTTCGAACATCGTTGTGGCCGAGCCGCTGGTTGCGGACGAGCAGATCGCCAAGGAGTTTGTTGCGAAGCTGGGTGACGCAGAGCTTGAGCGGGTGTTCACCTCGCTCGTGGAGTCGTTGAACATCGCGGGAGACATGGGGCTGCTCCTCCGCGTCGAGCAGCTGGTCACACGCCAGGCCAAACGCGGCCAATCCAGCGACCTTTTCGCACCACCTGAAGAGCGCATCCGCGCCGCGCTCGCGCGCTTCGTCGGCGACGAGGGCTCACGCGCGAACACGCGACGCCGCCTCTTCGCAGACGATGCGGCACATGGGGTCGCATTGCTCGGCGTCGCTGAGAAGAAGTTCGATGCGGTGCTGATGAATCCGCCGTTCGGCGCGGGCAGCATCCGCGCGAAGAAGGAGTTCGAGAAGGCCTACCCCAGGACAAAAAACGACCTGTACGGAGCCTTCGTCGAGCGTGGGATCGAACTGCTTGCATCCCGCGGTCGCGTCGGTGCAATTACGTCGCGCACCGGATTCTTCTTATCGAGCTTCCAGAAGTGGCGCGAAGAGGTGCTGCTGTCCATTGCTCCGCCCATAGCCGTTCTTGACCTCGGTTACGGAGTAATGGACTCCGCGATGGTGGAGGCCGCCGCGTACTGCGTTGAGAAGGACGCCTCCGCAGACTCGTGCGTAACGTGGTTCATTCGCTTGACGTCTGCTGACGACAAAGTCGGCTCACTGCGTGATCAGCTCGTGAGGATCGCCCGCGGGGAGGCGAGCGACGATTGCTTCCACATTCCCATCAATAGCTTGCGAACGATCCCGGGTTCTCCGTTCGCATACTGGGTGAGCGACGGCGTGCGCAGGCTATTTGGCAAGTTCGAGCGATTTGAGCGCGAGGGCCGAACGGCGAAACAAGGCCTTACCACTGCGGACGACTTTCGCTTCGTTCGTGCATGGTGGGAGGTAAAAGAGAACGGGCTTTCAACGCGATGGTTCCCGTTCCTGAAGGGCGGCGAATACCGTCCTTTCTACGCCGACATCAGCCTCGTGGTGCTCTGGACCAATGACGGCCGGGAGATGAAAGCGTGGGCGGACCCTCTCTACGACAACTCGGGGTGGTCCCGAATTATCAAGAGTACGGACCTGTATTTTCGCGCTGGCTTGACGTGGCCGTTGCGCGCTGTCGGCTTGGCTATGACCCCCGTTCCACGTGGTTGCATTTTCAGCGCGCGCGGCTACTTGGCCACGGGACCAGAGCAAGAGCTCCTGCCGATGCTCGGGCTTATGAACAGCGGCGTATTTGAGGGCCTGTTCCGTGTCGGTCTGAGCGGCGAGAGGCCGGAGTTTATCGTCGGAATCCTCAACGCACTGCCGTTTCCATCACTCGGCGAGGCAGCCGCTCCTCTTGCTGAACAAGCGAAACAGGCTTGGTCGGCGATGCGCTCACTGGATACTGGCACTGAGGTATCCCACGCGTTTCTTCTCCCTCCGTCGATGCAGGAGAAAGCGACGGCTGATGGCCGTCGCATATCGTGGTCGACACGAGTGCAGGATGCCGCGAGAATCTCCGCGCGTGTGCGAATTGAACTGGATCGCACTTGCACCGAGCTCTATGAGCTATCCGATCGGGACGCGGCGACCCTTCTTCACGGAGTTGCTGGGCAGGCGGTCCTCCCAAGCGAAGCGGGCGCGTTGGACCGCAGTGAAGGTGACAGCGAGTCTCCAGAAGAGGTGGAGATGGATGACGGCGCCGTACGGGCGATGGATGCCGCGCTCTCGTGGGCTGTCGGGGTGAGCTTCCGCCGCTTCGACGCGCGCCTCGCGACCGGCGAGCGCGCCCTTCCCCCCGAGCCCGAGCCGTTCGACGCGCTGCGTACACGCTCGCCGGGCATGTATCCCGAGGGCGGAGAACCGGCCGACCACCCCGAAATCCTCGTCGACGACGAAGGACACGTCGACGATCTCGCCGCCCGAGCCCGTGCCTTGGCCGAAAGCGTCCACGTCGACGTGCCGGAGAACCTCCGCGACTGGCTCGCGAAGGAGTTCTTTCCGCTGCACGTCAAGATGTACTCGAAGAGCCGCCGCAAGGCGCCGATTTACTGGCAGCTCGCGACGGCCTCGGCGAGCTACTCGGTGTGGCTCTACATCCACGCTCTCACCCCCGACACGCTCTACACGGTGCAGCGCGACTACCTCGCCCCGAAGGTCGCGCACGAGGAGAGGAAGCTCGACGAGCTGCGGTCTCAACTCGGCGCAAGCCCTGGCGCGGCCGACCGGAAGAAGCTCGCGGCGCAGGAAGCGTTCGTCGACGAGCTACGCGCCTTCCTGGCCGAGATCAAGCTCGTCACGCCGCTCTGGACGCCGGAGCTCGACGACGGCGTCGTCATCAACGCCGCGCCGCTCTGGCGCCTCTTCCCACATCACAAGACGTGGCAGAAGGAGCTCGCAGCCGTGTGGAAAGCGCTCGTCGCCGAGGAGTACGACTGGTCGCACATGGCGCTGCACCTCTGGCCAGAGCGGGTGGTTCCGAAGTGCGCGGACGATCGGAGCCTCGCGATCGCGCACGGGCTGGCGGAGGTCTTCTGGGTGGAGGACGCCGGTGGGAAGTGGAAGAAGAGAGGAACGCCGACGACGCCGGTCCGGGAGCTCGTGAAGGCGAGGACATCCGCGGCGGTGAAGGATGCACTGCGAGCGCTGATGGAGGCACCGCAGTCCGCGGGGACGGGGCGGGCCGCAGGCAAGCGGGCTGCTCGGGCCTCGAAAGGAGACCGTAGCTGATGCACCCCTTGCATGAATATGTCGCGAAGCAACTCGCTCAACACCTGCGCGACCGTCACGTCGTGGTCTGGTACGACCCGCGCCGCGAGTTCGCACCGTTCATTGACGAGCTCCGCGGAGGATCAGCGCCGACGCACGGGGTCACGACCGTCGCGGCGGACGGGGTCGCGGCGAAGCTGGCCGAGTTCACCGGGTCATTCTTCGAGGTGCGCGCGCTCATCGAGCCACTGGTCTGCGGCGATACCCCGGACGACGTGATCGCCTACGTTCCGGGCATCGACCGGGACCGACGGGGCTCCGTGCTGATGGAAATGGAGAAGGCTGGCGAAGCCTACGAGCCGCAGCTCAAGCGACTCGCTCGTAACGTGCTTCGGCAGCGCTACACGGACGGCGTGATCGACGACATGCTCAAACCGGACGCGGTCTCGTACGAGGACCTGGCCAGGGCTTCGTCGGACTCGACCACCGGGCCGCCGTCCATCCTGAAGGTGTTGTTCCACGATGCGCAGGGTGGCGATGCCCTCCTCGCCGAGTGGCTCGTCCGCGAGGAGCGCGATGTCGACATCGACGCAAAGGGGGGGGCCGGGGAGCTCACCAAGCTGATCGGTTCGCGGCTCGGCCTCGAAGCCGCGGGGGACACTCCGGTCGCGAAGCTGCGTTCCCTCACGATTCGGTACGTGCTGGGGGGGGACTTCCGAGCCGACCTGCGCTGCCCACCACCTGCCTCGTTGGCGGGCGTTCCCACCCCGCGGACGAAGGAGCAGCTCGCGGCCGTGCGGGACCTGGCCCGCCGGCTCCGCGTATCATCTGCGGACGCCTACGAGACCCTCGCGGATCGGGTGGAGGCCGAGCTTGGCCTTCGTGACGCGGCTCTTCCGCCCGACTCCCTGGGGTCGGTGGACACCTTCCGGTTCGAGGAGCGCGCGCTCCTTGGCTACTGCGGCGGCCTCATCGCCGCCGGACGCTTCGAGGCCGCGCGGGTCGTCGTGGCCGAACGGGAGGGGAGCTTCTGGCTCGAGCGTGACGTTTCACGCAAGGCCCAGTGGGAGGCATGCCGTCGGATGGCGGAGCTCGGCAGCGTCGCCGAGAGTGTGCGCGCGGCGATCGGGAAGGTCAGCGGAGATGCGGACGCGTGGGTCGATGCCTACACGGCCAAGGACGGCTGGCATCGACTCGACCATGCCCAACGCCGCCTCGAGACCTGGGTTGCCAGCAGTGAGGATGACCCTAACGAGAAGGCGCTCGGAGTCGTCCGGCGCCTCTACGAGGACGTCTGCCACGCGATGGCCGAGGGGTTCACCCGCGCACTCGTGAAGAGCCATTGGACCGTCCAGGGAGCGCTCCACCAGACTCGGATCTTCCCCGAGGTCGTCGCTGCGCGCCCGAAGCCCGTCGCCTACATCTTCGTGGACGCGATGCGCTTCGAGATGGGGCTCGAGCTCGTGGACCGGCTCCCGAAGTCGGCCGAGGTCAGCGCTCGCCCCGCCATGGCCGTGCTCCCGAGCATCACGCCGCTCGGCATGGCCGCGCTGCTACCGGGCGCCGCGGGGAGCTTCAGCGTCGTCACGGAGGGGGGCAAGCTCGGCTCGCGCGTTGAGGAGGCGTTTCTCCCTGACCTGGCGGCGCGCAAGAAGTTCGTGGCCGGTCGCGTGCCGAACCTCGTGGACATCACGCTCGACGAGCTTTTCAGCTTGCAGCCCTCGAAGCTGGAGAAACGCCTGAAGGGGGCGGAGGTCGTCGTCGTACGGTCGCAGGAGATCGACCACGCGGGTGAGACGGGCTTCACGAACCAGGCCCGACAGGTGATGGACACGGTCATCGACAATCTTGCGAGGGCCATCACGAGGCTCGCGAAGGCTGGGGTGGAGCAGTCGGTCGTCACGGCCGACCACGGTCACTTCTTCTTCGCCACCGATCGGGACGAGTCGATGCGCACCAACGCCCCTGGGGGGGAGACGGTGGAGCTGCATCGTCGCTGCTGGATTGGGCGAGGCGGGTCGACCCCGCCGGGATGCGTCCGCGTCGCTGCGAGCGAGCTCGGATACGCTTCTGACCTCGAGTTCGTCTTCCCGGCTGGAGCGGCGGTCTTTCGCGCTGGCGGAGACCTCGCGTTCCACCATGGAGGGCCGTCGCTGCAGGAGATGGTCGTCCCGGTACTTACCGTTCGGCTCAAGATTCGCGAGTCCGTGCGGCCCACGGCCACCCCCGTGACCGTCGCCAGCGTGCCCGACGCCGTGACGAACCGCATCTTCAGCGTGTCGCTCCAGCTCGGTCAGAGCCTGGCCCTATTCTCGAGCTCTCTGCTCGTCCGACCGATGCTGCTTTCGGGCGGACGCCAGGTCGGCACGGTCGGCATGGTTGTGGGCGGCGAGCGCGACCCGGCGACCGGGTGCGTCACACTCCAGCCGGGGAAGCCGGTCACCGTGGCGTTCCTGCTGACCGATGACAGCGTTCCGTCGCTGCGAGTCGTCGTTCAGGACCCGGCGAGCGACGCCGACCTGTATCGTTCGTCCGCCGACATCCCCGTCCGTCTCTCCACCTGACCGCGAGCCTGCCCATGACCCAAGACGCCGTCCTCGCACGCGATACCCTCGACGACAAGGTCAACCGGCTCTTCGCCGGCAAGGTCGTTCGGAAGGACCTCGTCCGCAAGGTCAAGGTCGGCGCTAACGTCCCGGTCTTCGTCCTCGAGTTCCTGCTCGGGAAGTACTGTGCGTCGTCCGACGAGGTCGCCATCCAGATGGGGATGCAGGTCGTCAACGAGACGCTCGCGAACAACTACATCCGGCCCGACGAGGCGATGAAGGCGCAGAGCAAAGTGAAGGAGAAGGGAAAGCACTCCTTCATCGACAAGGTGAAGGTGCGCCTCGTCGACTCCGACTACTGGGCGGAGGCGAACAACTTCGGCAACAAGTTCCTGCACGTTCCGACGCAGTACGTCCGCGACTACGAGCGGCTGCTCACCGGCGGCATCTGGGCGCAGCTCGACCTCCGGTTCGAGTACGACGAGGAGGCGAAGGGGAAGTACCCGTTCTGGATCGACAAGCTGACCCCCATCCAGATCGCGAGCTTCGACCTCGAGGAGTACCGCCGCCTCCGCCGCGAGTTCACGACAGACGAGTGGATCGACTTCATCCTCCGCAGCATGGGCTACGAGCCCGCTGAGATGTCGCGGCGGCTCAAGCTGCTCTTTCTCGTCCGCCTCATCCCGCTCACCGAGCGAAACTACAATCTCGTCGAACTCGGTCCACGGGGCACGGGCAAGAGCTACGTCGTCCAGGAGATTTCCCCCTACGCCGCGCTGCTCACGGGCGGCACGACAGTCGCCAACCTGTTCGGTCACATGTCGGGCCGGCAGAAGGGCATGGTGCAAATCTGGGACGTCGTCGGGTTCGACGAGGTAGCGGACCTGCAGAAGATGCCGAAGGAGGTCATCACGACGATGAAGACCTTCTGCGAGTCCGGCAGCTTCCAGCGTGGACAAGAGGCCGTTTCCGGCGACGCGAGCATCGCGATGTTCGGCAACACGAACCAGCCCATCGACGTCATGGTCCAGACGGGTCACCTGTTCGCGCCGATGCCCGACATCATCCGCGACGACATGGCGTTCATCGACCGCCTCCACTTCTACCTCCCCGGCTGGGAGATCCCGAAGATGCGGAACGACATGTTCACGAACCACTACGGGTTCGTCGTCGACTTCCTCGCCGAGGCGCTGCGCGAGCTGCGAAAGCACAACTTCACGGAGATCATCGACCGTCACTTCTCGCTCGGGGCACACCTGAACGCGCGCGATCGGAAGGCGGTCCGAAAGACCGTCTCCGGCCTGATGAAAATCCTTCACCCCCACGGAGAGGTGAGCAGAGAGGATCTCGCCGAGGTGCTCGAGCTGGCGCTCGAAGGGCGCCGACGCGTGAAGGAGCAGCTCAAGAAGATGGGCTCGTTCGAGTACTACCACACGTCCTTCAGCTACACGCTGCAGGAGACTGGCGAGGAGCGCTTCGTCGGCGTGCCCGAGCAGGGCGGGCGCGACCTCATCTCCGGTGAGCCGCTGACACCGGGGACCGTCTACACGGCGGGCGTCACCTCGGATGGCACGGTCGGGCTCTTCCGTCTCGAGGTGTCGGTGTCGAGCGGGACCGGCAAGCTCAAGGCGGCGGGCGGCATCGCCGGCGCGATGAAGGAGTCCATCCAGCGGGCGTTCAGCGTCGTGCAGGCAAAGAAGAGCGAGCTCGGCATCGCACGAGACCTCGACACGTCGGACCTCCACGTCGAGGTCATCGACCTCCTCGGCAACCGCGTCGAGGCGGAGATCGGGGTCGCATTCTTCATAGCAGCGTACTCCGCGATGCGTCGCGCGCCCGTGAGCCCCGGCCTGCTCGTACTCGGCGACATGAGCGTCCAGGGGAACATCAAGCCCGTTCGCTCCCTCGTCGAGCCGCTCCAGGTCGCGAAGGACAACGGTGCGAAGCGGGCGCTCATCCCGATCGAGAACAAGCGGAGCTTCCTCGAAGTCAGCGCCGACATCGTGGAGCACGTGGACCCGGTGTTCTACGGGGACCCGAAGACGGCGGCGATGAAGGTTCTGGGTGGGCCGTAGAGGGCGGAAGACCTTGCCGGTGTGCGCCCGCGCGGGTCTTGCTACGCGACCGACGAGACTGCTCGCCGGACGGTCCGGCGTCGCTTTGGAGAGTCGGGCGTCAGACCAGGGGAGCATCGCCACGTCGGTCTACGCGTCTCGGATGAAGATGATGTCGCGTCGCGCAACCGACGACCGTCAGCTGAGGTAAACCTATGACCAAGTCACGACCTGCGCCTCGTCACGAAGGCTATCTCGACGGAAAGGCCATCATCGTCTACGGCCGAAACGAGAAGTCGACGATTGAGCAAGTGCGACAGCACCTGCGTAAGCAGCCGACATACGCGCTGCTGAGGGCGCTCGGCCGTACAGCCTCGACCATCGAACGGGGGACGCGTGACGTCTCAACGGTGAACGGCGTGCCCGTCACGATGCACGCGGTTGCGACTCTCGCACTGCTCGCGATCGAGGCATCAAACGACTACCGCGCCGCCGCGCGCCGCATCGACGATGAGTACCTCGCGAAGCTCTTCGACCTTTTCTTCCACCTCCCAGATCCGATCTCGGCCAGCGATGGGGCCGGAACGGCCGCCGAGTTCATGCTCCGCGCCGGGGACCATCAGTTCATCTACCAAGGGGAGCTGCGTCACCAACTCCCGCGGATGTGGCTCATCCTGAAGGAGCTGTGGCCAGGGGTTACGCAAGCCACAGAGCAAGTTCCAACGCCGCTCGTCGATTTCGAGAAGCTAACCGGGCTAACGATCGAGGAGGCGTTTCTCATTGGGCTCGCGTTCATGGGTGCGGGCAAGGCCGGGGTCGTCGAGCCCTTCGTGGCCTACTCGCGCGGGACCGCGCCGGCGAGTCTTCAGACTGCTTTCACCGCAGCGAAGCGCAGGGCGTTCCTCGCTTGGACAAGCGGAGACTATGCGACCGTGCGACAGCTTGCAGCAGGGTTCAAGCCCCCGTCGGAAGCCCATCTCCGTTACCGGTTCAATCCGCTCCGGCAGTTTCCGCTCGTGCAACCAGTGGTGCAGATCGACGGCGTCTCGCCGGACGGGGTGCTGCTGCCCGTTTGGCGCCTACTTTACGAACGCGTGACCCTCGGCGTCTTTCACGACCTCGCCGATCACTACAATCGGGGAGGTGGCGACAACCCATTTCGCAACGCCTTCGGGCATGTGTTCCAGGCCTACGTGGGCCGCATTCTTCGCGAGGCCATGACGGCAAGCGACGTCGTCGAGGAGTGGAAATATGGCCCCGAGGAGGTCGATACGCCGGACTGGATTGTCGTGGAAGGGCAGCGCGCGGCGGTGATCGAGGTGAAGCACCCCGCGCTTTTCCTGACGACGAAGCAGTGGGGCAACGTCGAGTCTCTCCGCGCGGATCTCCTGAAGTCGATCGGGAAGGCTGTTCGCCAGCTCACCAAGTTTCAGGATGCGATTGCCAGGGGTGTCGCCGGCCTCGACAGGGTGAAGGGTCTCGACCTCGAGCTCGTCATCGTTACGTTCGACCGACTCCACTACGCGAACTCGGTCGTGCGCGACGAGCTCGAGAACGTGACGAAGGAGCTCAAGCTGAGCAGCGTCCCTCACGTTCACATCATTTCCGTGGAGGACTTCGAGTATCTCGCGGGGATGTGTGCGGGCGGCTCGCTGGTCGACGAGCTGGCCGAGAAGCGGCGCGACGCTGGCAACGACCGGATGGACTTCGGTGATTGGCTTGGTCATCGACGCGGCCCTGGCGTGACCAACGCGTTCTTGTCGCGAAAGTACTCGGAGTTCTTCACCCAGTTGGGCATCGACGATCCAGTGAACGTTGGTGGTGCCTGATGATCCGCGGGCTCACTGGGCGAGGCTATTCGGCGCGCCGTCCACGGATACGCTGCTGCGGCGTGCGCTCTCGTCGAACGCCGCACGAACGTCCCGCGCGGCACCGCTTCGGGGACCGCGATGACTGAGCTTCTGCCGATCGACCAGCCAACCCGCTCGTTCTTCTGGACGGCCCCCGTCTCCGACGCCGGCGAGATGACGAGCGAAGATCCGCTTGGACTCGACTACGTCGCACAGCAAGTCGGGCTGCTGCTTCTCCCAACCCTGACGACCCGGTCGACTCGTGCGCAGGCGTACGCGATGGTGCTCTACGGTCTGGCGCTCGCAGAGCGCGCCGTTGACGCGTTCGGGTATCCGAACACGGAGGAGACGCGGCGAGAGCTCTTCGAGCGATGGGAGCGGTTCTGGGCGCTCGCGACGCTCGAATACCGCGGCGGCCCCCTGCCGAGAGGGGACTGGGATGCCATGCGGGGCGTTCGTGGGGCAACGGCCGCGTGGAGGCCCGGCGAGGACCGTCTGCCGCTCGACTTCGCGCTCATCTCCCGCCAGCAGGAGCTAGGGAACCTCGGCGCCTATCTCGCCCCTCTCCGACGCTCCGGGCTCGTTCGTGATGGCGACGTGCGACCCACCCCGGCCGCGCTCGAGATACTCGAGAGCTTCTGGGATGAGCCCAATGAGAACCGCCACCGCGGGCGCTACGACGACTACGCCCTCGCGGCCCTCGAACCCAACCGGACACGCCTCGAGCGCAAGTACGGAAACCTCACGCTAGGCCGCGTCGGCGAGCGGAGCCGACTCCTCTCTCTCGTGTCGCTTCGCCGCACAGAGCAGCAGGGGCGCCTCTACGCTGCACTGTTCGAGCGGGCTCGCGACGCGACGACATGCGCGGTCGCGAACGTCGTCGAGACAGCCTCGCGGGCGGGGGTGACGGCGCCTCGGGATGTGCTCGAGGGAGCCGTTGCCGGTCGCTTCGGCACGCTGTCTGCCGGCCTCAAGGACTTGATGCTCACGGCACATGCCTTCGGCGACTACATGCGTGAGCTCATGGGCACGTTTGATCGACTGTACGTGACCATCGATCGAGCGGGTTGGGTCCTCCCGCGAGGCGAGGCAGCCGCGGCCGCGTTCAACGTCGGCGCACGAACCGGGCTGCAGAAGGCCGCCGCGCGGTTGCTCGAGTCTCCCGCGGTGGGCGAGCTTCGACGCTTCCCTATGCACGGCGCAGCGTGCGTTCGGTTGGCGCAGGACCTGCTCGCAGCGGATGCGGGTACCGGCCTGGACCTCCTGCTTGGTTACCACGCCGCTGTCCAGCGAGACCGACGACGCGGCAGCGGCTGGGTGCGGGACGAAGGGGGGAAGCTCGTCTTGTTCGTAACCTCGTACACGGCGCGGCCCGACAACCCGCGCTTCCCCTCGTTCAAGCTCGACGCCGTCCGTACGCTGCTCACGGACACGGGGCGGCTTCCGTTCGACGGCGCGGAACGAGCGCCCGAGGCCGGGGCGTGAGGTTCGAGGAGCGGAGGGTCGTAGATCAGGCCTTGGCGGCGGAGGAGCCCTGCCTCGGCGCTGTGTTCTGCTCGTACGCCTTCGACCCGGCCTACTTCGAGGAGCACGTCCTTCGGTCGGTGCTCCGGCTGCAGGGCGACCCCGATGAGGACCCTGCGCGCTTTCACGAGGAGGCGCGACGCGCCCTGCAGGAAGTGCCCGTCGCCTGCATCGTCGATGCATCCGTGCGCAAGCCGGGACGACGTCTCCCCTACGACGTCCATTTGGTGCGGCGACGCACGTTCCACCCGAAGGTCATCCTTGTCCTTTTCGAGTCGGAGGCGCGTCTCGCGATCGGCTCGGGCAACGTGACGAAGTCGGGCCTTGAACAGAACACGGAGATGTTCTTTGTTCGCCGGCTCCCCTACACCGACATCGCCGCGGCCGCGTTGCTCTTGGACGTCGACGAGTTCCTCGGAGAGTGCGCTGCACTTGCCGAAACTCCTGGCACGCAGCTTGACCTCGTTCGACGAACGCTGACGAACCGACTGGGGACCGCCCCACGCTCCGCGCCGGAACAGCGCACCGATGTGCAGTTCGTCAGCTCGTTCGGCGGTCGGTTGCTCGACCAACTGAACCGAGCGATTCATGAGTCGGCCAAGATCACGCGGGTTGGTGTGCTCGCGCCGTTCTTCGAGCAGGACGATCTCGATGCCGGCGACGCCGAAGGTGGCCTCGATTCTGTCCTGGCCGAACTCCTCGCGATGCGGCCGTCTCCCGGTGCTGTCTTCGACGTCGGCGTGCCGTGGGAGAACGAGTCCGTTGCCGCACCCACGGCTGAGGAGCCGCCGTCGCTCGACGACGGGTTCGGAAGCCTCTGGGCCTGGCGGAAGCGCGAGACCCTCGACGGAGTTGCGGTCGAGCGGATGGACTACCTCGTCATCGACGCTACGGCCGCCAAGCGGATTCAGGCCACAAGCGCTGCAGGGGAGACCTGCCGGCTCGACCGGGACACGCTCGAAGAGGAGATCGCAGAGCGCCGGCTCTGGCGTGTGAAGAAGCCCGTCGTCCACGCCCCCAAGGTCATTCTGCGCCGTCTGGCTCAGGAGCGCCCCGTCCACCTATGGCTGCATCCGACGTCAGGCATTTCGCCCGCCGGGAGGGTTCGCCAGCGGCCGCTCCACGCGAAGGTGATGCTCGTGACGACGGTGTACCGCGGGCGTACGTCAACCTACGCGCTCATCGGTTCCGCAAACGCATCCCGCAGCGCTCTCGCGCGCGGCGTCGCGCAGGCGGGCAACGTCGAGGCCGGCGTGCTTTGCCGTTTCGAGGGAGAGGTTCTCCTGCACGACGTCCTCCCGTCACTCGTCAGCTACTCGCTCGATGGCGTCGACCTGGTCGAGCGGGAGGCGCCCTTGTCGAACGTGGATCTGTCAGCCTGGATTGACGAGGTGGTCCACGACGCGGCGCTCCGCACGGTCCGCATCACCTGGCACGCGGTGGGCCCCGCCCCGCTCGGTGCGTGGACACTTCGCTATGTCGACCGCGAGCTCGCTCGAGGCGACGGGACCCCGGCCACCGATACCGTGATCGAGACGTTCGACCTCGACGCGGCGAGCGCGGAGGTGTCGTTCCTGTCTGGTGGAGGTGAGTGGCAGCTCCCCATCCGAGTCCTCGACCTCGCAGCGCTCCCGACGAATCCGCTGCTAGCGTCGCTCGGGCTGCGTGAGCTTCTTGCCCTGCTTGGCCGTCGTGTCGGTGCCGAACGCCTCGCCACCTTGCGCGCCCAGCGGGGGGCTGCCGGGATCACGAGCGTCCTCGACGCCGTGTTCGGGGAGGGTTTTGGGCCCACGGACGTCTTCAGGGCGTGGTGGGGGGCGGCAGAGGACCTGAAGCTCGCGGCGACGGTGGCTGCGTTCCGCCGCCGCTTGATCGGCCCCACCGGCGTGCGGACGGCATGGCAGCATCTGGAGGCGGTCCCTGACGAGGTGCTCTCACGGGATGAGGTCTGGGTCTACGGCTGCGAGCTACTGCGCGAGCTGCAGCGGGTTGAACTGTCCGCCGGCCCGGACACGAAGACCAAGGAAGCGCTGCTCGCGGACGTGGTGACCGAGCTCGGTGGGGACCTCGCGCGCCTGGCGCCTAGCGTGCGAAGCCACGCATGGATGACCGTGGTGTCGCGCTTTTACGGGATCGAGGTGCGTGATGGCGGTGCGTGACAGGGCCTGGCTTCGAGGCTTCCTCCAACTGGACGCACGCGCGGAAGCGACCGTCCCGCTACGAGACATCGAGCGCCAGGAGGATACCGTTCTCCGTGCCCTCGGTCTGCTGGACGCGCAGCCGGGGGTGGTTCTCGCGGACGAGGTCGGGATGGGGAAGACCTACGAGGCGCTCGGCGTCATCGCTGCTCGGTCGCACGAGCATCCCGACGCGCGGACCCTGATTCTGACGCCGGGCCCCGACCTGAACACGAAGTGGGTGAAGGAGCTCCGTGCGTTCGCGGACCCAGCCCGTCCGATGTACCGCGGCTTCGCCGACAGGTTTGTGGAGGCGACGACCCTTGCCCAGCTCGTCGTCGGTCTCCGGAGCCGCGCGATCGTAGTCGCACCCGTGAGCGTGTTCGCCGGGAGCCGCGCCCTCGCCGACCAGGCGTTCCTGCTCTCGCTGTGGGCCGACGGCCTTGAGCTCGCGGGGAACCAGGTCGCCGCAATCTTCCGGCGGTACCGCAAGGAAGCTGCGAGCCGCGTCGACCCCGAGTCGGTGAGGTTCCTCGACACGTTCGAGTGGAAGGTCGTGAAGCCGGCGGTGCGAGAGGCCCTCCGCGGCCATCGTCGCGGGGGCGAAGGTTCGCTAGACGCCCTGTGGAGCGAAGGTGGGTACGACGCGTTCGCGAACACGGGGGCCGTCGACGCGGCCCTTGCCGATCTCCGGTTTCGCTTGCTGGGACGGCTCGTGCCCGACATCGACCTGCTCGTCGTCGATGAGGCTCACAAGCTCAAGAACGCCGACTCCGTGCGCGCGACCGGCGTGCGAACCGTGTTCGAGAAGAAGTTCGAGAAGGCGCTCTTTCTGACGGCCACGCCGTTCCAGCTCACCGTAGCTGAGCTGTCGCAGGTGTTCGCGCTGTTCGGGCTGGCGAAGAGCGCGCCGGCCGACCTCCAGGAGCGAGCCGAGCGACTCCTAGGCGAGGTCGGCGACTACACGCAGGCCTACGACGAGCTGGACCGCGTGTGGGGGCTCCTGGACGGCGCCGGTGCAGCAGACTTCGCCGCATGGTTCGAGCGGGACCCGGAGCTACTGGCTGAGCCTGACGACCCGACGATGCGAGCCGTCGTCTCTCGGGCACGACGCCTACTGCAGCTGAAACGCGAGCGCATCGAGCCCGGATTCCGGGCATGGATGATTCGCAGCTTGCGGGAGGACAAGCGGACCTACCGCCACACCCACCGCGAGCGCCTCCGACCGACCGGTGGGCCCGGCATCCCGTTCCTCCTCTACGAGCGGTTCATCGCCGAGCTCTTCCGGTCCAAGGCGCGCACCCACAAGGCCGCGGTGCAGATCAACATGGTGTCGTCGTTCGGTGCAGCTCGCGAGGGAGCCCTTCTGTCCGACGAGGTCCGAACGAATCTGGCGGCCGGCCCGGAGGCGTACCGCAAGATGCTCCAGCGCGTGGTCGGTGACCTGCGCGACACGCGCGGCGGCCACCCGAAGGTCGACTACGTCGTCCGGGACGCCCTCGCCGCGGCAGAACGGAACGAGAAGACGCTCATCTTCTGCGCCCGTGTCGAGACGCTGCGAGAGCTGAGGCGCGAGATCGAGGCCATGTGGAACGACCGCATGCTCGAGTCCTGGCGACGCGTGTATCCGGGAGCCTCCGCGACCGACATCTTTGACCAGGCGACCGACGATACTCGCATCCGCGGTCGCCACTCGCGCCTTCAGACGCGCTTTCAACGGGGGCAGGACGCCCTGTACCTGGCGCTACGCGAGCGCTACGTCGGGACACTGCTCGACGCGAGCGACTTCGCCCACGACAACCGCGAGGAGATCGCCCAGCGCGCGAACGAGATCCTCTCCCGTCAGCGACTGCCCAAGGCACACGCCGAGCGCGTCGACTGGTCCCTCGTCAAGCGATGCGTGGAGCAGGCCACTGCACTCGTGCTCCGAGACGCGGGGCGTGCGGGTGAGGTCGACCCGGAGGCGCTGAGGCGCCTGCTTGACCCGACGTTCGTACCGCTCGGCTTCGACCTTGAGGAGGACGACGTCGAGAGTGCGTCCGTCGGAACTCGGACCGCGGAGTGGACCATCGACGCCGAGGACGTGCGCCTCGTGACCCCGAGGGTCCATCTCTGGTCGCACCTTACCGCGCTGCTGCTCGAGGTTCCCGCGGACCTGCGCGTCCGCACGGTGGAGCGGCTCGCGGACTACCTGGTGTCCCGCTACGTGCCGTTCCTTGCCGACCTCCTCGCGTACGCGCGGGACGAGGGCATCGATGTTGAGAGCATCGAAGCTCGGGCACTGCTGCCCGTGGTGGACCGGTTCTGGACGACGCCCACCGGCCGACCGTGGTGTGACCTCCTACGTCGATTCCTCACCTACGCCAGCCGCCTCGACGAGGGCCGGGGGAAGGAGGTGCTCGATGACGTCGTCAAGGCGGGCGCGATCGTGCGCCACACCGTCGACGGTGAGAGCCGCGAGCGCCTACGGGAGGCGTTCAACACGCCGCTGTACCCGATGGTCCTCGTCGCCAACGAGGTGATGCAGGAGGGCCTCGACCTCCACCATCACTGCCGACGCGTCGTTCACCACGACCTCGCCTGGAACCCGGCGCAACTCGAGCAGCGCGTTGGTCGGGTCGACCGTCTCGGCTCCCTCGTGCAGCGGATGCGTGTACGCGCACCGGCGACGACGCTCGACATCTCGCTGCCGCTCATCGCCAACACCATCGACGAGCGCCTCGAGCGCACGGTACGGCTCCGTGAGCGGTGGCTGGAGTTCCTGCTCGGAGCGCCGCCGCGCATCGACGAGTACGGCCTCGCGGATGACCCGGCACAGCCGCTGCCGTCCGCCTTCGCCGAGGCGCTGCGAGTGGAGCTCGGGCCGTAGCCGGGTCGACGGCGCGATCCTCTTGCCTACGTCGCCGCGTACGTGATTGCATCCTCGGTGGTGAAACCGGCGGCAAAGCTGCGGGCCCTGGCAGACAGCTCGACCGAACCCCTTGCGCCGTTCTCCGCTGCAGAGCTTCGGAAGCACATCGCGTCCGAACAATGTGCCGATGAGTCTCGGCCACTTGCGGAGTGGCAGGCCGTAGGCCCCGACTTCGTCGGCAGGTACCATCCGTCTCGCCCCACCGAGGCGCTCTCGCTGACGACCGAGCTGACGAGCGCCGAGTGGCATGCCGTCAAGCACACGGGGCAGGGCGAGTGGATCGAAGGAACGACGACGGAGGAATACCTCGCGGACATCCGCGCTTCAGTCCTGCATGCGTCATCCGTTCTCGATGTTGGCCGGGAGGCAAACGGCCGCCGACCCATGCGTTCGGGTGTTCGCACGGAGCTTGCAGCGGCCAGGACGGTGCTCAAGAAGACGGCGGTCATCCCCGATGGACACATGTTCACCGTGTACGACCCCGAGCGGCGCCGCATCTTGACCGGGTTCCCCCTGCATGCAACAAGGGCGCTCGCTAAGGTGAGCAAGTGGACCAACCACAGGTCGTTCCAATGAACCTCACGCTAGACCAGTACATCAACGGTTTCGAGCGCACCGCACGCGAGCTACCCGAGCTCCTTGGCCGATGGGAAAGCATCGATCACGAGCTCCGCGAGGAGTACGCGGAGCAGCTCGCATGGCTCCTCGAGTCGAGAAGCGAGGTCCACGCGTTGGCGGAGAGGGCGTCGCGAGGGGTTGAGATTGCGATGCGGACTGCGCTCGCGACGGCAGCGATCTTCAGCATGCGGGCCGCGCTTGCTCAGGCGATGAACTTGCCCAGCGAGGCCATCGTCGACGTCGCTGTGCCTGCAGCACCCGCGAGTGGCGAGGACATCTCGTGTGCGAGCGATGCTGACGTCTCGTGCCGCGCCATGGCTGCATGAAGCCACGCTTCGTCTCGTTCGTTGCCGCTGAAGGCGTCGCGATCGACCAGCTGAGCGGGAGGGTCACGGCGTTCAACATGATCGACCAGATCTTCGTCGCCGCTTTGCCAACCCTGTTCCTACGTCTGAACACGGTTTCTCTCTACGAATTGGGCGATGAGGTCGAGACATTCACGGAGCGCGTGAGGCTCATCGACCCGGCCGGTGGGGTTGTGTCCATGTCGGAGAGCCCGTTCAGCCTGTTTCAACGAGCCCCCGACCAGCTGCCGAACAGCCACCGGTCGATTCACAGCCTCTGGCGGCTCAAGCTGGAGAAGCCGGGCGACCACCGACTGCGCCTAGATCGAAGGTCCACGCCCGAGGGAGAGTGGGACCAGCTTGCCGAGATTTGCATCACGGTCTTGGTGCAAGGGAACACCATCATGAATGTTCAGGCCCCACCAGTTAGCATCCCGCCGCCGGTTCCGCCGACGTAGCTCGCGCCGGGGCTGGACTGAGCCGAGGCGAGGGATCGAGGCTAAAGAAAGAGGGGCTCGCGAGGCTGACCCCACCGGTCCGAAGACCGGCAGGGCTCGCCACCCCGTCCCTGCCGTCCTCGTCCTCTTGCAGGAGACGGCACCATCCGCGCAGAAGGGAGGCCTACTTCCGATCCGCCCTGGCGCGACGTCGCCGTCCGCTGATGATGGACGCGGCCTCGGCCGTCGCGTCGTAGATGTGCTCGGCCAGCAGTTTCTGCTCGTCCGCGGTGAGCATGACGCCGACGAAGATGCCCCTCTGGAGCGCAAGGGGCGGGGGGTTGTCCTCCTCGATCGCCAGGACGTTGACGAGGACCGCGCCATCCACGGTGATCGCGAGCATGTCGCGCTTCGGCCAGGTCATGAGCCGCACGCCTCCGCGTAAGGGCAGGTGCGGCACATCCATCCGCGGTTCGGAAAGCCCACGCCTGCATCCACGGCGCGGGCCACCGCGAACGCGGTCGCTACGAGCTCCTGCTCGTCCCGCCGATGGCGGACAAGCTGCTCGACCTGCACCTCGGGCTTCTTCCCTTTGGTGGTGAGGACGAGTCTGACGCCCGCGTCGTACCCGAGCGTGCGTGCGGCCATCGTGTAGCCCGTCGGCTGCAGGTCGAAGTCGAGCTGGTCAGCCGTCCACTTCCTCTTGCCGGTCTTCAACTCGAGCACGACCGGGTGCCCGTCCTCCTCGATGATGGCGTCCATCGCGCCGACCAGGGGCCGCGGATGAAGCTCGCCGGTGACCGGATGCACGACGTGCACGGAGAACGGGACCTCGACCCCGTGTACGACGTCAGGCAGCGGGACGCGCTCGAGGAACACGTCGAGCATCTTCAGCGCGGCGTCGACCACCGCGCCGATGTCCTGCCCCTCCTCCTCGAAGAGGACGGGCACGGCGTCACCCTCGACCCCCTGCACGATGCCGTCGCGCAGGTGGGCGCGCAGCTCCTCGATGGGGACCTGGTGCTCGCGACGGGACCGCGTGAAGTGGTCGGCGATGGTCTCGTGCCAGGCGCCGCCGAGGACCAGGGCGAGCGGCCTGAACGCCGGGACCGCGCGCTCGACGTACTGGAAATAGTGCTTTCGCGGGCAGGACAGGAACGCTTTCAACTGCGAGATAGACGTGTGCGGCTTCGCACGCAGAGCGGCGAGCGTGAGCATGAGGTTCTCCTTGTGGAACATAGAACGGCGCGGGCCCCGAGCTGGAGCACCGCACCGTTCGGGTGTCGGGTCAGCGCTCGCTGAGGAACGCGAGGTTGGGGTTCAGATCGGCAGCGCGGTCACGACGGCGACGATCAGGCTTGCGGCGAGGAGCACGATGTTTGCAACGGCTCGGAGCGCATTGAGGATGCGAAGGAGAAGAGTCACGGTGGTGGGCTTTCGGGGAGAGGATGGGAGCGGCGCAGCCCCACGGTGGAGCGCGCCGTTCCCAGGGTTGCGACCTCAGTGGCCGTTCGTGCCGGTGATCTCGCTGATGAGCGACGATGCCTCGGACCGCGTCAGCATTTGCGGGTTCGCCTTCCCGAAGCGCTCGTCGGTCAAGGTCGTCAGGTGGTTGCTCGACCAGCCCTTCCTCCGACACGCAGACTGCAACGCGGCCAGCTGGCGGGAGGTCAGGCGGTCATCCACACGCGGCGCAGGACGTTCCTCCGACCGCGGGCCCAGCGCTGCCGGCGCAGCGCCGTAGAGCTCGAGCCCGATGCCGAACAGGGACGCGCACTTCTTCGTGCAGTCCGAGCTCGCGCTCTTCAGATCGTCCGCCAGCGAAACCTCCTTGCCGGAGTTGTCGCGCGTGACGCTGCTCCCACCGAACGCCATCTTGGTCACGCCGTCGATGGTCAGCCGCCCGAGGACGATGACCTCGTCGGCCATGACCTCGTGCTTTGTGACCTCGAACGACCACTCGAAGTCGGCAGCCTCGTTCAGCCTGGCGATGACCGCGTGGGTCTCGACGTAGCTGAGCGACTTGCCGCCCTGCCCCGGTCGAGTCTTCACCTGCTCGGGTGCGAAGGGCCTGGTGAGAACGTCTATCTTCATGATCGGCCTCCCGTGTGTCGGATGAGCAGATCGCCCGCCATTGCCTCCACCTCGAGTCGCCGCGCGGGCTGGAGTGCGTGTGCAGCCGACGTAACGCCGTTCAGAACCTCGTAGAGGGGGGCGTGGGCCGGGAGAGCGTGAACGCCGAGCTCTCGCTGAACATGCTCTTCGACGACCTTCTGCTCTCCGAGCGAGAGGTCGTGCATGCCCGCGATGAGCGCCGCGACGTCCTCGACCATGACGTCGATCGCCGCACGCCAGCGCGCCATCGTGCCGCGCGCCACCGCCAGCGCAGCCGGAATCGCCTCGGCAATCCCTGCGCGCATGCGGTCGATGTCCCCGATGTGGCGGAAGGAGAAGCTCCCGGTCCTCTCCTGGACTCGGAGCCCATTGAGGCAGCGGAGACGGACCAAGCTGCCGCGTACGTGCGCCGCCGACCGACCGAACGAGCTCGAGCTGATGTCGAGCCCGAGCGCTGTCACGTCGCCCACCTTGATGACCTGCTGCTCCGATGGGAACGTGATCCTAAGCACGTCTACGAGGCCGGTCGCGATGGACTTCACCTCAACTTCTCCGAGCGCGTTCTGCTTCACGAGCGCATCGCGCACGCACGCCAGCAGGTCTTCCTGGTCGATGGGGCAGTAGCGATCACTATGCACGGATGCAATTGCGTCTCCGCGGAGCCGAAGCAACGCCGGTTGTTGTTTCTCGGCGGACGCCAAGATCCAGTTCGCCGTGGCGATCTGGAGCGGCGCGGCCAACCTGTCCCGGACGAACTCGACGGGGGCCCCGAGCCGGGTCATCAGGTTCGAGAACGCGTTCGCGCGCAGGATCTTCGGGCCGCACTGCCTGCCGAGCGGCGCCATGGCAAATTGACCGTCGACTGGGACGATTCCCCAGGTAGCCAGGTTCATGACGGGGATGTCCTCCGCCTCGCCATCGTTCCTGTGGTCGGCGATGATCAGGGATGCCGCGGCGTCGAAGTCGCCGTCCGCCGGGTTGAACCACCGGGCCGGCATGTCGGGCGCCGTGCGGAGCGGGCCGGGAATCGATCGCGTGTCGCGGATGGTCGTGGTTCCATTTGTGCTGTTCATTTGACCTCGTGAGAGATGGGCGCGCCGAGGCGCAGCCCGAGTGGGTGGAGGCCACGGACGCGCGTTAGCGGTCACGGGGGCGACTCTGCTGCGTGGCGTGCGCACGGGCGGCGTGCGCTGGCTGGGCGGGCGGGCGTTCCCGCCTGGTTGAGGAGCGGGTCAACGCGAGCGTGCGCCGGAGCCACCTCGAGGTCGCGGAAATCGAACGTTGAGCCCGAGGGCCCAGGCGCTACGATCCAGCGGTGCGCGTAGGTCGAGAGGATAGGACGCGGTTTCGGCGGCCGTTTCCGTCTGCGCCCTACACTGTCACACGCCCGCCTGGCGCAACGACGGGGCTCTCGCACCCTCGGTGCTACGCCGCCCCCCTGCGGAATTGCGACCCGACGCTCTCGGGCGAGCACCCTGTCTCGAAAGGCGTCCTCGATGAACTGGGGCCGGTCCTCGATGTGACGGACCCGTGGCTTGGCTTCGAGCGGAAGCAGCTGCGGTCGACGAACCTGACCGCGAACATCCTCTGTCGCCGCCACAACAGTGCCCTCTCCGGTCTCGACACCTGTGCGCAGATCCTCTTCCGCTCGCTTCGGGACGTCAGGCTTGCCCTCGAGCGCGGGGGTGGAGTGACGGCAGTGAACGGCTACGACTTCGAGCGGTGGCTCCTGAAGGCGCTGTGTGGGCTACACGCGCAGCGAGGGGAAGGCATCCCCGAGCTCTGGGTGCGTACGCTCTTCGGGCAGGTGGACATCCTCCCGCCGCTCGGCTTGAACATCAACGTGCGCATCGGAGAAGCCGTCACCACGTCGACGCAGATTGTCACCGAGACCGCGCGAGACCGCGAAGGGCGGTGTGTCGGATTCGCCGTCACGTTGGGAGGTCTGCGGTTCCTCCTCTCTCTTGACGGGCGGCGCATCTACGAGGCGGCAGAGCTTGGCAAGCAGAGCCTGTTCCGCCCCCCGCACATTCGCGGGACTCACGTGGAAAGCGGTGTCGAGCACGTGCTGGCATTCACCTGGCACCCAGCCGCCGGAGACGGGATCGATCTGGCCTACGCGCCGCCGACCGAGTAGCCGCGTCACACGGCGAACCCCATCTCCTGTAGCAGGTCCCCAAGCCACGCTCCGGGACGAGGTACGGCTGCCGGCACCCGCGGTTGTAGGTCTACGGTCAGCACGCGCTCGCGGTCGGAGGGGGCGACGAACCGCGGCTTCCAGTTGAACCCACCCCGACCACCGCGCCAGCGGACGTGGAGGCCTTCCGCGTCGACGTACGCGGCCACGTCGAGGAAGGTGCGGCGGAGCATGACCGTACGCGCCAGCGTGTCGCGCTCGATGGCGGTCGTGAAGTCCTCGCCCTTCAACGAGATGTACTTCGTCTGGCGATCCGCCAAGACGTCGCCGAACAGCAGGTCCGTGTCCAGCACGGCCCCGTGCTCAGTCCAGCGAACGGTAGCCCCGAGCGCGGTCGCTGCACGTACGGCGACCTCGGCGTCCTCCTGGGCCTTCCGTTCCTGATCGAGCTCCCGCCGTCGAACAAGCCGGGCTCTCACACGGGGGGCGACCAGCTCGTCGGGCATGTCAACGCTGGCACGAAGGTCATCGGGGGTGGAGCCGAGCGCGGGGGCTAGCGCATCGGCATGGGTGAAGAGGAAGGAGCCCAGGTTGCAGGCGCCCTCCTCCGGCACGCGCAGGAGCTGCTGCAGATCCCGCAAGGGGTCACGCCGCGACCGCTTCACGGGGCTCGCTCGTCGAGTCGGGAAGCGTCGGGACGACCGGCATGTCGGGCATGTCGGGGGTCACCCCCGCGATGACCGGGGCACTCGACCTCGCCGGTCTCACGGCGAGCATAGCCCGGAGCTCGGGCAGGTTGCCTCCCGTGCCAGCGGCGAGCTTCTTGATATGACGCGCGACGGCGAACGGGTTGAACCGGCGGGGGACCCTGATGACGTCGGTGCCGAGGGCCTTCAGGATGCGGCGTTCTGCGAGGGTGGAGGGACGAAGCTGACGACCTTGGATGCGCATGGGGTGAACTCCTTGTGGATGGAAAGGGCGAAGCGCCCGGAGCCTGCGGAACAGCCGCGAGCTCTACGGGCGCCTCGGTGATGCGGGTGATGATCGTCAGCGCGTGTAGGACGGACGCGGTGACCAGAGGGACTGGTCGACGTCGAACTCACGCTCTGCGTAGGCGCGGTCGGGGTAGCTGCGCTCCGGAGCCCGGTACGCGGGCTTCGAGACCGGAGGCTGTCGCGTGCCGAAGAATAGCAGGGCCCGCCCGGCGTCGAGGACCACGACGCCGGTCACGGTCTGGCCATCTGCAGTCTGCAGCACGAGCGGCGGGTCCGGCCGCAGGGCATCGGCGACCCGCTCGGCAAAGTGCTCGACCTGCGGCGCGGCCGTCGGTAGGACGAACTGGACGAAGGAGAGCAGCGCCTCGCCGATCGCGGTGGTCAGGCCGCCGGCCACAGCACCTCGCTCACGACGGCAACGAGGATGCCGGCGACGGCACCGGCGACGCCCTTGCGGGCAGCGTCGTTCTGGAAGAGGCGGGAGAAGAAGGAGGGAGAATCGTTCTGCATGGGATGAACCTCGCTAGGTCGAGCGCGCGTCGTCCGGCGGCATTGCCGGGGGGTGATCGCGCTCATGGTTCTTTTCCCCGAAACCACCTGAAAATTGACGCTATCGCACAGCTTTCCCCGTCCAAGCCGTCGGTAGACCCCCCCGCGCAGGCGTTGCCCGTCCGCCAGTGCGTGCGTACGTCTGGCCGTCCGGCGTCGGGAACTCGTGGCCTACGAGATTCCGTCCTTCGCGAGCAGCGCGAGAATGTAGCTCGAGATGGAGATGCCGCCGGCGTCGCATGCGAGGCGGACCTGTCGGATAATGTCCTCGGGGACGCTCACCCCGAGTGGTCGGTGGTTCGCTGCTCGCCGTTCGTGGAGGCCCGGCTTCGCCACAGCTTCAGCGAGCGTGCCGTCCGATGGGGCGCCGGGGAGATCGCGCGCGAGCTCGATGATCAAAGAGTGTGCGAAATCGGCAGCCGCCGCCGCATGACCGCCTACGTAGGCCGCGGCATGAGTCTTGTCGCGGAACGACTTCGTCCACAGCTCCGCCGGAGGAAGAAACCTGGGTACGTCGCCGGCCCGCGACGCCTCGAGATGGGAAACCGTCCTCTCGCCCAATAATGTTCGCTCACTCGCCCCGAAGAGCGGCGCGAGGAGCTGCGCCGCCGTCTTGGCAGGGCCCTGCTTCCGGATGAACTTGCCGTCGACCAAGAGTTCGTCGAGCCAATGGGCCCGCTGTTCGGCCGTGAGCCGCTCAAATGACGCCGATAAGAAGCGCTCGATCTGCACGCGCGCTTCGGCGATCGCCTCGCGCTGCTCCTTCGTCTTTACGCTGCCCAGCTTCGTCTCGCCCGTGCCACTGGAGGCGTGCGCCCAGGACTCTGCAACCTCCTTGTAGATCTCTGTCAGTCGCGCCAAGGCCCATACGCGGCCGATCCTCTTGGTGAACGAGCCGTGGGCGTCGATGTACCGACCGATGGTTGCTCGGAGCTCAGCCACGGCCGCAATCTCGTGTGGGAGGGGCGCGCCGCGTCCAGTCATCGTCGCCAAGAGCACATGGGCCAGCTCGAGGAGCGTCACGACGTCCTTGACGAGTGCCCGCCGATCGATGGCGTCGGAAGCTGGGAGCTGGTCAAACGGAGGGAAGGGCGGCGGGCGTGCCTTGCGCTTGTTGATCGGCTCCGTCGAGAGGTACATGCGCGTCTCTTGCGGAAAGTCCTCCTCGATCAGGGCGCGCAAGGACTCCGGGTCGGACGCCCGTTCGACCTGCTCGCGCGTGAGCCGCTCGGGCCCGTTGCCGTTATCAATGACAAACGCGGCCGCAAGCAGCTCGGCCGCAAGCTTGAGGTGGTCCGCGATCGCGGCGTCGGGGACGGGCTCCCAGACCGGCCGCGGCACGACCGGAGGCTTTCTCGACGGAGCCGCCGGCCGCGGCACCCCAGCCTTCTTCGGTCGAACGCCCCGGACCATTTCTCGGACCACCCACTATCGGAGTCTCCCGTGACCGACAAGGTTGACGGCCTTCGCTGGCGTTGTACGTTCGAAGAAACCGCTACCCACAAGGCGGGCAAGCTACCGGAAGCGTCCTCATAACCCGAAGGTCGTAGGTTCAAATCCTACCCGCGCAACTAAGACGTACAACGATAACGTTGGTTCACACGAAGCCCCTCCCGCAACGGAGGGGTTTTGCGTTTTGTCCGCTTGCGCTGCAGGTGCCGGGCTACCTGGGTAGCGGTAGGGGCGTCCCAGCGCGCGGGAAGTACCGTCCCGAGGCAGAAGACGATGCTCCGGCCTGGTCCGAAGACACGCGCCCGCAGCCGTCGGTCGGAACACCAAGACCAGGAACGGTCCGACGGTCGCCGTCACGTCGTGATGTTCTTCTTGAAGCGCCGATCGGGTGGCTTGGGGATCGCGATCTCCAGCGCGACCACGACGGCCCCCTCGGCGGGATCACGCTTCGCACCTGGCCCGCCGACCGCGACCAGCGGCAGCAGGCTGGCGCGCGCGACCCACGAGCCGTCCTCCTTCGCGTCGACGGCGATGCGGCCGTCGACGAAGACGCCGCGCAAGGCCTCGCGCGCACGCGTCGGGTCCGTCGCGAACGCCGCCTCGAGATCGCGCGCGCGATCGAGCAGCTCGTCGGGTGACGGCAGCGGGACGGGCGCCCGGAGGGAGCGCTTCAGCTCGTCGATCGCGGCGCCGTCGGCACGCGCCTGCGCCTCGAGATCCTTGAGGGTCGAGCGGACGTAGGGCGAGTCGTCGCCCTCGCTGATGAAGCGGACGAGCCCTTGGATGCGCTCCTCGGTTCGCCGAAGCCGCCCAACGCGTTCGTCGACCTCCGATGCCCCCGTCTGCGCGGCCGCGCGGAGGCGCTCGGCAATCCGCTTCCGGAGGTGCGCGATCGCATCGGGCGTGAAGAGCGCTTGGCGAAGCGCGCCGAACACGGCCGCGCGCACGGCCTCCTCGCGGAGCATCGCGCTGACCGGACAGGTGCCGCGCTTTCGCGCGTCACCGCACGAGTAGTACGACGCACTCGTCCCGCTCGAGATCACCATCGCGGCGCCGCATCGACCGCACACGAGAAGGCCGCTCAGCGGGAACCGCGTCGGGTGTCCGGGTGCAGTCATCGCGCCGCTCTTGCTCTTGTAGCGGGCACGTACGGCGGTCGCGCGTGCCCTTACGGCGTCCGAGAGCTCGGGCTCGATGATGCGCCGCTCGGGGTAAGTCTTGGTGATGACCTCCGAGGCGTCGCGCGCACGTGGCCTGCGGATGTTCGTTCCGGGGACCCGTGCGGCCATGCCGCGCTCGCGCGTGGGGGCGGAGTCGCACCCGGCGAGCGCGAGCGCCTCCGCGACCGCGTACCTCTTGAACCGGTCCATGCGCTCCATCGTGACCGGTACACGAGGCGCTCCGCGCTTTACGGCAGCCATCGCTGCGGCCCGGCTATCGAGCGGCGGGGCCTCGCGCCGCATACGGCCCCTGCCGAAGCGTTCCGCGACGCTGTCGATCACCGTTTTGAGGAACCAGCGCCAGGCCGCTGAATACCTTCGCCGGCAGCCGTCCCTTGGCGCCGCCGCTTCGTAGCGGCCCGCAGGCTCGGCGGGGCCTCGAGCACCGTGATCAAGGCTCGCCTGAGATAGGGCCGGAGATTCGAGAGCTTCGCGCTCGCAAGGGGTTCGACACCCAGGAATGCCCGCGCCACGACGACCCCGAGCAGCATCGAGGCGACGAGCTCCGCGCGCATCGCCGCGTCTTCACCGTCGACGACCGGCGCCAGGAGTCGCTGCGCCGCCCCCTCGAACAGGACCTTCCGGGTCGCCGCCGCGGCGTCCGGGTTCGTGAGGCTCGACCGCAGCATCGCCTTCACGCCCGCGAGCTCCTCTTCGTCTGCAGCACGCCCGGTGAACAGGTCGAGCAGCGCATCGAGCAGGCCGAAACGATCGAGTTCGGCCCGCTCGAGCTCGTGGACTGGCCAGCGACCCGCCGCCACCCGGGTAAACAGCTCCTCTTTGGAGCCGAAGTATTGCATCACGAGCGATGGATCGACCTCCGCTCGGGCAGCGACCGCGCGGATGGTCGTCCGATCGTAGCCTTGCTCGCCAAACAACTCGCGGGCGACCCGCAACACGCGCTCCTCCGTCTCCGCCCGCTGCTCTGCGCGTGAGAGTTTCGTCTTCGGCTTCGCCACGCCGAGAACATAACGCATGGCCACCCTTTTGCTCAACGCGTGTTGACCCAACTGGCCACCGTTGCTAGCCTCAACGCATGTTGAGCGACCGAGTCCGTCACGCAGTCGCCATTGCTTACTGCTTTGGGACGCCCGACGAGGCGTCGCAATGAAGCGCGCGCTAGCGCTGCTCGGGTTCTTGGCTCTCGCGCTGAGCGTCGCGCTCTACTTCCTCGTTCGGCGCCAGCGCGCCGGGGAGCACGGCCCCGTCCGCGGTGTAGCCACCGTCGCTTCCGGCTGACGGGGTCCTCGCGCCACTGCTTCCTTCCGAAGCTCCACCGCCCGATGCAAGCGGGGTTCGAGAGAATCTCCTTCAAGGAAGTGCCGACCGGGACGTTCTCAGATCCGTG
>Ga0316217_10001313_pt1 | contig 32820 bp, 29 predicted proteins | sample 1anoAmetaG_FD_203633 | JGI IMG/M metagenome (GOLD analysis project Ga0316217, IMG submission 203633) | Freshwater microbial communities from Trout Bog Lake, Wisconsin, USA - 1anoA | ecosystem: Environmental > Aquatic > Freshwater > Lake > Hypolimnion/Profundal zone | place: USA: Wisconsin...
CTTCAAGAAGAAGTTCGTCTGCGCCGACTCCTTCCGCTACCCGCAGGGTTTCCGGCTGGACGGCGACCGCGTCTGGCTCCCGAAGCTCGGGCTGGCTCCGCTACTTCCGGAACCGCCCGGTCCAGGGGGTGGCACGGAACGTCACGGTCTCCCGGCGTGGCGCCCACTGGTTTATGGCGGTCCAGACCGAGGCCGAAATCCCCGCGTCGCTGCACCCGTCCCGGAGCATGGCGGGCGGCGACCTTGGTGTGGTGCGCTTCCTGACCCTGTCCGACGGCACCGTGTTCCGGCCGCTCAACTTTTTCGCGAAACTGGCACGGCGCCTGGCCCGGGAAGAGCGCCGCCTCTCCCGCAAGGTCAGGGTTCCCGGAACTGGCTCAGGCAGAAGGCCGGGATCACCGGACTGCATATCCGGATCGCCGACGCCAGCAGCGACTACCTGCACAAGGTCTCCAGCGCCGTCAGCAAAAACCACGCTGTCGTGGTGCTGGAGGAGCTGCAGGTGGCCAAGACGTGTTGGGGGCAAAAGCATGGCCCAGGTTGCTGAACAGATGCGGAAATATTTGCCGGGATGGAAGGCTTACTTCAATCTTGCGCAAACTCCGCAAACATTCAAGCGCCTAGATGCATGGACCCGGCACAGGCTTCGAGCTATCCAGCTCAAGCACTGGCGCACCGGGACGACTGTTTATAGCCGTCTCCGGGGCCTTGGTGTATCGCACGATCTTGCTGCGTTAGTAGCTGGTGGTGCGGGTCATTGGTGGAGCCCTAGCGAAGTGGGGCTAAAACGCATTCTTACCGTAAAATACTTCGATGAGTTAGGCATCCCCCGACTCACATAACCTCAACATCTCGAACCGCCCGGTGCGGACCCGCATGCCGGGTGGTGTGGCAGGGGCGCAGCTAACGCTGCCCCCTATGCCGATCAACATCCAGATATCTTACCCCATGTACACTCAAAACGTTCCCCCTCGCACGGTTTAATCACTCACAAGTACCGGCCATACTGACAGAATAACGTCGTTTTGCGACGTAATTTTGACATGTGCCCGTATCTGACAGCGTCATAATGTAACTTTCGTTTTCTTGAGAAGCCCTGCTGCTGCCCACTGACAGAAATTTAACCATAAAATAAAATTTGGCCTGATCATTGCTGTGCAGTACATGGGTTCATTGACTGCGCACGCCGTTTTCAGTTTGTGTAAGGTAAGATCTGACGGGCTTGCAGCCCGGGAGAGGGACAAACTTTGAGCACAAGAGAATGTGGCATAGGTATGATGTACCCGCGGAGCAACGCCCGGGTCCGCCGTATTGCGCCGGCCTGGGATTTCGTGGGGGAAGCCGAGACCGGCGCCGCCCTGGTGCAGCAGCTCACCGAGGCCCGTTTCCTGGCGGCCTTTTGCTGCGCGGTCTACTGCCAGCATGACCCGAAGCTGGTCTGCGCCACCGCCGCGCAATGGCTCTACGAATATTTCGGCTACCGGCGGGCGCATTTCCTTTTCATCGACGCCGAGCTGGAGAGTGTCTCTTTCAGGCCCGGCTCCGGCACCGAAACCAAGGGAGGTGCCGGTGTACTCCCCGCCTCAGCTGCCGAGATCAGGAAGAGCTGTTTTTCGTTCTCCCGCAGCTTGCGGGAGCTGGGAGGAGAAATACCGGTGACCCTCCCCAGGGGGCTCGGGAGCCTGCACATCGTGGAGGCGGCGCAGGGTAGGCGCGACCCCTCCGCGGCATTCCTGCAAAGCATCGCGGATTGCCTCGGGTCGGCGCTGGAGAAGGCGCTGGACCATAAGCGCCTGCAGCAGCTCTCGCTACGTGACGGACTGACCGGCCTTTTGAACCGGCGCGCCTTCGAGGAACTCCTGGTAATCGAGGAGGGCCGCCGCGATGCCCCGCTGCACTCCCTGATCATGATCGACATCGACAACTTCAAGGCCATTAACGACCGTTTCGGGCATCCTGCCGGGGACCAGGTGATCGCCGGGGTGGGGGGAGTCATCGGCGCTGCCCTGCGCGGGGCGGATCTGGCGACTCGCTACGGCGGCGAGGAGTTTGCCGTGCTTCTCCCCGGCACCACCGAGGCGGAGGCCTATGCCGTCGCGGAACGCATCAGGTCGCGCATCGTATCCCTTAAGTTCAATTTTTTCAGCCACACGGTGCAGGTCACGGCCAGCCTTGGTCTGGCCAGCCGCTGCGCGAAGCAGGAGTGCAGCCTGAGGGAACTGCTGGCCTTGGCGGATGGATCCCTCTACCAGGCGAAGAGGAGCGGCAAGAACACCACCCTGATCCACCGGGGAGAGGTGCACCGGCTCTACTGATGCCGGATCGCCCGGCGTGAGGGATATGCGGCGCAAAAAAAATAAAAAAACGGCTTCATTTTAAAGTAGCAGTGACGATAAGCTTTACTATTGAGACCTGGATGCACCCGGGGGGTAAAATGTGGCATAAATTGGAGTTTTCGTCGGAAAGGATAGACAGTCTGAAAAAGGAAATGCAGATGCTCCAGGACGAGGCCAAAAGGCTGCTGCTCGAGGCTAAAACGCTGGAGCAGGAGGACGCACAGGCGGCTCATGACTATAACTGGCTGTTTCAAGACGGACCACGTGTGGAAGAGAGCGGAGACCGGTTTATCTCGCGGATTTGCCGAACCCTGCATTACTGAGTCAGCTTTCGCTTTTTCGGAAGAGACGGTTCAGTGGCAACAGTACCACAACTGCAAACAGCAAGGCCCCAGTGAGATTCGGGGCCTTTTGTGCATTTTACTGCACCTTTTTTCCTGCGTTAAACCGATTCGCTCGCTTGCTGAAGAGAAAAGGTTGCGTTCTGCAGGCGGCAAACTCCCGGCCTTAAGCCGGCTAACTGATCTGGTAAGACAGGAATTTGTGGCGATGCTTCCCTCCTTGGATGCCGGATGAAACCGCTGGGCCGTTTTCCTCTTTTCACTGGCGACGCACGGTCTTGTCGTAGAGATCCTTCAGCTGTCCCCGCGGGTCGTATTTCTGCTTCAACAAACGGTAGTCGGGGCCGCCGTAGTGCTGCCAGAAGGTTTCCTCGTCGTAGAAGACGGTGGAGTACAGACCTTTGCGCCCGTTGAGCCGGTCGGTCCACTGCTCCACCTGGCGGTTGAAAAAGCCTTCCTTTTGGCCGGCGGGCAAAGGGACCACATCCCAGAAACCGAAGTTGAGGTACAGTTGGCCGAATTCCATGGGGTAGGTCGGATAGCGCTCCGGTGCGGCGGGTGTGGTCGGGCAGATCCAGATCGGCGTAATGCCGATGCGTTCCTGGAAGAGCGCCAGGAACTGAGCCGCGCCCTGCACCGGTATCTGCACGTCCTGGATAACCGATTCGTCCTGGCGCGGGCTCCCGCTCAGCTTGAGGAGCTTCTCGGTGAACTGGTGCTTCCGGTTCCAGCGCATGATCTGCCAGTACGCCGTCGAGCGCAGCCAGGGGCGGGCCAGCGCGCGCAGCAGCGGATTCTGCAGGCCGAAGTTCTTGCTGCACCAAAACCAGTCGGTGTCCCAGCGCCAGATGTAATCGTAGGTGGTCAGGTAATCCAACTGTTTTTTTTGAATGGATTTGTAGTAGATATGCAGGTAGGTGTAGTTCGAGACAAAGGGAGCTGTAGCTACCAAGCGGGCCGTAGTCAGATACAGCTCCTGCGCACTGAACACGGTGCCGTCGACGAAATCGAGGTCCCGGCTCAGGCACGCCTTGCGGAGCGCCTCGAAGTATTCCCTGGCATCGCTGAACTTCTCGTGCCTCAGTTCGACATACTCTTTGGCCCGGACCAGTTGCACCGTTAACTTCAAGGCATAGCCGAGCGTACCGTAGCTGTTGGGGAAACCGAAGAAGAGATCCCGGTGCGCGCCGGTCCGCGCGCAGCAGACCACGGTGCCGTCGCCGGTAAGCACTTCCATTGCCGTGACGGTTTCATGGACCAGGCCGTACTTAAACGACGAGGACTCGATGGCCACGCCGGCCATGGCGCCTCCCACGGTGATGGATTTCAGCTCGGGGACCACCGCCGGCAGCAGGCCGTGCCTGAGGGTTTCCCTGGTGAAAGCATCGAAGGTGAGCATCCCCTCTACTTCGGCGAGCATGCTGGTCTCGTCGATGCGTATCACCTGGTTGAAATCGGCAACCTCGATCAGCTCTTTGGCGTGCTGGCGGCTGCGGAACAGGTTGGAGGTACGCTTCCCCAAGCCGACGCCGGCACCGCGGGCGAGCGCCTCCCTGAACCGGGCCGCCAGGCGAGCTTTCTTTAGTTCATACTGCTGCAATGCATCCTGATTCATACCTTAAGCCCCTGCCAGGGGAAACCTTCCGTCGCTGCAGCGCATCGGGTCCCCTTTTCAGGAACCCATCAGGTCGAGGAGCTCCCGGGTGGCAACCACGCTCGATTGCCGTGGGAAAACCTTGTCAACCAGCACCCGGTGGACTTCCTCGTCTGCGTCCGCGCAGGCGTCCGAGACCACGAAAAGGGAGTAATCCAGATCGGCCGCCCAGCGCACCGTGGAAAGCACCACGCCACTGGTCGAGATGCCGAGCAGTATCAGCGTGGAGATGTTTTTAGCCCGAAGTATCGTGGCCAGTTCCGTGCTGGAAAAGGCCCCGACCCGCCGCTTGATCACCACGATTTCGCCAGCCTGTGGCGAAACCCCCAGGTGGATCTCCGCCCCTTGGGTTCCCTCGACCAGGCGTCCCGACTCCTTCAGTTGGCGAAATGCCCTGTTATCCGGATTAATTTCGGGGTACCCATCCCGGAAACGCACCACGACATAGACGACCGGCACCCCTTTTCCCCGCGACCGGGCGAGGATGCTGGAGGCCTTGTCAATCAGCTGGTTCTGCTTCGCGACCGGCTGCATGCCGATGATGTCGTTTTGGTAGTCCATGATCAGTACGGCCGTTTTGCTCCAGTCGATGTTCGGGGTGCTTGCCATGGCGCTAATTCCTCTCGTCCCTTGACTATGGGTTTTCATAACACAGAATACCACAGGTATGCCAGGGGTGTTTGCGATAGGGGAGACTTAGGCGGGCTGGGAGGAAGCAAGCGCCAAGGCAAACAAAAGGCCCACTGTCGCGCTCGATGGCGAAACAGTGGGCCTTTGCTGTGGCACCCGGGTGGATTTTTGCGCCCCCTTCCCCGGCGCGGGGAGAGCTGGGCGAAAGGGGGCACTCGGCCAGCCGGAGTTATTTCTTGGAGACGGGAGGCAAAACGGCGGCCAGGACGACGTTCAGGGCCTGCGTGCCACTCAGCGGGTAGGCCGGGTTTGCATATCCGGTGTAGCCGGCCTCGGTCACCCCCACCGCGTAGCTTCCCGCCTGGATTCCGGTGATGGAGTAAACTCCGGAGCTGTTGGTGGTCGCCGTCTTGCCCGCAACGGATACCGTCGCCCCGGCCAGGAGGGCGCCGGTGCTGCTGCCGGCCCGCACCGTGCCGCTCAGGGTATAGCTGACCGGTGTCAGTGGCGTGGTCAGGACCAGGTTGCCGTTCACGTTGAGCGCGCTATTCGTGTAGCCCAGGTAGCCGGGCTTAGTCACGGTCATCGGGTAGACCCCCGGGATGAGCCCCGTGATGGTGTAGCTCCCGGCGCCGGTAGTGACCGCCGACTTGGTGCCGATAGTGACGCTGGCGCCGGAGAGCAGGCCTCCGCTGCCTGCCGTGGTCACCACCCCGCTCACCTGGTAGTTGATCTGGATAATGGGAAGGTCGAGACCCGCTATGCTGGTAGCGACAAGAAGGGTCATGGTGAAGCTTGTGTAGGTCGGCTTGGAGACGGTAAGGGTGTAGCTCCCGGCGCTGAGCCCGGGGATGGAGAAGCTGCCATCGCTGCCGGAGGTGGTGCTCTTGGAGCCGAGGGAAACGGTTGCCCCCGCAAGGGGCGGGCCGGTCATGCTGCCAAACCGCACGGTGCCGCTGACGGTCGAGGTGGACGGTGCCAGGGCGATATTAACCGTCTGATTGGAGCTCACCCCGAGCGACTCGGCAAACGGGAGATAGCCGTCCATGGTGATGACCATCGGGCTCGTCCCCGGGGCGATGCCGGCCAGGGAGTAGGCGCCTGCGGAGCTGGTTTTAACGGTCTGTCCGCCGATGGTCACGGCTGCTCCCGACAGGGCCGGGCCGGAGCTGCTCCCCGCGCGTATGGTGCCGCTCACCGTGTAGGTTATCGGGGCCAGGGCGGCCTTGATGTTTTGGTCGGAACTCACGGTGAGGGCGTTGTTGGTATAGCTCGCGAACCCGGCCTTGGCAATACTGACCGAGTAGGTCCCGGCGGGGATACCGGTGATGGAGAAGCTGCCGGCCGTTCCCGTGGTTACCTCGGCCGTACCGTTTATCGATACAACGGCTCCGGAGAGGGCGGGCCCGCTCACGCTCCCCGAGGTTACCGTGCCGCTCAGGGTGAAAACCTGGGGCAGGGTTATCACGACCGACTGGTTGGAACTCACGCTCAAGCCGCTGTTGGCATACGGAAGGTACCCGGCCTTGGAGACTGAGAGGGCGTATTTGCCGGCGGCAAGTCCGCTGAAAAGAAACGAGCCCGCAGCGTCGGTAGTGACGCTCTTGCTGCCGAGGGTGACCGTCGCCCCTGACAACAGCGTCCCCGTGCCGCTGTTCACCCGCACCACTCCGGCCAGGGAAAAGGTGCTGACCGGAGCCGGCGCATTCTGGGTGACCGTGAAGCTGTCGACCACGTTGGCATAGGCATCTATCACCGCAACCGTTGCCGTTCTGGCGGCCGAGCCCGTGTTGGCGGTGACCGCATAGGCGATCGAGCCGTTTCCTCTCCCCGCGGCCCCCGAAATGGAGAGCCATGAGGCGGAACTGCGTGCGGACCAGGTGCACGAGCCGCTGGTGATCACCCCCACACTTCCGGAGCCGCTGGTGCTCCCCAGGGTGGCGCCGCTGGAGGAGATGGCGTAGCTGCAGGTCTGGACCGCGGTGTCGTAGGCAAGGAGGTTGTGGGCGAATTGTGTCGGGCCGGCTGACTCGCCGTAGGCGATCTTGAAGTACCCTCCCGGCTGGCCGTTGAACCCCTCGCCCCAGCTCTGCCCCCAGCTGTTTTTCACGATAAAATATCCTCCCCCCGGTACCGTGGCGTCGTCGGCGTAGCCTATGAGCAGGATGGCGTGGTTCCCCTCGAAGGGGCCCGAGGTATAGGTGTAAACGCCACCGCCGTAGCTGTAGAAGTCGGAATACACCCGCATGGACGCCACCAGCGGTCCGTAGCTGTACAGGGCGTTTTTCACCGTGGGGATGTCGGGGACCGTGCCGGAGTTGATCCACTCCCACGCCGAAATCTTGTCGGTGGCGGCCTGCCAGTTGGCGGCAGCCTTGGCGCAGCTCCCGTTGGCATCGATATAGGGATCCTTGCTGTCGACGGGGAGGCCGGTCTGCTGGATGAAGCTTGCCGCCCCGTCGATGGTGCCACCGTTGCAACTGCCGGCACCGCTGCAGGAAATCATGATCTGCTCGGAAAGGTCGAGCCCAGTTGAGTAGGCGCCATGGATCAGGGTGTACGACTCAAGCGCCCCTGTCGTCGAGAAGGCCCAGCAGCTGCCGCAATCCATCTGGTCTTTCGCCGGTGTCACGTAGTTGGTGCCGCCGAAGCTCCTCCAATCCAGCCCGGCGCCGGGCGCCGACAGCGGCTGCGACAGCGTGGTCTGGGTCGCGGAGACGGCAGGGGGCGCCGCCTCCGGCAGAACCAGCGAGGCGCGCATCCGGCGCAGGCTCGGATCCATCTTGTGCAGCGGGGTAGCAATGGCAGTCCATTTGGCGTGCTTGGCAGCAATCGCGGTCCTGATGTCGTCGATCTCGGCCGCGTGGGCCACGAGCGACATCAGCAGGAGGGGGATGACATAAAACAGGGTAAGGGTCTTGGTCCGCATAAATGGCCTCCGTGATGTCGTGGTGCGCTGGGCTGGATGATAGGCCCGAATGCCTGGGAACAGCACGGTTCATGCCACGGCCCAAGGCCGGTTTTTATAGGTTTTTTTCGCCGTTTGGCGCTTTTGCGCCTGTTCCTTCGCTGCACATGTGCAGGGGGCGCACACCGGCCGGGGAACCCGGTTCAGGTCAGGGCTTTGCATCAAGGAAGCCCCGGCCGCGCTGCAAAATTACCCATTTCACCGGAGAATTATGGTATAACCGGTCGGGATCAATTCTCTCCCGGCGCGCTTGTCGCCGTTGCTAAAGGAGCCACATATGCCATTCGTGGAATGGGAGGCCAAGTATCTGCTCGGCGTCGAACAGTTTGACCTGCATCACAGGCATCTCGTTGACCTTTTGAATGGGGCCTATGAAATGTTCGTGTCGAAGGAACTCGATGACGGCGAGCTTCTGAAGATGCTGGAGTCTCTGGCCGATTACTCAAACTACCATTTCAACCTGGAAGAGAGTTGGATGGGGCAGGTCGGTTATCCAAAGCAAAACGAGCACATGCTGGAACACAAGAGATTCATCTATAAGCTGTACGAATTCAACAAGAAATTCAAAGAGGATAAGGCCAACCTCACCCTGGAAATAGTCTCTTTTCTCAGGCGTTGGCTCCTGGAACACATCCAAAACGATGATGCCCAGTACGGGGCGTTCATCCGCAAGCGGACCGCGCCGCTAAGCTGAAAATCCGAGGGGCAGCGCCCCTACCTACCCCTTTAAGGAGAATTGCATGGGAACAGCTGGAAAAATAACCAAGCCTGTCGAACCGACCGCGGCGCCGGAAAACTACTTCCGGTTCCATTTCCCGCACCTGCATCTGGGCTCCGTCTTCGGGGACGACTGGTTCTCGCTGAAAGCCGAGGCCTTCGCCCGCTTTTTCGGGACCCCTTTTTTTCTGGTTGCCCAGACAATTATCGTGGCGATCTGGATCGGCGTGAACGTAGTTGGATTCACAAAGTTCGATGTCTATCCCTTCATCCTGCTGAATCTCGCCTTCAGTCTCCAGGCAGCCTACGCGGCTCCCCTCATTCTATTGGCACAGACGCGTCAGGCAGACCGCGACAAGGCACACGCCGACGCCGATGCACAGCATCGGGAGGCGCTTGCCTTGGCGAGCGAGCAGCGTCAGGCACTATCGGCCCAGCAGACTGGTCAGCTCCTGGAACTGATGCAGCAGAATACCCAATTGACGGAGCTCGTGAAAGAGTTGAGTCAACGTATCGAGTCGCTGACACTGGACGTGCACACCAAGATTGTTCAGTGCGAGGTAAAGGTATAAGGACTGAATAAAATAGGGAGGTTACCGGACTATCCACCGGGCATGTGGATAACCCTACCGCAGCTGTGGATATGTTTCGAATTTGTCATGCATTTACCGCTAGTTTTACGACCTGCACAATTAGTGCACAGTCCTGGTAACTGTCTGTAATCACATGTTAATAGGCGCAGGGAGCCGGGCCGGAACTGGCGGCCGCCGCGCGGGGGTGCAGGGAACCTCGTTTTCGAGGCTGTAACGTGGATAACTGCCCAAAAAAATAGGCGAATTTCACCGGTCGATGCTGGGGCAAAGGTCGGGCGGTTTGCGCCGGCGCGAGCGGACTTGCCCGGCGGATTTCCCGCCAAGGGTGGTCCGGGAAAAGGAAAAACCTGCCGAAATTTAAAACGTTGACTCCCGAAAGCCTCGGGAGTAGCATGAAAGCATAGCAAGAAAAGATCTTTGAAATCAACCTACGGAATCTGGTGGCGGCTCTTAGCGCAGCCTCTGTCCGTTAAGCAGTGTGGGAGTCTTTCCCGGTTCAGGCTGGTGTGACGCCCCTTAAAGAAGGGTGGCTTGCCTGCTTTCCTGAGTAAAGCTCTGCAGCTTACACAGCGGACGTGACTAATCCAGCACCACTTGCCGTGGTTGGTAATTGGCGTTCAAGGAGAGCAATCCGAGTGATTGACATCTCATCCGTCAGGCGCCTGAAAAGCGCTTGAAAAGGGGATGTGAGGCTCACCGGAAGGCGAGGGGTAGATGTCCGAACTCCGCGCGAAGTTCCGAGCTTGGTACTTTCCACCGGCGGATAGGAGAAACGAAGAGAGGCGTCCCATTATTGAACGCCAGTTATTTTTGGAGGAAAGGCCTGAAGCAGTTGATCGGGCCTTTTTTATTGCCGTTGTGCACTGAATAGTGCAGTGATCCTGGCTACTTGCTTTTGCTGGCAGGGCGGCTCACGGTGTTGCCGGTGGCGCTTTGCATCCCTGTTCTGCCCCTCATCTGGGCCGCCTTTTTTGTTGTCACCGGAATGCTGCTGCGACCTTTGGTGGTGCTGGCGGACTTAAGGCTACTGACCCTTTCTTTCGCGATTCTCAATGTGCCACACCTTCTTTCTCACGGGGGATCCGTTACTCCCTTATCTACCCGCATATTTTATCACAAAATCCCTTGCCGATTACCATCCCTGAAGTGAGGCTACCTTGCTCTCTGCATTCCTCCTGCTGCGTGTCCGCCTGAAGGCGCGCTGATCCCCCTCCCCGCACTCCCCCGTGACGGTGCGGAAAAGGACCGGCCCGCGCTGCCGCGCGCAGCCGGTGCGAAGCCGCCGTTGGAGCGAAAGCTCGACCTCATCCCGGGAAGCGGCCGCATCCCCGGGGCCGCCTGGGCGCGCGGTGCATTGAATATGGTGCGCTGACTTCTCGAGACTCCCGTCGAGATGAACCCCCGGCGGTTGGTCACGCCGATGCCGGCGAAGGTCCTCCCGTTAAAGCGCGCAACCGGGTCGACTCGAAAGACCCGGTGACTCCTGATGTCGTTGAAATGGTTGGAAACAAAGAACACCCCGTCATGCCTGTGGAACGACCTATGGAAATCGTGGAGGATGAAGTAGCCAGGGAACCAGAAACCGGCACACCAGAAGGGATAGGGGATCCAGCCGTACAGGTAGTAATAGTCGGGAGGCGGTGCGTAGTAGGTGACAATGGGAGGTCCTTCTGACTCATAGTAATCGCTTATGACGGTCGGGTTGGGATAATCCTCCGGTGCGATTTCGCCCTGAGCCTCGCCGGCACCAACCGCGGTCTGGGGCCTGATGCCCAGGCTCTGTTGCGCGGCAGCGGCATCCAGTCTCTTGAGGGCCTCATTCTTGTCGAGCGCGATCCTGCCGCTGGTCGCGGCATCACCCACCGCTTTCTGCAGCTCCCCAATGATGTCCGGGGTGACCGGGTAGTCGGCGATCCAGCCGTTGCGGGGGAGGATGCCTGCCCGCCCCAGGGCGCTCTCGGCCTCGGTCTCGTCTTGCACGGTCCCCAGCCCCAAGGCGGCGTGCAGTCGGACCGCGAAATCGCCTTCGCGGACCAGCTCCTGGGCAACAGGCGGCAGCGCCTGGTCTGGCGCCGGCTGGGCCGGGCTTACTGCCGGCACCAGCAGTAGGCAAAGGCCGGCCAGGATAATCACGGTTTTCCAGGTAAATGGCTTCTTCACGGCTCCCCCTTCCCCAGACCAAAATTATTTACATATCTATATGATATCCCGATATATTTTTCTTGTCAAAGGATGGTTGACCCTCTTGAAGGCCCGAAATCCCTCCCCCTTAGCCAACTTTAGTTTCAGCTTCATATTAGCCGCCAACTGTGGTAGGTTTTCGGGTGCTGTTAAAAAAACGCCACTTTACCGGGATCATGATGCCGAACCGCCCGAACAGCGTAAACCTAGTCGCCTGGGGAGCGAGCCTGCTGTTGCTGACGCCTCTGGTTGTCCTTTGTGTGCTCTACCTCGACGTCCCCCTGGCGTACTTCGTCAAGAACCACCTCTATGGCAACCTGCACTGGTCCCGCCTGACCTCTGACCTCCCCGACCTGCTGCTCTTCGTGGTGCTTTTAACCACCTCAGTCTCCCTGGTGCTTTACCAGGTGCGCACCCACCGGGGGGTCTACGACGACCTCACCTCCTTGGAAAAGCTGGTCAGCTGGGCGGCACCCGCTTCGTATCTGGCCAAAGCTGCGCTGAAGTTCGCCTTCGGACGGGTGAACACCCGGCTCTGGCTGCATGAGCCGGGTCTCTACGGGTTCCACTGGTTTCAGAGGCGGCAGGGGTACGATGGTTTTCCTTCCGGGCACATGATCGTAATCGTTACGCTTTTGGCCGCGCTTTGGCGCTTCCACCCCAAGTGCCGTCCCTGGTGCCTCTGCCTCGGGCTGCTGCTCGCAGTCGCCCTGATCGCCACCGATTACCATTTCTTAAGCGACGTCATTGCGGGCGCCTACCTGGGGGCCATGGTGGAAACGGTCGTTTTCTGGCTGCTGCTGCGCGAGCCGCAGCGGCCCGAAAATCCTGCCATTTAACGGGCGGGAGGAGAGTTCCTACGGTCGGCCAGGGCGCCCCCGGAACGCAGTGCCGGGAGCCTGGCTGCAGATTGCTTCCGGCCAGATTTTTCCTTGCATCTTGGGGTAAAATCCCCTATATTCCAAGAACAGAATTGACGCTAGATTAAACGCTTAACCAAACGATACGTACAGATGCGGGGCAGGTAGCAGCCGCGTTCCGACAACGCATGGAAAGGGTTTAGCCGCAACGGTTAAACCCTTTTTTTCTTTGCAGCACAAGGTCAGGGAGGCCCTATGGAAAGAGTCAAAACGGCAGGAGATTCGGTCGAATCGCAGTGCACGCGCTGCAAGGCGCTGCTGAACCACACCATCATCGCCCTGGTGGCGGGGCAGGTGGCGCGGGTAAAGTGCAACACCTGCGGCAGCGAGCATAATCACCGCCCTGTGAAAGCGCCGAAAGTCGCCGTCGTGAAGGGAGCGACGCCCGAGAAGCTTGCCAAGGCACCGCGCGCCAAGGCCGTCAAGGCCCCGGTCATCTCGGACGAGGCGATCTGGGAGGAGATGATCCGGCCGCTCGATCCGGACCTCGCGATTCCCTACAACATGGAGGGGAAGTTCCGCGCCAACAGCCTCCTCGCGCACCCCACCTTCGGGATCGGCATGATCTCTGCCTGCCAGTCGGGCAAGATTGAGGTCGTGTTCAAGGCGGGACGCAAACTGCTGCGCGCCTGCTGATAAAAATTTTCTTAAAAATAATAAGGGGATGGCCCGCAAGTGGCTAGCCGGTCACTTAATCTGTTGGTGATCCGTAAAGGTCTTGTATTTCAGCTTGTTGCGCGTGGTCACCGAGATTTTTTCTCAACGACTGTAATCTGCCGCAACATACTGAACAATCAAAGCTTTTCCGAGATTAGCAACTCGTTTCAACAGATTAAGTGACCGGCTAGCGCAAGTGGTCCACCCCCTTTATTTTCACAGCCTCAGAAAAGAATTGGTTTAATCCCGTAGGAGCGTCCTCCGGGACGCGAAATTCGCGGCAGGAATGCCGCTCCTACCGCCACATCAACGACTCACCCCTTCTTGACCCGAAAACCTGCCTTCTCCCAGCTCGGCTTTTCCGCGGGTATCGCCTTTTCCCGGGCCGCGGGCGCGGGACCCTTGGCGGCCCGCTCCGGCTCGGCCTGCTTGATGGAGAGGGAGATCCTCTTTCTCTCGGGGTCCGCCGAGAGCACCTTCACCTTGACTATCTGGCCGACCTTCACCGCCTCGTTGGGGTCCTTCATATAGCGGTGCGCCAGCTGGCTTACGTGGACCAGCCCGTCCTGGTGCACCCCGATGTCCACGAAGGCCCCGAAGGCCGCCACGTTGGTCACCACCCCTTGCAGGATCATCCCCTCCTTCAGGTCGGAGATGCTGCTCACGTCCTCGCGAAAGCTCGCGCTTCTAAACTGCTCGCGCGGGTCGCGCCCGGGCTTCTTCAATTCCTTCAGGATGTCCTTCAGCGTCGGCAGTCCCACCGTCTCCGTCAGGTAGCGCTCCATCCTGATTCCCTCGGAGAGTCCCGGGTCCGCCACCAGCTCGGCCACGCTTTTCCCGAGGTCGATCGCCATCCGCTGCACCACTTGGTAGTTCTCCGGGTGCACCGCGGTGTTGTCCAGCGGGTTTTCGCCCCCCCTGATGCGCAGGAAGCCGGCCGCCTGCTCGAACGCCTTGGGGCCGAAGCGCGGCACCTTGAGCAGGGCCTGGCGGGTCGGGAAGGCGCCGCCTTCGTCCCGAAACCGCACGATGGCGCGCCCCTGGTTCTCCGAGATCCCCGCCACGTAGGAGAGGAGCGCCCAGGAGGCGGAGTTCAGGTCGACGCCGACAAAGTTCACGCACGACTCGACCACCGCATCGAGCGCCTTCTTGAGCGCCGCCTGGTTCACGTCGTGCTGGTACTGCCCCACCCCGATGCTCTTGGGGTCGATCTTTACCAGCTCCGCCAGCGGATCCTGGAGCCTGCGGCCGATGGAGATGGCGCCGCGTATGGTGAGGTCGAGTTCCGGGAACTCCTCCCGGGCGATGTCGGAGGCGGAGTAGATGCTCGCCCCCGCCTCGTTCACCATGACGGTCTCCGCCTTGACCCCGGCGCTTCTGAGTGCCTCGCGCACGAAGATCTCGGTCTCGCGCCCGCCGGTGCCGTTGCCCACGGCGATCAGGCTAAGGTCATGAAGTTCCACGAGCCGCACCAGCTCGGCTTTCGCCTCCCTGGCCTTGGCTCCGCCGGTGTGCGGGTAGATGGTGGAGTGCGCGAGGAAGCGCCCGGTCTGGTCCAGCGCCGCCAGCTTGCAGCCGGTCCTCAGTCCCGGGTCGACGCCGAGCACGCGCCTGCCGCCGGCCGGCGGGAGCAGGAGCAGGTTCCGCAGGTTCTGGGCGAACACCGCGATGGCCGCCTCGTCGGCGCGGCTCTTCGCCTCGAGCCGCAGCTCCACTTCGATGGAGGGGGCGATCAGCCGCTTGTAGGCGTCTGCGGCGACCGTTTCCAGCGCCGCCCGGAAGATGCTCTCCCGCCTGATGAGCTTCAGCCTCAGCCGGTCGAGGATCTCCTCCTCGGGGGCGAGCAGCAAAAGCCTCAGCACCTCCTCCTTCTCGCCGCGTCTCATGGCGAGCATGCGGTGGGACGCCACCGACTTCATCGGCTCGGAGTAGTCGTAGTACATCTTGAACTTCCCCTCGCGATCCACCCCGTCGGAAAGAAGCGTCGCGGCGAAGATCCCCTGGTCCCGGGTGAGCTCGCGTACCAGGGCGCGCACGTCGGCGTCCTCGCTGAGCCTTTCTGCCAGGATATGCCCCGCTCCCTCGAGCGCCGCGTCCGGGTCGGGGACCCCGAGCTCCGGGTTCACGAAGGGGAGGGCGAGCTCCCGGGGGAGCCCGCTGGTGTGCTCCTGGGCGGCGATCAGGTCGGCGAGCGGCTCCAGCCCGCGCTCGCGGGCGATGGTCGCCTTGGTCCTCCTCCTCGGCTTATAGGGGAGATAGAGGTCTTCGAGTTCGGTCTTCTTGCGGCAGGAGTCGATGCGCAGGGCGAGTTCGGGGCTCAGTTTCCCCTGTTCCTCGATGCTCTTGAGCACCGTCGCCTTGCGCTCGGCAAGCTCCCGGTGATAGGCGAGCAGGTCCTCGATCTGGCGGATCTGCACCTCGTCCAGTTCTCCGGTCTGCTCCTTGCGGTAGCGCGCAATGAAGGGGACGGTCCCCCCTTCGTTGAGCAGCGCCACCGTCTGCAGCACGCCGGCCCGCGGCAGGCCACTCTCTTCGATGATGATCGCAAGTAATTGCGGGGTATCTGCTGGCGTCATGATTCTCGGGTCTCCTTGGAAAAAGCATTACTCCTTACACCCATTGCAGGTTTCGGGCAAGCAATTTCAGAACGGGGAATTTCCCCTCCCTGGTCCTCCCCCTCCGGGCCTGCGCGCTGCAGCGCAGCGGGAGCGGGAGCCCTTCCCCCTTTTCCCAACTGGCTTTGACCAAGTTAAAAAATTTGACCGGGCCGCGCTAATGGGCTATTCTGACCGAATTTCATACATGAGGACTACAATTATGGTGCGTCCCAGCTGGGATGAGTATTTCATCGAGATCACGCGTCTGGTGGCGAAACGCTCCACCTGCCTCAGGCGCCAGGTCGGCGCGGTGATCGTGAAGGACAAGAACATCCTCGCCACCGGCTACAACGGCGCCCCCGCGGGGACCGCGCACTGCCTGGACATCGGCTGCCTGAGGGAGAAGCTCGGCATCCCGTCCGGCGAGCGGCACGAGCTCTGCCGCGGCCTCCACGCCGAGCAAAACGCCATCATCCAGGCGGCGAAGCACGGCACCTCGATCGAGGGTTCCACCCTGTACTGCAATACCATGCCCTGCATCATCTGCTCCAAGATGGTGATCAACGCCGGCATCAAGCGGGTGGTCTACCTCACTGGATACCCGGACCAGCTTGCCGAGGATATGATCCGGGAGTCCGGCGTGCTGGTTGAAAAATACGAAAAGTCAGCGGGGGAACCGGCATGAAATGCCCCTACTGCGCTTTTTCCGATTCCAAGGTGGTCGATTCCCGTCCCGACAAGGGTGGGGCCACCATCCGGCGCCGGCGCGAGTGCGAGTCGTGCGGCAAGCGCTTCACCACGCACGAGCGGGTGGAGGAGGTGCTCCCCCTGGTCACCAAGAGGGACGGCCGGCGCGAGCCGTTCGACCGGATGAAGCTGATCGTCGGCATCCAGAAGGCGTGCGAGAAGCGTCCGGTCTCCGTCGAGACCATCGAGAAGCTGGTGGACCGGATCGAGGTCCGGCTTCAGGAAAGCGGCGAGAAGGAGGTGCCCAGCACCACCCTCGGCGAGTGGCTGATGGCGGAGCTGCACGGCGTCGACCAGGTGGCCTACGTCCGCTTCGCCTCGGTGTACCGCTCCTTCAAGGATATCAGCGAATTCATGGTTGAGCTGCAGGACCTGCTCAAGAAGTAGCTCGGTGCCGCCACTTCCTGGCCTTTCAGGAGCCGGCACTTACCAGGGGGGGAAGGACGTAGCATGCCCGATGTCGAGCTTACCTACATGCGGTCCGCGCTGGCCCTGGCCAGGCGCGGCCTCGGCAAGACCGCTCCCAATCCCGCGGTCGGCTGCGTCATCGTGCGCGACGGCGCGGTCGTCGGGCGCGGCTGGCACCAGAAGGCCGGTGCCCCGCACGCGGAGGTTCATGCCCTGAACGAGGCGGGCGCTCTCGCCGCGGGCGCCGACGTCTATGTGACGCTGGAGCCGTGCGCCCATTTCGGCAAGACTCCACCCTGCGCCCGTGCGCTGGTCGCGGCAAGGGTGGCGCGGGTTTACCTGGCAATGGTCGACCCCAACCCGCTGGTTGCGGGAAAGGGGGTCGCAATCCTCCGGGAAGCCGGCATAGAGGTGCAGGTAGGCCTTCTCGAGGAGCAGGCGCGCGCGTTGAACCGCCCCTTCATCAAGTGGATTGAGACCGGCCGACCCTTCGTCACCCTGAAGAGCGCGCTCACCATGGACGGCAAGAGCGCCACCGCCGGGGGGGACTCGCGCTGGATCACGGGGGACCGCTCGCGGCGCGAGGTGCACCGGCTGCGCGGGGCGATGGACGCCATCATGGTCGGGGTCGGGACGGTCGTGAAGGACGATCCGCTTTTGACCTGCCGGGTGCCGGGCGGGAAGGACCCGATCCGGGTCGTGGTCGATTCCACCCTGAGGATCCCGTTGCACGCGGCGGTGTTCAACCCGCAATCCGCCGCCCGAACCCTCGTCGCCACCTGCAGCTCCGATGCGGCGCGCCTTGCTGCGGTCGCCTCGCGCGGCGGCGAGATCCTCCGCTGCGCGAAGCGCGAGGGGCAGGTCGATCTGCACGACCTATTCGGGCAGCTGGGAGCGCTCGGCATACAGTCCATCCTCTTGGAAGGGGGAAGCCACCTGGCGGGTGCCGCGCTTCGGGCCGGTCTCATCGACCGCTGCCTGATCTTTCTGGCGCCCAAGCTGGTGGGCGGTGCCGGCCTGGGGCTTTTCGCCGGCGAGGGGGTCGCGCTGATGGGGGATGCGCTCAGGCTGGAGGGGATGACCGTGAAGCGGATCGGCGCCGACCTCCTGGTGCAGGGGACGCCGGTGAATGGTCTTGCCTTTCACTAGTCCCCAGTCCCTAGTCCCTGCTTCTAAGGAGTTCACATGTTCACAGGTCTGATAGAATCGGTCGGCGAGTTGGTCGGCATCGAGAGAAGGGGCGACTCGGGGAGCCTGACGCTCAAGACTGCCCTCCCCCTGGAAGAGATCGCCATCGGCGCCTCCATCGCGGTGAACGGCGCCTGCCTCACCGTAGTCCGCAAGGGGGGCGGGACGCTCAGCTTCGACGTCTCGCCCGAGACCATCGACCGGACCGCCTTCAGAAACCTGAAGGGAGGCGCCCCCCTCAACCTGGAGCGGGCCATGCGTCTTTCCGACCGCCTGGACGGGCACCTGGTCTCGGGGCACGTGGACTGCGTCGCCACGGTCGCCGAGCGGCGCGAGAGCTCCGGCAACATCGTCTTCTCCTTCCGGTTTCCCGCCCCTTGCGCCAAATACATCGCGGCGAAAGGGTCGGTGGCGATCGACGGGATCAGCCTCACGGTGAACTCGGCCGGACCGGATACCTTCAGCATCAACGTGATACCGCACACGGCAGCCAAAACCACCCTGGCGCACCGTCGGGTGGGCGACGAGGTGAACCTCGAAACCGACCTCATCTGCCGCTACCTGGAGCGCCTGACCATCGGCGGGGACCCCCGTGAGGGGGGGGTGTCGCTGGAACTGCTTGCCAAAAACGGCTTTCTGTGAGAGTAATAGCCATTTGCATCACGGGTTACGAGGGGTCAAAGCAATGTCTGTAGCAAGCATAGAGGAAGCCATCGAGGAGATCAAGGCCGGCAGGATGGTGATCCTGGTGGACGACGAGGACCGGGAAAACGAGGGGGACCTCACCATGGCGGCGCAGTGCATCACCCCCGAGGCGATCAACTTCATGGCGCGCTTCGGACGGGGGCTCATCTGCCTCACCATGACCGGTGAGCGCTGCGACCGGCTCGACCTTCCCCCCATGGTGCAGAACAACAACTCCTCATTCGGCACCGCCTTCACCGTCTCCATCGAGGCGAAGAAGGGGGTCACCACCGGCATCTCCGCGGCCGACCGCTCCCACACCATCCTGACCGCCGTGGCGCCCGGCGCCGTGGCGGCCGACCTGGCGCGCCCCGGCCACATCTTTCCGCTCAGGGCCAAGAACGGCGGCGTCCTGGTGCGCTCCGGGCAGACCGAGGGGTCCGTCGACCTGGCGCGCCTGGCCGGGCTCGAGCCCGCGGGGGTGATCTGCGAGATCATGAACGAGGACGGCACCATGTCGCGCATGCCCGAGCTGAAGAAGTTCGCCAAGGAGCACGGCATCAAGGTCTGCACCATAGCGGACCTGGTCGCCTACCGCTTGAAGCACGAAAGCCTGGTAAGGAGGTCCGTCGAGGTGGCGCTGCCGAGCCAGTTCGGCACCTTCCGGGCCGTCGCCTTCGAAAACGACATCGACAAGCTGGAGCACCTCGCGCTGGTGAAGGGGGACATCCGGGGCGACCAGCCGGTCCTGGTGCGGGTCCACTCCGAGTGCCTCACCGGGGACGTCTTCGGCTCGATCAGGTGCGACTGTGCCGACCAGCTGCATAGCGCCATGGAGCAGATCGAGAAGGATGGCACCGGCGTCATCCTCTACATGCGCCAGGAAGGGCGCGGCATCGGGCTTACCAACAAGCTCAAGGCCTACGCCCTGCAGGACCAGGGTCAGGACACCGTGGAGGCCAACCTGGCGCTCGGCTTCAAGGCCGATCTCAGGGACTACGGCATCGGGGCGCAGATCCTGGTGAACCTCGGGGTGAAGAAGATCCGGCTCATGACCAACAACCCGAAGAAGCTGGTCGGCCTCCAGGGGTACGGCATCAACATCGTAGAGCGGGTGCCGATCGAGATAGCCGCCTCCAAGAGCAACGTGAGGTACCTGAAAACCAAGCGCGACAAGATGGGGCACCTGCTGGAAAACATCTGATTCAGTTTCAAATCCTTAAGTCAAAATCTGCACACGGACACCACCAGAAAAGGCACGGAAAAGACAGATTAACCAGACTTTTACTTTAGACTCACCCCGAAAATTTGGTTCAATCAGGATCCGCCCGTGCAATTTCAGATAGTATCCGTGTGCGGTGCTTTTAGGTCGTTATCTTTTGAACACCGGAGGGCGCTATGCCAAAATTCATCGAAGGAAAACTGAACGCCGAGGGGCTCAGGGTCGGCATCGTCGTCGGCCGTTTCAACAGCTTCATCGGGGAGCGGCTCCTCGAGGGGGCTCTCGACGCCCTGGTCCGCCACGGCGCGGACGACGCCCAGATCACCGTGGCCCGGGTCCCCGGCGCCTTCGAGATCCCGCTCGCCACCCAGAAAATGGCCAAGAGCGGCAGGTACGACGCCCTCATCTGCCTGGGTGCCGTGATCCGCGGCTCGACCCCGCACTTCGACTACGTCGCCTCCGAGGTCTCCAAGGGGATCGCCCACGTCTCGCTGGAGACCGGCGTACCGGTCGCCTTCGGCGTGCTGACCACCGACACCATCGAGCAGGCGATCGAGCGGGCCGGCACCAAGGCGGGCAACAAGGGGTTCGACGCGGCGATGACCGTCATCGAGACCGCGAACCTGTTCAAGGAGATGGATAATTGAGTGCACGCAGAGAAGGTCGGGAACTGGCGCTGCAGGCGCTTTACTCGAAAGACCTGGTACCGCAGAACGCAAGCTTCACCCTGAAGCGGATCATGGAAAGTTTCGGCGAGGGTGAGGAACCGACCCTGGAGATCCATGCCAAGGCGTTCGCCTTCGCCTCCGAACTGGTGAACGGCGTGATCGCCAACCTCCCCGAGATCGACGGCCGCATCGCTGCCAAGTCGAAGCACTGGAGCATGGCGCGCATGGCGCGGGTGGATCTGAACATCCTGCGTCTGGCCGTCTACGAACTGCTCCATCGCCCCGACATCCCGAAGAACGTCACCATGAACGAGGCTATCGAGGTGGCAAAGAAGTTCGGCGCCGAGGATTCCGCCTCTTTTGTGAACGGGATACTGGACGAGATCGCCTCCAGCGTCACGGACAAGGAGTAGGGAATGGGAAAAACGTTACGTCGTTGAGTCGTTTTTGATCACCTGACGAGGGCGGAACTGTCGCAGGCCATGGGGTTGTCCGGGGCATTCACTCGAACGGCTCAGCTACGTGACGCTGGCCCGCTTTTACATTGCGAGGGATTATGAAAGAGATAAAGATAGGGTTGCTCGGCTTCGGCACCATCGGTGCGGGCGTGGTGAAGCTGTTGCAGGCGAACTGCGGCCTCATCGAGGAGAAGACCGGTGCGCGGGTTTCCCTCAAGGCGATAGCTGACCTGGACATCACGACGGACCGCGGCGTGAGCACCGAGGGGATCCATCTCACCAAGAATGCCGACGAGGTGCTGACCGACCCGGAGATCTCCGTGGTGATCGAGCTGATCGGCGGCTACGAGCCCGCGCGCAGCTTCGCCCTCAAGGCGATCGCCCACGGCAAGCACCTGGTCACCGCGAACAAGGCGCTTTTGGCGGTGCATGGCGAGGAGATTTACGCGGCGGCCAAAGCCCACCGGGTTGAGGTCCTGTTCGAGGCGGCGGTGGGCGGTGGCATACCGGTGCTCTCCGCCATCAAGGGGAACATGGCCGCCAACCGTTTCGCCACGGTGTTTGGCATCGTGAACGGCACCTGCAACTACATCCTCACCCGCATGACCCAGGAGGGGGCGGACTTCTCCGACGTGCTGAAGAGCGCCCAGGAGTTGGGCTACGCCGAGGCGGATCCCACCTTCGACATCGAGGGGGTCGACACGGCGCACAAGCTCTGCCTGCTCCTTTCGCTTTGCTTCGGCACCAGGGTGGACCTGAAGGACATCTATTCGGAAGGGATCACCCAGGTCTCCTCCGAGGACGTCGACTTCGCCAAGAGTTTCGGCTACCGGATCAAGCTCCTGGCGATCGGCAAACGCGACGGCGACCGGATCGAGGCGCGTGTGCACCCGACCATGATCCCGATCGATTACCCGCTGGCCGACGTGCACGGCGTCTTCAACGCCATTAGGCTCACCGGCGACTTCATCGGCCCCGTCATGTTCTACGGCAGGGGAGCCGGGATGGACGCGACGGCGAGCGCCGTGGTCGGTGACGTGGTGGATCTCTCCCGCAACCTGGAAGCAGGGATCTCGCGCCGCTGCGCGCCGCTGGGCTACCTGGACCAGAAGGTGGCGCTGCTTTCCATCAAGCCGATCGGCGAGATCGTCACCAAGTACTACATCCGTTTCCAGGCGCTCGACCGCCCGGGGGTCCTGGCGCGCATCGCCGGCGCGCTGGGAGCTAGCGGGATCAGCATCGCGAGCATGGTGCAAAGCGCCAGGAGCGCCAGCGAGACCGTGCCGATCGTGATCATGACCCACGAGGCGCGCGAGTCGGATGTGCGCCGGGCGCTGGCCGAGATCGACGCCTTCGACGTGATCCGCGAGAAAAGCAACTTCATCCGGGTCGAGGACAACCTGGACTAGCAACGGAAAAGGGGGCGCGAGCCCCCTTTTTTTACCCTTTCTCGTACCCCTCCACGATCTCCCGGTAGTGCTGCTCCAGCCCCGGCGCACCCTTCTCCTCGGCCCTTCGGTACCCCTCGACGATCGCCCCGCGCATCGCCTCCGGGATCACCCGCTCCGCCAGCGGATAGAGAATCTCATCCTCCTTCGAGATGTGCTCCCGTAGCAGCTCCAGGTAGCCGCGGGCGTTGCTCACCAGCGCTGCCTCCTGGTCCACCTCGCCCGCTAGCGCACGCTGCGCGGCCTCCTCCATGCCGCGCACTAAGGCGCGCCCCTGGTCGTGCTCCATCAGCATGGCGGCGACCGGACTGTTGGCCCGCGGCATGCCGTTTTCGACAAGCGCCTCGAAGAGGACATCCTCCTCCTTGGCATGGTGGAAACGGTCGGCGAAATTCCTGATGAAGTCGACCCCGTCCAGGTAGAAGCGGTAATCGCTGCCGGACCCCGCTTCGGTGCGGGCCGCGTTTTGCTCCAAAAGCGCCAGCATCCTCAGTATCAGCCGGTGCTCGTCTTTGAGCCTCTGGGTGATTTCCTGCTTCATGGGCTAGCTCCTTCTCTCCCCGTTGACGCCGATGGTCGCCGTCTCCAGCGGGATTTCCTTTCCGGAAAGCTGCAGCGCCTGGCGCACCATGACGTCCAGGCCGCGGCAGCAGGGGACTTCCATGATCGCCACGGTGATGCTCTTCACGCTGTTCTGCCGGAAGATGGCCGCCAGTTTCTCGACGTAGGGAGCGGTGTCGTCCAGTTTCGGGCAGGCGATCGCCACGGCCTTGCCCCTCAACAGGTCGCTGTGGAAGCTCCCCAGCGCGAAGGCGACGCAGTCCGCCGCGATCAGGATGTCGCTCTCCTGGAACCAGGGGGCGCTGGGCGGCACCAGGTGCAACTGCACCGGCCACTGTCTCAGTTCGCTCACCGCCTTCTCGGTGCCGGCCACCGGTGCCGCTTCCGCTCTCTCGATAACTCGTGCTGCGCTTCCTGGGCAACCACATGCTGAATGACTCATCTTGATGTCTCCTTGTCTGTTTGTATGCTCGTTAGTTGGTAATTCGTGAAGAGTAAAAGGTGCATGGTCGAACCCAAGCCGATTCGATCAGCCGGCGCTTTGGTCCAGATGGTTGTTAATCTCCTGCTCGATGGCAGCTTCGTTTTCCTTCGAAAGACCGTGGATCGACACCACGTCCTTCAGCAAACAGATGCCGACCTTGCAGTTGACACAGCCGATCTCGTAGCGGTTCAGGATTTCTCCTATCTCCGGGTATTGCGTCATCACGTCCTGAATCGCCGTGTCGCCCAAGCCATTTTTGAATTCCATCCGTATTCTCCCGTTGTGCTTTGTTGAACTGAAGATAGCCCGGTCCCGGTAAATTGTTTATGACGTGAGTCAAAATTCTTCGGATTGCAGAAGCCGCCTAGCGGAATAACCGAAACTGCGCCGCTTGGTTGACCTCCCGGTGGAATTGCGTAAACTTTTCCTGGGAAAGCTTTTAAGAAACTGGGGGCTGTTTTTACCACCCCACAGCCCTAGCCCCGCCTTTCGGAGGTACTAACGCATGGCCAAGCGGATTGGGATTCTCACCGGAGGGGGCGACTGCCCGGGCCTCAACGCGGTCATCAGGGGGGTGGTGCGCTCCGCCATCGGCCGGGGCTGGGAGGTGATCGGCATCGAGGACGGCTTCGACGGATTCCTGCACCAGGAGAAGTGCCGCCCAATCGGCCTCGCCGAGGTGCGCGGCATCCTGCCGCGCGGCGGCACCATCCTCGGCACCACCAACCGGGGGAGCCCCTTCTCGTTCCCGATCCTGCGCGAGGGCAAGATCGAGCTGATCGACGTCTCCGACGAGGTGCTCTCCCGGATCGACCTGCTCGGCATCTCGGGGCTGGTGGTGGTGGGAGGCGACGGCACCCTGAAAATTGCCCTGGAACTGATGAAGCGGGGGGTGCCGATCGTCGGGGTCCCCAAGACCATCGACAACGACCTCCTGGAAACCGACGTCACCTTCGGTTACAATACTGCCCTGGAGACCGCGACCGACGCCCTGGACAAGCTGCACTCGACCGCGGAGAGCCACCACCGGGTCATGGTACTGGAGGTGATGGGGCGCTATGCCGGTTGGATCGCCCTGGAATCGGGGATCGCTGGGGGGGCGGACGTGATCCTGATCCCGGAGATCCCCTACGACATCGAGCGGGTCTGCGCCGCGATCGTTGAGCGCGGGCGCAGCGGCGGCCGCTTCAGCCTCATCGTCACGGCGGAGGGGGCCTACCCGAAAGGGGGGGACCGCGTGGTGCGGGAGGCCGCCGGTGGCAGGTGCGTGGTGGAGCGGCTGGGCGGGGTGGGCGAGATGATCTGCCGGGAACTGGGGGGGCACCTGGAAATGGACATCCGCGTCACGGTGCTCGGCCACCTGCAGCGCGGCGGCTCGCCCTCGACCTTTGACCGCTGCCTGGGATCGCGCTTCGGCGTGAAGGCGGTGGAGCTGATCGAGGCGGGGCTCTTCGGCCAGATGGTCTGCCTGAAAGGGCGGCGCATCACCTCCGCCCCGATCGAGGCCGCGGTCCGCAGCCTGAACCTGATCGACCCGGCGGGCGAGATGGTGCGCCACGCCGAAGCGCTCGGCATAATGCTCGGGCGCTAAGATACAGTTGACTTTGCCCAACCTCTGACTTAGACTGCAAAAAATCACCCAGAATCGCGGCGGCGAAGCCGCGCCAGGGGTGTTAAGAGGTGGCTTAGTTATGAAAAATCCTGTTGCCGGAGCTTCCCGGAGCCAGTTGTACGCTCTTTGCGGCTTTTTCCTCGGCATTTTCGCTCCCGTCGGCTGGACCATACTGCGCCTGATCCTCTTCTCCGATCCCGCCGTGCCACTTTCGGCCCAGATCTTCTCGGAAATGACCAACTCCGGCCAGGGGGTGGCCCTCTACCTCTACATGGGAGGGGGCACCGCCTGCGTCCTGGCGATCTTCGGCTACTTCATAGGCGGGGCGGCGGACGAGCTGCACCGCAAGGGCGGGGAACTCGACCTGCTGGTCCAGGAGGTCAATTCCCAGAAGAAGCTGTTCGAGAACCGCTACAAGGTGCTGGACAACAACATCAAGAACTTCCACAAGATCGGCTCCAAGATCCAGAAGTGCGTGCGCAAGGACGACGTGCTCGCCCTCTGCGTCGAGGGGCTGCACGACGTGCTCGGCTACGAGCGGGTGAACGTTCTGATGTCGGACCCCGAAAGAAAGCAGCTCTTCTTCGCGGTGACCGCCGGCAACGACCAGCCGGTGGGGGCCGAGGTCGTTCTGCCGCTGGACGGGCGCTCCGGCGTGATCTACCGGTGCTTCCGGGAGAAGCAGGTCTTCTTCATCGAGGACATCTCCCAGTACCCGCCTGACTACCTGCTGCAGCCCCCTTTCGACATGATCAAGCCGCTGCGCTCCACCTGCTTCATCCTCTGCCCCATCGTCCTCAAGGGCGAATCGATCGGGCTCTTCGCCCTGGACAACAAGAAGAGCCACCGTGCGCTCAACGACACCGACGTCGACACCATACGGCTCTTCGCGGACCAGGCTGCGGCGGCGATCATGCGCATCAGCCTTTTGCAGTCGATCGATCAGCTCACCCTGGAACTGGGCAAGACCTTCTCGGAGCTTTTGAAAAACCGCGAGAGCTATTCGAGGAACCTGTCCCGCCTGAAAAGCGCCGCCGACTCGCTCGCAAGCGGTACCCAGAAGATCGACGCCACGGCGCACGGCGTGATGGAGTCTGTGGACGGGGCGAGCGTCGCCGCCGGCGAGATCTCGATCGCCACGGACCAGATCACCCGCAACATGGACGCCCTCTCCGATTCGGTGTACAAGTCGGTGTCCGCCATGGAGCAGATCTCCTCCACGCTCAGGCAGGTGGAGGTCAACACCTCCCTCTCCCACGGGCTCTCCAGCCGGGTGAAGGAGCACGCCGAGCAGGGGCGCGAGGTGGTGCGTGAGACGGTGTACTCGCTGGACGAAATCCAGCGCTCCGTGGAGCTCTCCTACGAGGGGATTAAGAGGCTCGGCGCCAACTCCGGCCGGATCGAGGGGTTCGTAAGCGTCATCAACGACATCACCAAAAGGACCAACCTCCTGGCGCTGAACGCCTCCATTATCGCGGCCCAGGCCGGCGAGTACGGCAAGAGCTTCGGCGTGGTGGCCGACGAGATCAGGAACCTTTCCCTGCAGACCGGGCTTTCCACCGGGGAGATCACCGGCATCATCGACGAGATCATGACCGAGTCCCGCATTGCTGCCGACAACGTGACGGTGACCAAGGACCTGGTCAGAAAGGGGGTCAAGCTCGGGCAGCAGACCGGCGCCTCGCTGGTGGCGATCCTGGAGAGCTCCCAGGAAGCGATGGAGATGACCCGGCAGATCAAGGTCGCCTCCGAGGAACAGTCCCACGCGGTGCTGTCGGTGACCCAGGCGATTGATGACGTCAGTTCAATGACCATGCAGATCTTCCAGGCTTCCAAGGAGCAGGCGCAGGCGACCAAGAGCGTGGCGCGCGCGCTGGAGGAAGTGCGGGGGATGAGCCACGATATGGCCTCCTCGGCCGGCCGGCAGACTGTCGACGGCGCCGAGATCAGGGGGGCGGTGGAGTCGGTGACCAAGATGGCCGACGCCATCTTCGACGGGATGGAGCAGCGCCAGGAGGAGAGCGGAACCGTCGTACAGGAGCTTGAGCAGATGAGGGCGAGCGCCGAGTAAAAAAAGGTGGACTTGCCCCCCCGGATTGTGCTAGGTTTCTAACCGCGTTCTGGCCCGCTACTCGAAGTGGAGCCGCAAAAGAGCGCACTGCGTTACGCACATACCGCCTGGATTCTGGAAGGAACCGGTACGGGAAGCGATAGCTGATGAACGGATGGGTGCACAGGTGCGCGCATGCGTCTAGTCAACAGCGTCTTCCTTCGGGGGGGCGTTTTTTTTTGCCGTCTGTCCGGGCGGTGCAAAAGAACCCCTCGCCCTGCTGGCCTTGTACGCGGGAGCGCTGCGGCGCGCAAGCGGGAGAGCAGGGGTGAGGGAGCAGCCACGTGCGGTGAGCCCGCAGGTGTGCGAAAGAGCAATCGCGATTGAGCTATTGGAGCGTTCATGCAGAAGCAGAAAACCGTTCTCGATTTCCAGAAGATGAAGGCGGCGGGGGAGCGGATCGCGGTACTTACCTGTTACGACTATCCGACGGCCGGGATCATGGACGACTGCGGCATTGACATGATCCTGGTCGGGGATTCGGTCGGCGTCGTGGTCGCCGGCTACGACAACACGCTTGCGGTCACCATGGAGGAGATGATCTACCACACCCGCGCGGTCATGCGGGCGCGCCCGCGGGCGCTGGTGGTGGCAGACATGCCCTTTCTCTCCTATCAGACCGATCTGGCTAGCGCCAGGCTCAACGCGGGTCTCCTGGTCAAGGAGGGAGGTGCTGCCGCGGTGAAGCTGGAAGGGGGCGCCAACGTGGCGTCAACCATCGCCGCCATCTGCGACATGGACATCCCGGTGGTGGCCCACATCGGGCTCACCCCGCAGTCGCTGCACCGCATGGGGGGGTTCCGGGTGCAGGGGAAGGGGGAGGAAAAGGCCGAAAAGCTCCTGCAGGATGCGGTCGCCGTGGAGCGCGCCGGAGCCTTCGCCGTGGTCCTGGAAGGGATTCCGATGGCACTGGCGGGAAGGATCAGCGCCGAGCTCGCCATCCCGACCATCGGCATCGGAGCGGGACCCTTGTGCGACGGGCAGGTGCTGGTGCTGCACGACATCCTTGGGCTTTGCAGCAAGTATTCTCCCAAGTTCGTCAAGCGCTACGCGGAACTCGGCCCCGTCATCTCCCAGGCTGTGGCGAGCTACATCGCCGACGTCAAGGGCGGGACCTTTCCCGAGGAGAGGCATTCCTTCACATGATACTGATAGAAACCGTAGCCGGGATGCAGCAGTTCGCCCGGGAGCACCCAGGCGAGATCGCCCTGGTCCCCACCATGGGGTACCTGCACCAGGGGCACGTCTCCCTGATGCGGGAGGCGAAAAAACGCGCGCCGCTCGTGGTGCTGAGCATCTTCGTGAACCCGACCCAGTTCGGCGTGAACGAGGACCTGGAGAACTACCCGCAGGACCTGGCGCGCGATACCCGCGTGGCGCAGGAGGCAGGGGTCGACGTCATCTTCGCCCCCACGCCCCTCGACATGTACCCCCCGGGGTACCAGAGCTACCTCGAGGTAGAGGGGATCACCCGGGAGCTCTGCGGTGCGAGTCGCCCCGGCCATTTCCGCGGAGTGACCACCGTGGTCGCCAAGCTGTTCAATATCGTCGCCCCGAAGTGTGCCGTCTTCGGGATGAAGGACTTCCAGCAGCTCGCCGTCATCAGGCGCATGGTGCAGGATTTGAACATGGACCTGGAAATCGTCGGCATGCCGATCGTGCGGGAGCCCGACGGGCTCGCGCTCAGTTCCCGCAACAGCAACCTGGACCCAGCGGGACGCGCCAGCGCGCTCTGCCTCTCCCGCGCGCTCGCGGCCGCAAAGGACGCCTTCCGAGGTGGAGAGCGTTCAGTTTATGAACTGCGGCGGCGGTCGCTTGCCTCCATCCAGGGCGAGAGTCTGGCCGAGCTGGATTATCTGGAATTCCGGGACCCGGAGACCCTGGTCCCTTTGCAACAGGCGGACGGCAGAACGCTGCTTGCCCTGGCCGTGCGCATTGGAGCGGTACGGCTGATCGACAACTGCATTCTCGGGGAGGAATAGACGATGGACAGGAAGATGCTGAAGAGCAAGATTCACAGGGCAACGGTAACCGGTGCGGACCTGCACTACGAGGGGAGCATCACCATAGACCTCGATTTGATGGAGGCAGCGGACATCATTCCCTATGAGGCCGTCTGCATATGGGACGTGAACAACGGGAGCCGTTTCGAGACCTACGCCATTGAAGGGGAGCGCGGTTCCGGCGTCATCTGCATCAACGGAGCGGCGGCCCGGATGGTGGCGCCCCAGGACCTGGTGATCATCGCGAGCTTCGTGGCCATGTCCAACGCCGAGGCGCTGGTGCACGAGCCGAAACTCGTCTTCGTGGATGACAAGAACCGTATGCTCGACTCCCGCAAGGAAGTGGCCGGCCAGGCCAACCTGAAGAGCGTGCACTGGAAGAACTAGCGCCGTGCCCGAAGTACCCTCAGCGATATTTATTGCTGTCAGTGGCACCTGCTAATCGTTGATTAGACGCGGCCGCTGACAGCATTTTGCGTTCAGCCGCGCAGTTGATCGCGATTAGCTCCAACCCCGGGTCTGATAGAAGGAGAGGGCCGGGATGGGGCTGGGATACTCCCGTAGGAGCGTCCTCCAGGACGCGAACCTCGCCGCGGGGATGCCGCTTCTCCGTGAGTTCACCTAGGTCCTGCGCAGGTTCCCCGCCGCGGGGAAACTGCGACAGGGTTGTCAATTGAGCCAGCTGTGATACAGTGGCGTGGAGCTTTCCATACTCTTTGCTTGCCAGGGGCCGCAGCCATGCAGATTTACACCGCTTCCTACGTGCTGCCCGTTGCCTCCCCGCCGATCCCCGGAGGGGCGATCGCCGTCGAGAATGGCATCATCACCGCGGTGGGCCCGGCGTCCGGGCTGCGCTCGGCAATAGGCGCCAAGGTGACCGATCTGCCGGGGTGCGTCATCGTTCCCGGCCTGGTAAACGCCCACACCCACCTGGAACTGACCCATTTCCCGGCCTGGAAGGTGCGCAAGGATCTGGATTACCTCCCCAAGACCTATGTCGAATGGATCCGCCAGGTCATGAAAATCAGGCGCGCCCTCGCTCCGGGGGAACTGGAACTTTCAGTACGGGAAGGGTTGCGCCTCTGCATCGAGTCGGGCACCACGGCGGTGGGGGAAATCCTCAGCGACTTCTCCCTGGCGCCGCTCTATGCGGCTGCGCCGCTCTCCGGCAGGCTCTTCCTGGAGGCGATCGGGCAGGACCCGGTGCAGTGCGACCTCCTCCTGGAAAGGCTCGAGGCATCCCTCAGGACCCTGGACGGGGGCCTCTTGCCCGGCATCTCCCCCCACGCGCCGCACACCGTGTCGGGGCACCTTTTCAAGCGGATTCAGGAACTCTCCGAGAAGCTCGGCGTCCCCAAGGCCGTGCACCTCTCCGAGTCGCTCGAAGAGGTCTCCTTCATGTTCGACGGCACCGGCCCCATCGCCGAGACGATCTACCCGATGGTCCGCTGGGAGGCCTACCTCCCCGGACCGCTGCGGGTCACCTCCGTGAGCTTTCTCGATTCCCTGGGTGTACTGGACGACAGCACCCTCGCCGTCCACGCCGTGCACATCACCCCCGGCGACGCCCAGATCCTGAAAAAGCGCGGCGTCACAGTCGTGCTTTGTCCGCGCAGCAACGACATGCTCAACGTGGGACGCGCTCCGCACCACCTCCTGAAGAGCGTCGGGATCCCGCTGGCGCTGGGGACCGATTCCCTGGCCAGCAGCGACTCCCTGTCGCTTTGGGACGAGATGCGCTACCTGCAGGAGCGCGCGCCGGACGCCTTCTCTGCCGGGGATCTGCTCGCCATGGCGACCCTTGGGGGGGCGCGGGCGCTGCGCATCGAGGCGCAAACCGGGTCGCTGGAGCCCGGCAAGCGGGGAGACTTCCTGATCTTCTCCGGCTGCGATCTTTCCTCTGGCGAGCGGCTTTGCCAGGGCCTTCTGGAAAAGGGGCGGCTGGAGCAGGTCTACCTGGCCGGCCGCTCCCTCCCGAGGCCCCCGGCGCCGCCTTTTTAGACCTGTCCTTTTGCAGGGTTATCTGGTAGAATTTGGGACTATGGGTGAAAAGCTGATTTGCAATAACAAGAAGGCGTTCCACGACTATTTCATCGAGGAACGCTACGAGGCGGGCATGGTGTTGCAGGGGACCGAAGTCAAGTCTCTGCGTAACGGCAAGGCCAACCTGAACGATTCCTTTGCCATGATCAAAAATGGCGAAGCCTTCTTGCACAACTTCCACATCCTTCCCTACGATTTCGGCAACCGGGAAAACCATGATGCCGACCGGATGCGCAAGCTTTTGTTGCACAAGGCCGAGATAGTGAAGCTTTTCTCCAAGATCAGGGAGCAGGGGTACGCGCTGATACCGCTTCGGATCTACTTCAAGGAAGGCAAAGTGAAGGCCGAGTTGGGGTTGGCCAAGGGTAAGAACAACTACGATAAACGAGATACCTTGAAGCAAAAGGACCTGCAGCGCGACATGGCTGCCGGTCTCAAAGAGAGGCACCGCGACAGATAAAACCGATGGCGACCGTGTAAGGAATGCGATCCAAATTTCCACGTAGCACGTATAACGCAGAACCGAGTTTAAGATTTTAAGGGGGTGTACAGGTTTCGACAGGGGATTGAAGGATTTAATTGCGAGCAGGGGTGGGCTGGCCCCTATATCAAGCCCAACGCAAATAAATGCAAACAACAACAATGCAGGAATCTTCGCCGCTGACAACTACGCCTTTGCAGGTGCAGTAGCAGCGTAGTCATAAACCTCCCAACGGAGGGTTATGCGGGGTAGAGGGTAGGACGCGATCTTGTAACCCTTCGCCCGTCAACAGAAGCAGACAAGAAAGGCCTCGTTTTACCAGTTAGAGAGTAACAAATTAACTGGAGTAGGAGAAGTGGAAAGGGTCTGCCTGTCGCCACAATCCGAAGGAAGAGGACAAGTTGACTACGCTCGTAGACGTTATTTTTGTAGATTCTTTGGACGCGGGTTCGATTCCCGCCACCTCCACCAAGTAAAGGTCTCATGAAGACCGGAGAAGAACAAAAGCTCTGTGAAAACAGGGCTTTTTCTTTGTCTGATGTCCCTGTTTGTCTCATAGGGTATTGCAAAATCCCGCCAATTATGGTGTAAGTGATGGTGTAGCTGGCTGTTGGCCAATACATGTTACACTTAAACCGGGAGGGCGCAGATGGCAAGGGTGACCAAGGAGTTGACCGATGTTGAGGTAAAGTCGGCAAAGGCTGCTGATAAGCCGCAGTACCGAATGGACGGGAAGGGGCTTTTCCTGCTTATACCTCCAATTAAGCTGAGACCGGACGGAAAGCCTCAACCCATTTCCAAATGGTGGCGCTTTAAGTACACCTATGGGGGAAAGTCGAAAACCATTTCCTTTGGGACCTACCCTGAAATATCGCTCTCTGATGCGCGAAAACGTCGAGATGATGCACGTAAGCTGTTGGCTAACGATGTTGATCCCGGCGAAGTTCGGAAGGCTCAGAAGGCAGCGAAGACCACCGAGGCAGAAAACAGCTTCGAGGTAGTTGCCAGAGAGTGGCATGGAAAGTTTCTGAAAACGTGGACCGAGGGACACGCTCGAACGATAATGAGTAGACTGGAGCAGAACGTCTTTCCTTGGTTAGGAAAACAAG
>Ga0316217_10001314_pt1 | contig 32812 bp, 28 predicted proteins | sample 1anoAmetaG_FD_203633 | JGI IMG/M metagenome (GOLD analysis project Ga0316217, IMG submission 203633) | Freshwater microbial communities from Trout Bog Lake, Wisconsin, USA - 1anoA | ecosystem: Environmental > Aquatic > Freshwater > Lake > Hypolimnion/Profundal zone | place: USA: Wisconsin...
CCCCGATTTTATGGAATGGTAAGAGCAAAAAAATGTCACCGTTTTGGCGGTGACATTTTTTGATACTGGTTATCGCATATTTTTACCTGATGAGCGTAACGCTTCCTTTAAACAGCTTATCTACGTGGTTATCGAGGAATACCACGCGCATTTCGTAAACGTAAACACCCATGGGGGCTTCTTTGCCTTTAAACTGGCCATCCCATTTAAAATCCATGTCGTTTGTTTCGAGCACTTTTTCACCCCAGCGGTCGAATATTGAAATGGAGAAGAATTTCCAGGCTTCTTTGTTACCAAACACCTGGAAGTAATCGTTCGCCGCATTGTTGCTGTTAGGTGTAAATGCATTCGGTATAAACACCGTGTAAGCGGGTATAACTGTTATTGTAGTACTGGTGTTGGCCGTGCATCCGTTTACATCGGTAGTGGCTACATAGTAAGTAATGGTTTGAACAGGGGCTGCGTCAGGGTTAGCGCAATCGCCACACGAAAGTCCTTCAGACGGAGTCCAGATGATGCTTCCAAAACTGCTACCATAAGGTGTAACTTCAATATTGATGCTTTCGCCCAGTTTAATGGTTGCAGTGTCCGGGTTTATTGAAATGCTGTAAATAGAGTCGTTACCAACATGCAGGGTGGTATCCACGGTGCAGTTGTGCGCGTCGGTTACTGTAACCGAATAGGTGCCGGTATCAGTATTGGCCAGGTTTGGCGTAACCGCTCCATTGCTCCACTGATATTTTAACGGCATAAACGACGAGCTGGCGTTAATATCAATCGCTCCATCCTGCAGCGGGAAGCATAAAATATTAGTTACGTTGGCGGTAAACTGCACACCGGGCAATTCGGTAATCAAAATATTGGTGGCCGCTACAGTGCATCCTTTGCTATCGGTAGCAGTTACACTATAAGTGCCGCCGCTAAGCGCTAAATCGTTGGCGGTGGTTTCACCGTTGCTCCAGTTATAGATATATGGCGAGGTGCCTCCTGTTAATGTAGTGGCAATTTCTCCATCTCCGTGTCCGGGGCACGAAACATTGGTTGGTGCCGTAGTAATACCAATAGCAGCGGGTTGCGTTACCACTAAGTTGGTTAAGGCCGTGGTGCAACTGTTTGCATCGGTAACGGTAACGGCGTAGGTGCTGGCGGCGAGGTTAGTTGCATCCGCAGTTGTAACAGCAGTGCCGGTCCATTGATAGGTATAAGTACCTGCTCCACCGCTGGTGGTAATATCAATGCTTCCGTCTGTTTGCCCGTTACAGCTTATGTTAGTAATTGTGGAGGTAGCCTGTAAAGCAGTTGGTTGGGTAATGGTAACAGTAGCGGTGGCAGTGCAGGCATTAGCATCGGTTACCGTAACCATGTAATTACCCGCGCTTAAAGTGGCAACGGCTGCCGTGGTTTGTTGAGGTATGGTATTCCAGGCATAACTGTAAGCCGTAGTACCGCCCGTGGCTAAAACTACTGCTGCCCCGGTTGTGCCGCCATTGCACAAAACGTTGGTGCCCGTGGCTGTTGCAGCCAGTGGGGTTGCAGGTTGGGTAACTACGTCGGTGGCGGTTCCGGTGCATCCGTTCAAATCGGTAACTGTAACGCTATAATTTCCGGCGGTTAATTGAGCAGCAGTTGCCGTAGTTTGAGCTGGCACGGTATTCCATGCATAAGTATAACTACCATAGCTACCGGTGGCGGTGGCCGCGATGCTGCCGGTATTGCCACCAAAGCAAAGCACCTCAACAGGCGCTGTGGTAACCGTTAAAGCGGTTGGTGGTGGTGCAACGGTAACAAAGCCCGCAGCAGTACAACCGTTTACGTCGGTTACAATAACGCGGTAGTTGCCGCCCGCTAAATTGGTGGCGCTGTCGGTGGTTTGAACCGGAGTTGTGCTCCATGAATAAGTGTAGCCGCCGCCAATAACAGTTCCTCCTGTGGCAGTTGCTTTAGCTGAAGCTGCTGCACCGCCAAAACACAGTGGGGCACTAACTGTAGCTGTTACTGAAACCGGGCTAACCGGTTGCGTTACTACTGATGTTATAGTTGCAGTGCAGTTGGAGTTATCGGTAACGGTAATCGTATATGAGCCCGCTTTTAAAGAGGAAATAGTGCCGGTTGTTTGCGGTGGGGTGGTGTTCCATAAATAAGTGTAAGTGGTGCCCCCTACAGGAATTACTGTTGCGCTACCAGTGCTATCGCCGAAACACAAAACGTCAACATGGCTTTCGGTTAGAGTAACTGCCCCGGGTGCTGTTATCGTGGCTGATGCAGATACGCTGCATAAATTGGCATCCGTAACGGTTATTGTGTAGTTGCCTGCCCCAAGGTTAGTGGCAGTTGCCGTTGTTTGTGGAGGTGTGCTATTCCAGGCGTAACTATACGCCGTTGTTCCCCCGGTTACCATAGCAACAATATTGCCAGTGGATGGAGCAGGACATGAGATATTGGTAGCGTTTACACTTACGGCCAAAGCAGTAGGCTGTGTGATGGAGGTATCGATTACATAGCCACAACCTGACTGGTCGTTAATAGTGACCGAATAGACGCCTGCTGCAAGGCTGGAAATAGAAGAAGTTGTGGAGGTATTACTCCAATCGTACGAATAAGGCGGACTACCGCCACTGGCGGTAGTGGAAATGGCCCCGGTGCTTTGTCCGTTACACTTTACGTTAGTAACAGCAACCGTGGCCGTCATCCCACTGGGAGGCTGTGAGACGGAGAAACTGGCACTGGCCGTACAATGGTTATTATCGGTAACGGTAACTATATAAGTAGCTGCGGCAAGTCCGGTAGCAGTAGCAGTAGTTTGAGCCGGGGTGGTATTCCATGCAAAAGTATAAGGGGTGGCACCTCCGGTAACAGAAGCAGCAATACTGCCTGTACTTTGATTACAGGTGGCGTTAGTAATAGTAGCCGTTATAATCATGGTTGTGGGCTCGGCAATTGAAATAGATGAGTGCACGGTGCAGCCGTTGGCGTCAGTGGCAGTAATATTATAAGTTCCATCGAAGAGACCGGGGTCGCTTTGGGTGGTTGGTCCGTTGCTCCAGATAAAACTTACCGGGGTCGTTCCACCTGCATAACTCATATAAGCCGAGCCGGTATTGGCACCGCCACAGCTTGGCTGGATAACATCGGGTGTTAAACTAAGTTGTTGAGGCTGGGTAATAGTTATTGAAGTGGTTGCAGTACAACTATGCGAATCGGTAACGGTAACAGTATAAGTTCCTGCAGGTACGTTGTTAAGGATAGAGTCGGCGCTAACCAGGGGAGTGCTCCAGTGATAAGTGAAGGGAGGGTTTTGGCCCACAGCGTCAACAACTGCTTTACCTGTCGAATCGCCGGCGCACCGGTCTTCACTAACCAGATGTTCATTAAGAGTAACGTTAGAAGCAACTATTTCGCCCAGGTTATCAACAAGTATATAAGGCTGAGATGAGCAACCGAGGCTGTTGATGCGGATCATGAGCCAGGTAAAGTTTTGAGTAGGGACAAAACGTACGGTATCGAGTTGCCATACATCATAAGGAGTGATGTTACCAGAATGCCAGAGTAAACTTCCGGTATCGCAGGCTGAAAACCCACCCCAGATTTGGCACTCTGCACAGCCTGGTACAATTCCACCACCTGTAGCAGATGAGTTGGCCACGTCTATAGTAAAGGTGTAACTGGTTCCCGCAACCAGGGGTATCGCGAGTTGTTCTGCGGCGCCTTCCTGCCATCCGGCAGAAGCCTCTTCAACCAAACCAATGTAAGAGACGCCATTAGCTGGTGGAAGAGAAACGCCCCACGAGCCGGGTTGGGTATCGGGGGTTTGCGGTGATCCGTCGGGCAGCAACATGCATTCCGTCCACGGCGAGGGGGTAATACCCGGAGAACCTGGTGTCCCTTCAAACGACGGATTGACAAAGTTTATTGGTGGTGGTGTCGTACACTGGCCAACAGTGAACTCAGCGAAAAGGGATAAGGCCAATGACAAAAGGATAGCTTTTGGGGTAAATTTCATCGCATCATCAGGGTTTTGGTGGGAAATGTATTATATAGAACTAAAAATAAGCATTATGGTTGTATTCGAAGAAATAATTTCGAAGATTTTTGTTGACATTGTGAACTGGGGCCGTTTTAGTCCCGTAATGTCCGGCTTTGATACAGGAATTGCTGATGAGCTGAATAAGATGTTAAGTTTTGACGCACTGCCAAAACTGAATTTGCAGTTTGCCTTACGCCTTAACTCGGGCATTTAACGTTTCATTAAACAAAACCAGCGAGTTACAAAGTGTAACTTGCTTTCGAATGCCTTAGTTTGTTCATTTGCGCCGTTTATTGACCTTAGTCTGGTAAAGCGAACGGACAAAGACCTAACCTGATTAATATGACAAGAAGAATTACCTTTTACTTTACATTTCTTGCTGTGCTACTGCTATTTTCATGCAATAGAGCCAAAATTATAAAACCGCAGTATAAATCAATAACCGAAGCGGTTTATGCTTCAGGTTATATTGTTCCTAAAAACGAGTATAAGGTTTATGCCCTCGCCGACGGATATATTATTGCAAAGTACAAAGATGACGGGGACAGCATAAAAAAGGGCGAGGCTATTTACAGGGTGGAAAGCAATACTTTTTCAGCCCGGTTAAATGCTTCAAAAAGCTCGTACGATTTGGCCAAAAGAAACACCGATGACAACTCGCCCATTTTGTCTGACCTGAGGAATAAAATAAAAACGGCAGAAATTCAGTTTCAAAACGACTCCGTCAATTATGTAAGATATAAGAATATGTATGCGGCAAATGCAGTTACCAAATCGCAATACGACCAGGCTGAATTAAGCTACCAAATATCATCCAATAATCTTAAATCGGCGATTGAACAATACCGGCGAAATAAGGAGCAACTGCAGGTTGATTTGCAAAACGCGCAAAGTACCCTTATATCCTCGGGTGAGGATCTTTCAAACTATGTTTTGACAAGCATGATGGACGGCGAGTTGTATGAAACTGAAAAGGAATTGGGTGAGGCAGTGAGAAAAAACGACCAGGTGGCGGTGGTAGGAGAGAAGGGGCACAAGATTTTGCAGCTTTCGGTAGACCAGCAGGATATTGAAAAAGTAAAACTGGGATTGGAGGTAGTGGTGAAAATGGATATTACCGGCACCCAGGTTTATAAAGCAAGGATTAGCAAAATATATCCCAACATGAACCAGGGTGATCAAAGCTTTAAGGTGGAAGCTGAATTTGAAGATAAATACGACTTCAATTTTGTGCATGCTTCGGCCGAGGCCAATATCATTATCGGGCACAAGGACAATGCTTTGCTGATTCCACGGAATGCTTTGCAGGGCGATGACATTGTTGAAGTGAAAGGTTTAACCGGTAACACAAAAATCAAGATTGAAAGAGGGCTTGAAACACTTGAGTTTGTAGAGGTATTAAAAGGAATTACCGAAAAGGATGAAGTAGTATTGCCGGAAGTGAAATAATTTTTAAAAGGGTTTGAATCTGTATTTATGAAATTGCCGGTAAACTTAGAGATTGCCAAAACACACTTGCTGGCTAAAAAACGCACCACTTTTACCGCCATGCTGGGCGTTACTTTTGGCATTGGCATGTACGTGTTGATGATAAGTTTTATGTCGGGCTTTAACGAGTTCCTGGAAGATTCGCTGCTTTCGGCTACGCCGGATATAAATATCTATAACGATATAAAAACAAATTATTCTCATTCTATACTGGATGAGATTTCGGATACAGGTAAAATACTTAATGTGGTGCATCATCCCAAGCCGAAGGATATTACACCCAACGTTAGAAATTCGCAAAAAATAATTGAAGATCTGAAGAAGGACCAACGTATAAGAGCGATTTCTCCATTGCTTTCGACGCAAGTTTTTTACAATAACGGACCTGTGCAAATTAATGGTAGCCTTCAGGGAGTTAACATTTTGGATGAAGCAAAACTTTCGGGGCTTGATACCAAAATGAAAACCGGGAAGGTTGAAAATCTGCTTACCGTAAATAATGGTATTCTTTTGGGCCACAGCTTAGCCACGCGTCTCAATGTGCAAATGGGCGACCTTGTAACACTGGCAACCCCGAATGGTTCATCCATGCGATTCAGGGTGGTGGGTACTTTTCAGTTTGGCCTGGGCAGTCTTGATTTAGTACGTAGTTATGTTAGTCTTAGCAACGTTCAACAATTGCTTGGTAAGGATAACCAGTACGTAACCAATATCAATATGAAGCTGGTTGATAACACCCAGGCTACGGTTATGGCTAAAGAGTTTGCCACCCGCTATGGCTACAAAGCTGATGACTGGCAAAGTGCTAATGCCTCGGCGATGGTTTCAATCACCATCCGCAATGTAATGACCTTTGTGGTTTCCTTTACTTTATTGGTAGTTGCCGGCTTCGGTATTTACAACATCATGAGCATGACCATTCAAAATAAGTTAAAAGATATAGCCATTTTAAAGGCCCAGGGTTTTTCAGGTCCCGATGTACGATCCATATTTTTGGCCGAGTCAGTTACTATTGGTGCCATGGGTGCTATAACCGGTTTGGGGCTTGGTTTTTTGATGAGTTACGGCGTGTGGAACCTGCCTTTTCCGGTAAATGATAATATCAGCATTACGCATTATCCGGTTACTTTTCATTGGTATCATTATGCATTCGGAGTTGTGTTTGGTATGCTCACTACTTTTATTGCAGGTTTAATGCCCAGCATCCGCGCCAGCAAAATTGACCCGGTAGCTATATTGAGAGGATAAAATAACAGGGATAGAAATAATGAATTTTAGTTTGATAAAAAACTCCAAAACCAAAGTGACAACAAACGTGTCGCCAACCAGCTCGCCGGATGTTGTGCTGGAGGCTATTACGCTGAATAAATCGTTTTACGAGCCCGAGGAATTTCATGTGCTGAAGGACTTATCATTCCAGGTAAAAAGAAGTGAGTTTGTTTCTATTATAGGTAAGTCGGGTTGTGGTAAATCAACCTTGCTATATCTTATTTCCACCCTGGATACTGCCTATACCGGCGAGATACACATTAACAACCAAAAGGTAACCGGGTTAACTCAAAACCAATTGGCTAAATTCAGAAATGAACACATTGGCTTTGTCTTTCAGTTCCATTTTTTGTTGCCCGAATTTACTGCTTTGCAAAATGTAATGATACCAGCGGAAAAACTAGGCAAATATTCAAGAAGCGAAATTGAGGACCGCGCTTATGAAAAGCTGGGATGGTTAGATATGAAGGAGTTTGCCGGTAAGTTGTCGAGTAAACTTTCGGGTGGCCAACAGCAACGGGTAGCTATTGCCAGGGCCTTAATAAATGACCCCACTATTATTATGGGCGATGAGCCCACAGGTAATCTGGATTCAACAAATACGAATATTGTTTTTGATATCCTGAAGGACCTTTCAAAATCCAAGGGGCAAACTATTATTTCGGTAACACATGATGAGGATTTTGCTTTAAAATCCGACCGGGTGATTGAAATGAAAGATGGAGTAATCATTAAGCAGTAATGAGCATTAAGCTTAAACGGAATTGAAATGAAAATAGACAGAGAGGCAAAGGTTGGTATGGCAGTGCTACTCGCGATTTATGCGCTGTTCACAATCGTGCGCATAGTCATGCTTCCCGACCAGACCTTCTTATGGCACTTCGAACTTAGTGTTTTCGGCTTGGTCGCCATTTTGTTTTTCGGAATTGTAGTAAAGGTGATTGATGATTTTTTAGATAAGCGATATCCTTTCGAGCGCAATATATTTATGAGGTTGTCGCTTCAGTTTGCTATCACCTTTGTTGTGGTGGTCACTTTCAGGCTGGCTAACCATTCGTGGTTAATGGGCTTAATGCCGTTTAAAATGTCGAAAGAACTTTGGTACACCAGCTTCGCGGTAAATCTGTTTATGGTGCTATCGGTAGTTCTTTTCATTTTTGGTTTTCACTTTTTTCGTCGATGGAAGGAGCAGAAAGTGGTGGCCGCTGAATTGGAAAAGGAAAAAGCATTGGTACAATATGACAACCTGAAAAATCAGCTCAATCCGCACTTTTTGTTTAACACCTTAAGTTCACTTAACTCTTTGATTTTTGAAAACCCCCAGCTGGCCTCAGAATTTTTACAGCAGTTGAGTAAGGTCTACCGTTATGTTTTGGAAAATAAAGACAAGAACCTGGTTTCAGTAGATACCGAAATTAAGTTTGTCAAACATTATGTGCAGCTATTGAAAGCAAGGTTTGAGGAAGGCCTGGAGGTTACATTTGATGTAAACGAGTCTGAACTTTCTAAAGGCGTCACCCCGGTTACCTTGCAGATTTTGGTTGAAAACGCAATGAAGCACAATACCACCCAAAAAACTGCGCCACTGGGAATTAGAATTTTTTGCGAACATGATTTTTTAGTAGTGCAAAACAACATCCAGAAAAAGCAGGTAATCGAGGGCTCCAATGGGCAGGGACTTGAGAACCTCAGAAACTTATACCATTATTTAACCGATATACCAGTGGCAGTTGAGGAAACCGCGCAAACATTTATTGTAAAAATTCCATTACTTGTAATATGAATGTAATCATCATAGAAGACGAATCGCTGCTTGCCAAAAATCTACAACGTTTGTTGGTAGAAATTGATCCGGCTATTAATGTGTTGGCCGTGCTCGATTCGGTTTCATCTTCGGTTAACTGGTTGAATACACATCCACATCCTGATCTTTTGTTTGCAGATATTCAATTAAGCGATGGGGTAAGTTTTGATATTTTCAGCCAGGTTAAAGTTGATAAGCCAGTTATTTTCACCACAGCATATAATGATTATGCCATCAGGGCTTTTAAAGTGAATAGCGTTGATTATTTGCTGAAGCCGATTGACAAAGAATATTTGCAGTCCGCCATTCAGAAATTTAAGAGGCTTTTTGAACTGTCGCCGAATGGCGGAATTACGGACCAGTTAAAAGAACTGATGCAAACGCTAGCCAGCCCGGCTGAAAGAAAATACAAGGAGCGTTTTTTGGCACATTATAAATCGGGTATAGTGCCTTTACCTGAAGGTAAAGTTTCATATTTTATTAAAGATAGTATCATCTATCTTGTGAATACGGATAATGAAAAACTGGTAACCGATTATAATACAATTGACGAAATAGAGGAAGTAGTAAATCCTCAAAAATTTTTCCGGGCTAACCGCCAATGCATTATTCACATGAACGAAGTTGAGACTTACAAAAAACACGATACGGGGAAAATTGAGGTTCGTTTAAAGTGCGATAAAACCTTGCATATCGATATCAGTCGCGAAAAGGCTAATGACTTTGTAAAATGGTTAGACCAGTAGGCCTGGTTTTCTATTTCCTGACTGCGTCATAAACCAACGTTCCGACTTTACGGGCCCCTTCAACCGTAAAATGGCAGTCATCGTAAAACGTACTTAGGTCATGTGGTAATTTTGAATCGATATCAATTACCCGGATGTGTCGGGCTTTGCAGACCTCATCAAGTTTTTGGTTATACAACTCCAATCCATGGCGAAGCGCTTTTGGAGAATAATAAGTATGTCCAGGCTCCATTTGAAATTTGCCGAGGCCGCCCTGCCAAAGTTTCTGCAATTCCGTTTCTGGCATACTGTCTTTCCAAATGGCGGATTCGTTTAAAAAAATGATTTGCAGTTTTTGTTTTTCGGCCTCGTCAATCATCAGGTTAATGATATATCCGTATTCGTCCAGCGCACCAGTCATATCGGGTAGTGTATCCAAAAAATGGTTTGATACCTGTCGGTGCTTTCGCCATACTTCATAAATTTTTCCACTGCTATCCTGCACCTGCCATTCAATAGGCATTATTCTGCTTTTGTGATAGGCATTTTGAGAAACATAAAAGAGAGCAGTTCTTCTCCACCACGTTTTACCCTGTCCTCTCCCTTGTTTCAGAAAGATGGTGTTTACAAAGGAGTCTTCTGTCGACGGTGTAAATTGAAAAGTATTTTGGTAGAGGGTATCCTGGCTTAATCTGCGGGTCATATCATTTAACCCACCCATCACAAATACCGTATTGATTGCTTTATATTGCGGCACACAATACTTTAAGTGAATGTAGTTTTCCCGCATGGTGCACCCGCTTTTAGCCAGGTTGCAGATATAACCGAAGGTGCTATCATGACATGCCAGTGCCGCTTTCGAAAATTGTGATGGCCATGTTTTGCTGTCATCCAGGTATAAACCTTCAGTTGTACTCGCTCCAATACATAAGTAATATTTCAAGTGAGCCTTCTCTTTGCTTGGGTTAGCCACATCAAACATATCAGGCCCATGCAACAGGTCCTGGGTATCGGTTCTTACACCGTACCGGTTGATGGTAAAGCTTGTCCGGGGGGCAACCCCTCCAATAATATTTGTATCGGGATAAAAATGATGCTGTAAACCAGGTTGCCATACCAGGTATTTTGTTTGAACCGGGAAAGCCAGTCGCAGCAATAGTTCCAGCCCCACCAACGAAAACAGGACTGATATAATTACCAGTCCTGTTTTTTGAAAAATGGATTTAAGATTCATGCTATAAATTACCTCTCAGATCCTGTTCGCGTTCAATGGCTTCAAACAGCGCCTTAAAGTTTCCTTTGCCAAAGCTCTTGGCGCCACATCGTTGTATAATTTCATAAAATACGGTTGGCCTGTCTTGCACCGGTTTGGTGAATAACTGGAGCAGGTAACCCTCATCGTCGCGGTCAACTAATATATTAAGATTTTTAATTATTTCTACGTCTTCATTTATTTTACCCACACGTTGCCATACATCATCATAATAAACATCGGGCACATTCAAAAACTCAACACCCCGCTTACGTAACTCAGTAACCGTTGAAATAATATCATCAGTCGCTAAAGCCATGTGTTGGCATCCGGCGCCATGGTAAAACTCAATATACTCTTCAATCTGCGATTTCTTTTTACCGGCCGCTGGTTCGTTGATGGGGAATTTTACATACCCGGTACCATTGCTAACAACCTTACTCATCAAGGCTGAATACTCGGTCGAAATGTCCTCGTCATCAAAAGTAAGTAGCAGCTTAAAGCCCATTACATCTTCATAGAATTTTACCCAGTCGTTCATTTTTCCCAGTTCAACATTGCCTACGCAATGATCGATATGCTTAATGCCAACCGACCGGATTTCGAAACCGGATTTCTTTGCTTTGTAACCAGGCGTAAATGCACCATGGTAATTTTTCCGCTCAACAAATTTATGAATGGTCTCTCCGTAAGTTTTGATGGCCGAAATCACCACTTCGCCATCTTCATCTTTAAGAACTGTCGGTTCCATAACACCCACAGCACCGCGTTTTGTCGTTTCCTCGTAACTTTTGCGCGCATCGTCTACCCATAATGCCAGCACCTTTACGCCGTCGCCATGCTGTAAAACATGTTTAGATATTTCACTATCGGGGTGCATGGCCGAGGTAAGCACTAATCTTATTTTGTTCTGCTGTAAAACATAACTTGCGCGGTCACGCACACCGGTTTCCGGTCCGGCATAAGCAACCATTTCATAACCCCATGCGTGCTGATAATAGTAGGCCGACTGCTTGGCATTGCCACAATATAATTCTACATGGTCGGTGCCATTGAGCGGAAGAAAATCTTCGGCTGCTTTGGGACTTGTTTTTTCTTTTGTTGCTACTTCCATAATTTCAATTTAAGTTATTTTACAATATCTATTCGTTCCACGATTTAAAATATTCAGGTAATTCTGTTGCTAGGGCATCTTCTGTAATTTGCAGAGGTTTAAATGTGTCTACCATTACGGCCAGTTCATGTGTGGCATCCTTGCCAATGCTTTTCTCCACCGTTCCGGGATGTGGACCATGTGGTATGCCAATGGGATGTAAAGTAATCATGCCACGTTCAACACTTTTCCTGCTCATAAAATCTCCATCCACATAATATAAAACCTCATCGCTGTCCACATTGCTGTGGTTGTACGGTGCAGGTATTGCCTGTGGATGATAATCGTATTTACGTGGCACAAATGAGCAGATTACAAAGTTATGCGCTTCAAATGTCTGGTGCACCGGCGGTGGTTGATGCACCCTGCCCGTTATGGGTTCAAAATCATGAATTGAAAAAATATAAGGGTAATGATTGCCATCCCAACCCACAGCATCGAAAGGATGGTAAACATAATGGTAGGGATAAAGCAATCCTTGTTTTTTAATGTAAACCAGAAAGTCTCCCTTTTCATCAATTGTTTTGAAATTATCGGGTTGCCTGATATCGCGTTCGCAGAACGGAGCATGTTCAAGTAGTTGCCCGAAGTCATTCCGGTACCTCTTGGGATAAACAACAGGCGAAAAGGATTCAACAATAAATAGCCGGTTGTTTTCCGTATCAAATTCAATCTGGTAAATCGTTCCGCGGGGCACTACAATATAGTCGCCATACGAAAACTTCAAATCCCCAAAAATGCTTTTCAGGCAACCGGTTCCCTCGTGCACAAAAATTACCTCATCAGCATCCGAATTTTTATAGAAATAATCCCTGGTTGATTGCTGAGGCGCCGCCAGCACAATATGCACATCGTTATTAACCAGCACTGCTTTTCTCGATTTCAGATAATCCTTTTCAGGCGCTATTTTAAAGCCTTTGTAACAGCGATTCTGCATGTTTTTGGCAATGGCAACCTTTGGGCTAACGTCAATAGCCGCATCAATTTTACTTACCACCGTTGGCGGATGGCAATGGTAAATGATAGAGTATACATTCGAGAACCCTTCGGTAGATACCAATTGTTCGCTATAAAGCTCACCACTGGGTTTCCGGAATTGGGTATGTCGTTTATGAGGAATTTCGCCTTTTAAACAGTAATGCGGCATAAGTTAGATTTGCAGTTAAAATTGAAAGTTAGCAGGATTTTTATGTCTCCGTGCTTTCTCGTTTCCTCTTCAAAGTTACCCAGTTTTACGCTCATTGTCAAATTGATTTTTGGCAGGCTTTTACTATTTAACAGTATGTTTAAGCCTTAAACAATGCCGGTTTTGAAATTATTAATCAGCCTTTTATGCTTTTTTTGCCTGCCTGATGTTTACGGCCAGGTTGCAACAAAAGCCAATGAGCCTATTGACCTGCAGGTTGATTACGTAGATGGCGTTTTAGTATTTAAGCCATCGGCAGCCTGCATGGCCGACAGCTGTTTTACCAATATCGGGCTTTTAAAAGAGGCCATCACGCATATCACGGTTCGCAAACCTGATAAAAAGGCCATTAACTCTTTTCTGCCGGTTAAAATAGGAAGCACCGAATTTTACCTTACCATTTATCATTATCCGTTCTCAGCCAATGCCCCTGATACTATTTTGCGGGTTGAGAACGATACCATCATGATTCACGACCTTGGCGGCGATGGTATACTTTCTGATTCAGCCCGGGAGTATTGCATTGACAAAAGGACGCAGCAAAAACTGGACTGGAAAAAAAGCTACGCCACCCTGATGCAGGCCGGCGTTTGCCCCGTAGCCTGTTTTATGCGCAACCTGCACGAGCACGGCTATAAGGGCTACCTGGTACAAATTATGAACGATGGTCATTCGGCAATTATGTATTATTGATTTTCATTTCACGCTTTTTAAATTATAAAATATAGTTGTATGAAATTTGCGTTGATTGGGTATGGTAAAATGGGCAAAACCATTGAGCAATTTATTGTTGACCAAAACCTGAACGACCAGGTAGTTTTAAAGATTACCGATGCTAACCTGAACGAGCTTACCACCGATAACCTGAAAAAGGCCGATGTGGCCATTGAGTTTACCACGCCCCAATCTGCCGTGCCGAATATTTTAAAGTGCTTCGAAGCCGGGGTACCGGTAGTAGTGGGTACCACTGCCTGGCTGCATCAGTTAGAGGAGGTTAAGGCAAAATGCGCTGAAAAAAGCGGTGCCTTATTCTTTTCACCCAACTTTAGCATTGGGGTGAATATTTTTTGGGCCGTTAATCAAAAACTGGCGCAGTTAATGCAATCGCAACCGCAGTACGAAGTAAGTATGGAGGAAATACATCATACTGAAAAGCTGGATGCTCCCAGTGGCACCGCAGTAAAAACAGCCGAGGTAATTTTAGCCGACCTTAAGCGTAAACAAAACTGGCAACTGAGCGACAATTCCTCCTCCAATTCCGGGGAGAAATTAAGCCCATCCTTGTTAATTGTTGCAAAGCGCGAACCTCATGTTCCGGGCACACATATCGTAAAATATGAAAGCGACGTTGACTTCATCGAAGTTAAACATGAGGCCAAAAGCCGCAGGGGTTTTGCCGAAGGTGCAGTGTTAGCCGCCCGCTGGTTAGTGGGCAAAAAAGGCATTTTTGATATGAAAGATTTGTTAGGAATTTAGAAACCTTGGGCCATGAGCCGGGAGCTTTGAGAAATGCATCTTACCTCATAGCACACCTTTCATAGCTTAAAGCTCCTACCACAGCTCAAAAGAAATTCTATTTTCGCTTGGTTTTAAAACCCGATAACCCGTAATCCATTATATGATTTTACTTTTCATCATCCTTTTTTACATGATAGGTATCCGTATTGGTACCTATGGTATTTTTAAGAAACTAGGCGTTGAAAGCCCCTGGAAAGCTTTTGTGCCTGTGCTTTGTTCGCTGGAGTGGCAGCGCATTATTGACCGCCCCAACTGGTGGACCTGGATGACCTTTATACCCGGTGTTAACCTTTTTTATATTGCCAGCCAGCTTACCGATATGAGCTCGGCTTTCAGAAGGACCAGTTTTTGGGAGCATTTTGCAGCCGTAATTTTTGCTCCGTTTTACTTTCCTTTTATCGGTTTTTCAGCCAACGAAAAATTTATTGGTCCGGGAGGAGTTAAACCGGGGCAACCGCCACTACCAAGGTCAACCATTAGGGAGTGGGCCGATGCTATTGTCTTTGCAGTTGTGGCCGCTACCCTTATCCGCATTTTTGTGGCTGAAGCTTATATGATACCAACCCCTTCGATGGAGAAGACGTTGCTGGTTGGCGATTTTCTCTTTGTTTCCAAATTTCATTACGGAGCCCGCATTCCTAACACCCCGCTTGCCTTGCCTTTTGTTCACCACACTATACCGGTGCTTAATTCAAAATCTTATCTGGAGTGGATTAAACTGCCTTATAAAACTTTACCCGGCTTTGAGAAGGTGAAACGCAACGATATGGTAGTTTTCAACTTTCCGGCAGGCGATACCGTGGTGCTGGAAAATCAGGGGCCATCCTATTACGACCTGGTGCGCAGCCTGGCTTACCAGGCGCATGTGGACTATAATACCGCCCGCCAGATGATGTGGGGCGATGAGAGTATGCATATTGTAGCCCGCCCGGTTGATAAGCGCGAAAATTATGTTAAGCGCTGCGTCGGTACACCCGGCGATAAACTGGAAGTAAAGAACGGCGTACTGTTTATTAACGACCAGCCGGCGTACGTGCCTGAGAATTTGTATACGCCATACACGGTTGTATTAAAAGATGGGGCGGGCCTTTCAGAACAGGTGGTAAGCGAGCTTGAAATGGATAATATAAGCAACCGGTTTCAGGGCATGCCACCAAACCATTATGTAGCGCTGATGACCAAAAGAAACGCTGAAGCTTTGCGCCAAATGGGGCTTACCAAACTCGATACGCCTTTTTATTACCAGGCCGGTATGGAGCAGGAGCCTATTGAAAACATTTTCCCCAACGACTTTAAGCACTATCACTGGAACGTGGATAATTTCGGACCTATTCGGTTGCCGAAGAAAGGAAGCACTGTTGAACTTAACGACTCAATCTATCCTCAATACGACCGGGCCATCCGAGTTTACGAAAACAACACAGTAGAAAGGAAGAACGGCAAGTTCTATATCAACGGAACCGAAGCCACCAGCTATACCTTTAAGATGGACTACTACTGGATGATGGGCGATAACCGCCACAACTCGCAAGACTCGCGCTACTGGGGTTTTGTACCTGAAGACCACATTGTAGGCAAGGCCTGGTTTATTTGGATGAGCCTGGACAATAACGCCACCAACTTCTTAAATAAAATACGCTGGGGCCGCATGTTTACTTCTATCCACGGTAACTGGGCGCCGACTGACAAAAAATATACCGAATAGTTTTATTATGCTTTACAAAAAAATGTCGCCGTACAAACGGCGACATTTTTTTTGCCCGTTTTATGCGCAAAACAGGGCTATTGGGCATAGGATTTATGTTTTCCACCTTAAAAATTGCCTTTAAAGACAATTTTTAAGGTGGAAAAATGATAAGGAATGCTAAGTAAAGCAGGTAAAAGCGGGTAAAAGCAGGTGTTTTTGGCCATATAAAATCCTAAAGTGCGGTTGCCAAAATAGTACGAGGAAATGCTTTTTTTTTAACCGCCTCAAGTGAGCTAAGAAACTTGTAATATTTATTCACCCCGCGTTATGGGGTGCCTGTATGTCAAAGAACAATGTCTGCCGAACTTAAACCAGTAAACATAGCCTAAAGATAACCAAAAAAAATAAAAAATCAACTATTGGATTGTTAAGATCCTAAAAAAATACAGAGGAGACAAACCCCGGTTTGCTGCTCTGCATTCAAATTGCCTTTTTAATGTGTCAGCATCACCAAAGGCAAAATCTTGATGGCGATAATTATTTAGCTAATACCAGTTTTTGCACGCTGCTTCCCTGTTGGGTTTTCACCTCAACTAAATAAATGCCGCTGCTTAGGGTTGATATATCCAGTTGCTGGTGGTTGATTAAGGCATCAGGCAAATACTCCTGTACCAGTACCACATTGCCAATAATATCAGTTATTTTAATCTGTTCCAAAGCCAGGTCGCTGCTTGTAACAACCAGTTGGCTGCTGGCCGGGTTAGGATAAATAGAAATCTGGTTATTGATATCTATTGGCCTAATGAGGGTTGGCAAATACCCTACCAGGGCCGAATCCATACCTGCACCGGTGGGCAGAATATTGCCCGTGCTATCTATCAATTTTACATCTGATATATAAAGCCTGTCAATATAAAACGAGTAGTTCTTGCCATTCAGGTTATCGGTGGTTATTACAAAACTTGCAACGCCAATAACCCCGTTGCCGCTTTTGGTGGTATGGTTAATACGAGTAAGGGCGCATTGCAATTGCCCGCTTAATTTTAAATCTTTGGCCAGCGAAATTTTATCGACGCTGCTACCCAGCCACGAGTTGCCAAAAGTTACGGTGGTTTTACTTGTGTCAACTACCGATTTATCGTAATTTAAAGTAAATGCCAGGCCGTACACATTTGTTGTCGGAATGGCAGGTGTGCCCAACACCAGTTGCACCAGCAACGTATCGCCATTGTAAGTTGTATCTTCCAGTACATGGGGATATAGCACCGGGTCTCCGGCACGGCCCGGGTCGAAGCCGCCGCTGCGGGTGTAAGTAAGGGTGTAGTTTTGAGTAATGGCTAAAGTATCATCGGCATTAATAACACCATTGCCATTGCAGTCAATGTATTTGTAATTAATGGAGTCCTGTAATGAATCGCTCCAGTTAGGAGCGTAATGTCCGTACCAGTTAATCGTGGTATCGGGTCTTACCGGTCCGGTTGAATCGTAAGCCAAACCTATGGGCAGCAAGTCAAAATTATTAACCACACCGTCCCAGTTAGCATCACCGGGCCATACGCATTGGCCGGCAATACAATCGGTATAAACCTGAACCTGCCCACCAACTATATTGCAGCGCGGAGATGAACCCACGCCTATGTCAATTGCTGCAGAGTCCTGCCATATACCCGCCAGCGGCGTTGTAAAACTATATACCGAATCAGCCGTATTCCATATAAGCGCTACATCATCGGGTTGTAGCACGGTTGCACTGTAAGGCGGTACTCCCCCCTGAAAGTGTACAGTAATTATTGTGTTTTGACCTGAGCCGATAGTATCGGGCGAAGCGGTGATATAACTACTAAAATCGGGTACGGTAGACAGAGGTATTTGAATTGTATCGGTTAAAGACTGCCCCAAAGCATCCATAATGGACACTATATATTGCCCCTGGCTAAAACCCGCAAATGTATCCTGCACCGGTTCTATATACGAGCCTGTAAGCCCAATAGCATATGGACCCAGAGGTGAAAAAGTAATGCTTAAAGGCACAAAAAAGCCCGTGTAATTAAGCATAGCCCTGCCCCCGCCCAAATTACCGGCACAACTATAGGCCGAATCTATTAGTATAACTGAGCCTGTGGGTAAAACACTACTGTAAATGGTATCAATGGCCTCGCCCAGAGCAGTGTAATTGGCATCGGTAACCATTAGTGAATAAATACCGGGTCCGGTAATAGTGCAGGGGTTAGTTGAATCGAGTTGATAAACACCGCTGGTGTTAGTGCCACTATAAAAATATTTAAGCGTACCGGTGGTGCCGGTAACGGTGGCAGTTAATGTAGCCGTACCTGTTGGGCTTAGCGTACCGGCGCTGGAAGAGATGCTAACCACTACTTGTGCGCTGCAGTTATTACCTGTCAGAAGGATGATTATTAAGGCAGCAAACGCTAAAGCGAGGTGCGCCATGAATGTTTCTTTTTTCATAAGTTCAGCTTTATAATGTAACTATTGAATTACCAGTTTTTCAACTCCCATCCTGCCTTCATTATTACTTAATTTAACGATGTATAATCCGGGGGCTAAAGAGGTAAGGGGTATTTGTTCTCGGTTATAGTTTACCGGTAACTTCATCACCTCCTTGCCCGTAATATCGGTAACCACTATGGTTGCGCCTGAAACTAAAATATTTGTTTCTATTGTGGCGTAACCTTTGGCCGGATTGGGATACAGGTTAAAAGTAATGGGACCATCATCAGGAGCTATCGGCTTTATATCAGTAGGGAAACCGAAGGTGCTGCTGGTGGTGTTGGTAACCACGGCCGGGTTCAAACCAAAATAAATACTCGCTGTATTTTTAATTTGGGTGCCGCGTTGCATGCCGTCTTTAGGTTTTATTTTATACTGCACATATCCCCGGCTGGCGCTGTCGCTGGTTAAGCTGTCGGGCAGGTTAATGTTTGGAAAATTAAACACCACCACGTTTCCAAATAACTGTGTCAGGTTTTTGGCGCTGTATGCTGTAAGTTGGAATGTAGATGGGTCGAGATGATTATCCAGCGTATCGTTTATCCTGATATTCTGTGCCGGTGCCGTACCCGTATTTTGAAAGCGGATGGTATACGTAAGCCACTGCGTGCTATCAATGTTCCCGGCAGGCGATACTTCTTTCTCATTCGGGTCAAGTGCATCTACTATAGTAAAGCAAAAGTAGCCGGTGTTGTTATCAGTATTGAAATCGTAAGCCGAAGTGGTTACATGCATGGTAAAGCAAACCTGTGTACCGGCGGCTGAAGCGCTGGAATCGATAGCGAACAAAGTGTTAAACGCGGTAAGATCGTTTATTGCGCCAAAATCGGGTATGTTCCAGGTTATTGTGTCACCGGTTACACTTGTGGGCGTTAGTGCCCATTGGGCAACACCGTGGTATATTATTTCTCCGGTATAAATTAATTGCACCTGCCCGCTGTTACCTGCAGCACAATGAGCGCCGTATAGTTGGGATATATCGCCGGCGGTGGTTAACAAGGTAAAGTTGGCAGCCGGCCATGGAATAATGTAGTTGGGCAAAATGCTTTGGACACCTACGTCAATACCATCGGTTCGGCATTGCAAAGCAAAATTATTGTTGTACGACATAAAGGAATCGGCAGACGTAAGTGCAGTTGTGCGGTATCCGGCGCCAGGGCAGGTAACAATAAAGGGCAAATTCGATGTATCCGGCCCGATAGTGTAATTGATATTATTATCCGCCAAAAAAGAATACACCCCGCTATAGCTGCTATAAACCTGCTGTTGAAAACCTCCCCCGTTCAACTGCACTTTTACATACTCCTGCCCCACGTCTATGGTGTCAAAAGTGCAGTTGGCATTGCTGTCATAAAAAATCTGTCCGGTGATATTCCAGTAAGGCTGACAGCCATTCTCATTAAAAATATCGCATAAAGGAACTGAGTTAAGTGGCGGGTAGCTAAAGTTAATAATTCCATAATCGGGCAAACAGGTTATGGCCGTACCGCTAAAGTAAAAAGATGCAATTTTTTTGAGCTCAGGGAGGCAGGTGAGGCTGGCGTTACCACCGCAGTTAAGTGTGTAAAGACTATCCGGTAACGGTGGGATAGAAGTTAGCAAGTTATTGCTACAATTGATATAGGTTAATGTGGCCGGCAATGATGGTAAGCTGCTTAGCTGGTTGGCTGAGCAGTCGAACCAGTAAAGCGAATCCGGTAATGCAGGCAAAGAGGTAATCCTGTTTGTACCAAACTCAAAGTCGGTTAAACTTTGCGGCAGAGGGCCTGGTATGCTACTTATGTTGTTTTGGTCGCAATCTAAAGTGGCTAAATGCGAGGGTAAAACCGGCATATTTGTTAGTTGATTACCCCAGCAAATAATTGTTTGCACATTGGGTGGTAATGCAGGCATAATGGTAATTTGGTTCAGCTCGCATAAAAAAGTTACTAATGAATCGGGAAGCGTTGGCAGTACAGTAATCGCATTTTGATCGCAGTCTAATTCCGTTATTGTTGGGGGTAATGAGGGCAATTGAGTAAGCAGGTCGTTGGCACATTTTAGCGTTTGTAGTGTGGGTGGTAAAACCGGCAGGTTGGGTATGGAATCAAAGCTACAATCAAGGTATTGCAAACCGCTTGGCAAAGTGGGTAGGTTGGTTATACTGAGGCTGTTGCTGCAATCAAGACTGGCTAAAGAATTTGGCAATACAGGCAGAAAGGATAGGGGATTGGAACTGCAATCAATGGCATTCAGTTCAACCGGTAAAGCGGGAAGAGTAGTTAGCCCGTTTTGGCTGCAGCCAAAATAACTTAGCCTGGCTGGCAAATTAGGCAGGCTCGTTATTGCATTAATGGAACATTCAAGATAATCGAGTGAATCTGGAAGAGTAGGCAGGGTGGTCAAATTATTAAACTCGCAGTCAATGCTATACATGCCGGCGGGAAAAGCTGGAATAAAATATACAGAGTCGTTAGAGCAATCGAGGCTTTGGAGATTTTTAAAATATTGCAGACCTGTTAAATCGCGTATTGGCACCGCAGAGCAGGACATAACAGTGGTATTTAATACCGCGGCACAGGTTGTGTCGAGCTGATTGCCGTTTAAACAACCGGCGTAACCATTGGCATTAAGCCAGTTTACAAAATTGGTATCGGGTAGGGTTACGTATTGTGCCCTGGAGCTATTAAAAAATAACATAAAGCATAAAGACCATGCTACCAGCTTAGTTGTGCGATTTCCGGAGGTTTTCATAAATTTCGTTTTTATATAAATTGCTAATGGTTACAGTATTTAACGATGCAAACATCAGCATATAAATTGGTCAAAAAAAGTACATTAATTGGCGCAGATACGGTAAATAAATGATGCTTCGGTCAATAAACTACAATGAAAAAAACCGGACAAAAATCCATTTTTATACGGTAAATATTTTACCTTAGATAAATGAAAGAAACCCGGCTTTTTCTATTGCTCGACACATTTACCCCTTATCAACTCAACCGGTTCAGCAAATTTTTACACTCATCTTATCATAATGAAGATAAACAACTCATTGTTCTTTACTGCAAGCTACTTCCATATTTTAAGAGGAAGGGAGGAGGGAGCGAGCCTCCTGCTAAAACTGAACTATGGAAGGCCGTTTTTATACGCCAAAAGTTCAGTAACTTAAGGTTTGCCCGCTTGTTTTCAGACCTGCTTAAAAAGGCCGAAGATTTTTTGGTAACCGATAAATTAAAACAGGGCGAGGTTGAAAAAGTGGAAAGTCTGTTACAGGAATATACTTCCAAAAAGCTCTTTAAGCATTACCCCGATGCCGCTCGTTTGGCCCGGAAGAAGCTTGAAGCTTCGCCTTACCGGGAAGGCGAATATTATCTTCAGTTATTCAGACTTGAGGCGCACCAAAACAATTTTATTGAACTACAAAACCAGCGCACCAACGAAAAAAATATTTTGCAAACGCTGGAGGCGCTTGACGCATTTTACCTTATACATAAATTAAACTACCTCGCCGCACTGCTGCATTACAAAAAGTTTTTAAGTATGGAAGGTGAAGTGAAACTGGCCGCCGAAATACTGGAACACTTAAGTAAAACCGATTACCGGCACATACCGGCTTTAAATATTATTTATCGCGTTGTTCAGTCATTGATTGAGCCGGAGAATGAAGCGCACTTTACGGAACTAAAATCCCTTTTAGCCAGCCATTATAATTTATTCCCGGCGCAGCAGGCGCGCAATTTGTATGCCTTTGCTATTAATTATTGCATACGCAGTGTAAATGGTGGCAACTTAACTTACGTACCCGAGCTGCTATCTCTTTACAAGCAAATGCTGCCTGCCGGTATCATGCTCGATAATGACGGTACTTTATCGCAGTTCGATTATAAAAATATAGTATCCGTAGCTTTGCGCCTGAACGAAACCTCCTGGGCTGAAAAGTTTATTATGACCTACAAAAACAAACTGCCCAAAGCCGACAGGCAAAACGCTTACACGTTTAACCTGGCCAAACTTTACTTTGCCAAACGTAATTTCGATAAGGTATTACCGCTACTGCAGGACGTTGTTTACAGCGATATTTTTTACCAGCTCGATTCAAAAACCACCCTTATGAAAACATACTACGAGTTGGGCGAATACCTGCCTATGATGGCCTTAAAGGAAAGTTTCAGGGTATTATTAAGGCGCAAAAAACTAATCAGCGCTCAAAACAGGATTAACTACACCAATTTTATGCGTTTTACTATCCGGCTTCACCGGGTTGATGTAAAGGATACCAAAAAGCTAACTGAGCTCGGCTCAAACATTCAAAACTCCACCAACGTGGCCGATAAGGGCTGGCTGTTGGAAAAACTGAATGAACTTGTTTAGCTTATTGCTTTCTGAAAGTTCCGATATAGTCAACCAGTTGTTGCAACTGCTCGTCTGTTAAATCGCCGTAAGCCGGCATTGGTGTCTTACCGCCTTTAATAATGGCCTTTTGCTGGTCGATGGTCAAGGTAGTAATTGAAAGATCTTTCGCACCGCTGGCCATTAATTTACCATCAGCACCGTGGCAGGTTATGCAGCTTTTTTCCTGGTAAATAAACTTTCCTGCCTCTGCCGGGCTTTTAGCACCGGTGGTATCAACTTTTCCGCCACTCATAGCTTTTACATTCATTTCAGCCAAACCATATGCCGCTAAAATTAATACCACAGCCAGAAAAGCCAGGGCTTTATTGCCTCTTTTAAAGCCAATAACAGCCAAAGGAATAGAAGCAAATACACAAACCAGCTTAATGATCATAAACATGCTGATGTTCGGAATTTGTATCAGCAGCCATATGCCCGTTACTAAAAAACCAAGGCTCACTATCATTTCAACCACGCGGGTCATTTTAGTGTACTTGGCCAGCTCTTCTTTTTTATTGGCAACAAGCAAAATAAGCTTTACCAGGTATTGTAATAAAAACAAGCTTACCAATATGCGGTGGGCCAGTACTATACTATGCATAATTTTAATTTTAGTTGTTCCAAATATAAACCTTGCGCCGAACCTGCCAAATGTTACATCGTATTTAATACCAACATCAGTATTTACAGGTATTCAATATTTACTTTCAAATCGGCAAACTTTTTTACCATGGCGCTTACCCCGCAGTATTTTTCCTGCGACAGGTTAACCGCCTTTTCCATTTTATCTTTATCGGCCGGGTTGTGCAGTTTTACAAAATAGGTAAGGCCCACGGTTTGGTAAGTTTTAGGATGCTCCTCGGTTAGTTCTCCCCACACCTTCATACTGAAATCGGAAAACTCAACACGCATTTTCTTTAACAGGTCAACAATATCAATGCCCGTGCATCCCGCCAAACTCGTTAATATCAGGGCCTTGGGCCGTACGCCCGTTGAGGTGGCCTCATCCGGGTTTCCATCAATGCGAATTGTTTTGCCGTTCTGAAAAGCATCAAACTTTTCTTCCTCAATCCATTTTAATTCTGTTTCGTGTCTCGCCATGCTTTATTGATTTAGTGCGACGTTTTATCTGTGTTAAAGTATCTCCGCTCATTAAAGTATCCCAAATCATCGCGTATTTTAAAATCCTTCTCCCTGCTAAATTTCAGGGTCACCTTTTGCCATTCGTTGGTAGCCATTATCTGCTTATCCTTTGAACCAATGGTAACAAAAAACGGCATTGAAAAGTTTTTGGTTTCGGTATTCCACTTGTAGCTAAAAACATAGTTGCCGCCTTCATCCTTTTTAAGGCTGTAGTTAAGCACAGGTATGCGGGCGTGTTTCAGGTATTGTTCAAATACAGGTGTAAGATTCATACCCGTTTTTTCATTAAAATAATTCACCACATCCTGGTAGCCTATATTGCGGAATTTAAAAGTGGTATCGCACATGCCCTTAATAATAGCCCACCACTTAGGGTCGTTGTTAACCACATGGCGCAACGTATGTAAAAACAGCATGCCTTTGTTATACATGTCCCCGTCGCCTTCCTCATTCACACCGTATTTACCTACCACTGTTTCTTTATTGCCTACCGATGGTTTTTTGGCATTGATATACAGCAAGGCTGTATCGGCACCATAAGTGCAATCCACAAAAATCGATTCGGTATAGGTGGCAAAGCTTTCGTGTATCCACATATCAGCCAGGTCGTAACAGCTTACCGAATTGCCCCACCACTCATGCGCCGTTTCATGAATAATGATATAATCAAAATCGAGCCCAATGCGCGAAAAATCGTAACCATCGTAACCGCCCAGGTATTTGTTGCCATACGAAATTGCGCTTTGGTGTTCCATGCCGAGGTAAGGGGTTTCAACCAGCGCATAACCATCATTCCAAAAGGGATATTTGCCGAGGTATTTTTCGTAGCATTTAAGCATAGGTTTAACCTGCTTAAACTGTTCCTTCGCTTTGGCCAGGTTGTTGCGCATTACGTAATAATCGAGTGCCAGCTTGCTATTGTCATCGGCCACGTATACATCACTAAAATGAACATAGTCGCCCACGTTTAAGGTTACATTATAGTTGTTGATGGGGTAACTTACCTTCCAGTAAAAAGTTGTGGTGCTGTCGGCGTTTCTCACTTCCTTTTCTTCATTGCCGTTCGATATATCTTTCAGTCCGTTGGGCACCGTGCAGATAATGCGCATGCTATCAGGTTCATCGCCTAAATAATCTTTGCAGGGCCACCACAAACTGGCGCCCATACCCTCGCACGATACGGCCATCCACAATTTGCCGTTATCATCCGTCGTCCAGGTAAAGCCGCCATCCCAGGGCGGGCGCTTGGCAATAGTGGGTTTACCGTGGTAGTAAACCTTCATGTCTCCAATTCTGCCGGTCATTATCTTTTCGCCCATATCCACAAACACCGCGTTAAACTCGCGCCTGTATTTCAGGGTCTTTCCCCACTGTATAACCGAGTCAATTTCCATGTTTGCATACAGGTCTAATTGCAGGGTACTGAAATCTTCCAGCGTTCGGTAAACAATTCGGTTGCTACCACTCAGGCTTTTGGTGGCCGTATCAATTTTGACATTTAACTCATAAAAAGTAACGTCATAGCAGGTTCTTTCGGGGCGAAGTGAGCCGCGAAGGGTATCGGCGCGGGTGTAATCTTTTTTTTGTTCTAACAGCGATTGAGCCCGGCCCAACTGTCCAAAAAACATTAAGAATGCAAGAACGCAGAACAATTTATGTTGCATATTGTAGTATTAGGGTGATTCGGAATCGAAATTCAAATATTTTAGCGACTTAATCGTGATTACTTAAAAGGTTTTACTGCATGTTACAATCAATTTTCTTTTTTGCCATTGTTTTTACAATTTATGGTGCTGTTGAATTTTACGGCTGGCAGGCGGTAAAAACCGCCATTAATCCGGCCAGTATTCCCACAGCCAAATGGATTTACTGGACCCTCACCACTTTTTTGCTGGTGATGTTTTTATCATACCGACCCTTTCTTTACAAAGTTTTACCTAAAAGCGTGTCGTCGTACTTTGCCACCTTCTTCGTTATTTTTTTACTGGCAAAAATTGTAGTGCTGCTGTTTTTATTTCCTGAAGACCTGGTGAGGTTTGCCAGATTCGCTATGTCGAAAATTTCAGGTTCAGGCCCGCCTACAGGTGGCATTTCGCGCAGCCAGTTTTTAAGCCGTTTGGCTATTGTGGCGGCTGCCGTACCTGCGGGTTCACTGGTTTACGGGGTTATTGCCAACGCCTACAATTACCGGTTTAAAAAGGTGTCTATCAAATTTCCAAACCTGCCCGAAGCGTTCAATGGTTTCCGCATTATCCAGTTATCCGATATCCACTCAGGCAGTTTTAACCGTACCCAGCCCCTGGTGGACGTAATTGAAAAAATTAATGCGCTCGATGCCGACCTGATTCTTTTTACCGGCGACCTGGTAAATAATACCAGCGACGAAATGGACGAATACATGCATATTTTCGATAAACTGAAATCAAAACACGGAGTTATATCCATTACCGGTAACCACGATTACGGCGATTATGTGCATTGGGATACCCCTGAAGATAAAGCTGCCAATTTTGAAAAATTTAAAGGCATTCATAAAAAACTGGGCTGGAACCTGCTGCTAAACCGGCACGAAATACTGGAACGCAACGGACAGCAAATTGCCATTATCGGAATCGAGAACTGGGGCATGGGCCACTTTGCCAAGTACGGTAAACTGGACGAGGCTTATAAAGGCACCGAAAACATTCCTTTTAAATTGCTCATGAGCCACGACCCGTCGCACTGGGATGCACAGGTTCGTCCGCAATATCCTGATATTGACCTAATGCTAAGTGGTCACACGCACGGCTTTCAGTTCGGCATCGAAAACAAATGGTTAAAATGGAGCCCATCCGAGTACGTTTACAAACAGTGGGCCGGTTTATACCAGGAAGGCCGCCAGTTTATTTATGTTAACCGCGGTTTTGGCTTTTTAGGCTACCCCGGCCGCGTTGGCATTTTGCCCGAAGTAACTGAGCTTACTTTATACCGCGCTTAACCACGCCTCGATTCAAAAATCTCGAAGCCCTGTATTTCGCCTTCGTTAATAGACACATAAGCTACCTCGGCGCGGTCAGGCCCGTGGTGAACCCATTGTATAAATTTTACCAGTATTTCTTCTTCACCTTCGGCTTCTATATAAACCGACCCGTCGTTTTCATTTTGAACAAAACCTTTTACCCCCAGTAAATCGGCCATTTGCTTGGTACTGGCGCGAAAAAACACTCCCTGCACCTTACCACTCACCTTAATTTTATGATGTCGTTTCATATAAATGCAAAATACGGTTGCACGCAAAGTGCGCAAAGAAAATAAAATGCAAAGAACCGCAAAGCTTATAATCACTTTGCGGTTCTTTGCGTTTTCCTCAGCGTTCTTTGCGCGAACCGCCTTTTATTTAATTGGCAAACTGTTTCAGTTTGGCGGCCAGGTCGTTTTCGTCCATCAGACCCATATTTCTCCAAACTTCTTTGCCCTGTTTGTAAAGAATAAACAGCGGAATGCCGGTAATATTCATGGTAGAAGCCACTTTGGGGTTTTTGTCTACATCCACTTCAAACAACTCCACTTTGGCACTGTTCTTTTTAACTTGCCGGGTTACAATGGGTTTCATTTGCCGGCACGGGCCGCACCATACGGCATTAAAATCTACTAACACCAGTTTGTCGGGGTTTTTAATGTGGTTCAGGTAATCTTCAAAACTTAAACCGGCTGCAGGGGCCTCGCCGTTGCTGTTGGTTACCGGTTTCTTGGCACCAATCCAACCATTGATCCCGGTTTCAAGATTGCCGACACTGGCAAAGCCGTCTTTGGCGGCAATTTCGGCGGCCCTTTTACTACGGCTTCCGGCCAGGCAATACACATACACCGGTTTGCTTTTATCCAGGCTGCTTATCTGCTTCTCAAAATTATCGGCATCAACATTCATGTTAACAGCGCCGGCAATGTGCCGGTTTCTATATTCTTCCGGAGTGCGCACATCCACTAACTGCGCGCCGGGATTGTTAATAGCCTTTTCAAATTCATCCGGATTCAGATTTTTTACCGATGAGGCCTGGCTGTTACACGAGCTCATTAAAAGCAAAATAAAAAAAGAAGCTACCGCTGGTTTAAAGTTCATACCGCTTGTTTGTTATTTGGTTTCAGCAACCATATCAGTTTTTGGAATATTCGTTTTTGAAATAGCTCCGTAGCCGCCTGCTACTTCTACCAGGTTTTCAAATCCACGGGCTTTAAGGATAGAGGCCGTAATCATCGACCGGTACCCCCCTGCACAGTGAACATAATAAGTGGTCTCTTTGTTTAAATCGCCGGTCCAGTCGTTAATAAAATCCAATGGTTTATTCTCTGCGTTGGTAACATGGCCCGAGGCATATTCCGCGGGTCTTCTCACATCTAAAATATGAAGCGCATGGTCGTTATAACGCTCTGCAAATTCAGCAGGACTTATTGAATTTACCCTGTCAACCGGCTTACCCGCGTTTTGCCAGGCAGTAAATCCACCATCCAAATAACCCAGGGTGTTGTCGTAACCTACCCGTGCCAGGCGCATAATGGTTTCTTCTTCTTTACCCTCGTTGCAAACTACCACAATAGCCTGTTTTAAATCGGTAATTAAGGCTCCAATCCAGGGTGCAAATTGTCCGTTTAAACCCACGTTAATACTGCCGGGAATAAAACCTGCGGCAAAAACCTGCGGGTCGCGGGTATCGAGCACCAGGGCTTCAGTATCTTCCACAATCACTTCAAATTCTGCCGCGCTTAATTTTTTTAAACCCTGTGCATATACTTTATCCAGACTGGCGGCACCGTCCTTATTCATCTCTGCATTTTTAGAGAAGTATTGTGGGGGAGGCAACAAGCCGTCGGTAATTTCTTGTATAAATTTTTCGCGGGTAACGGGTTGCAAAGCGTAATTAACCTGCTTTTGATGGCCCAGCTTATCGGTAGTTTCTTTGCTCATGTTTTTACCGCATGCCGAACCGGCACCATGACCGGGATAAACAATCAGATCATCGGGCAAAGGCAGTATTTTGCTGTGAAGACTATCGTACAACATGCCCGCTAAATCTTCTTTCGTAACATCCGATTTTATAGCCAAGTCAGGGCGTCCCACATCGCCAATAAATAAAGTATCGCCGGTAAAAATGCAGTGCTGCTTGCCGTTTTCATCCGACAGCAAATAAGTAGTTGACTCAGGCGTATGGCCGGGTGTGTGCAATACTTTAATGGTGACATCACCTACCTTAAACTCTTCCCCATCGGTAGCCGAATAGCATTTAAATCTGCAATTGGCATTAGGCCCGTAAACAATGATTGCCCCGGTTTTTTCAGCCAGTTCTACATGCCCCGAAACGAAATCGGCATGGAAATGTGTTTCAAAAATGTATTTAATGTGCGCGTTATCTTTTTCCGCTTTCCTGATGTATGGATTTGTTTCGCGCAGCGGGTCAATAATTGCGGCCTCGCCGTTACTTTCAATGTAATAAGCCGCCATAGCCAGGCAGCCGGTATATATTTGCTCAACCTTCATAAGCTTGTAACAATTTTACGCACGTAAAGTTAGAAATAAATGCAACAGAAATGCAAGAGAGAAATTGACCACTAAGGTACTGAGGGCACTAAGTTGCACTAAGGAGTTTAAAATGAAAAAACTAATACATTATTTAACCACAAAGCCGCGAAGAATTACGTGAATGAAAACTGAACTGGGGAGGTCCCCATTGCTGTTTTTATTCCTGGTATTTAAAATGGGCGGACTTTTTAATCTTAGCGAATCTAAGCGCTCTTAGTGTCCTTAGTGGTAAACTGTTTCTGCTTCCGGTCGTTATTTGTCTTTCCAGTTTTGCCACTTCAGCTTCTCCTTATCATGCACCTCAGTTGATGCATAATACACCGCGCAGCGGAAAACATATAGCAGGGTGCGGTCCTGTACGGTGCCGCACTGCCGGTTACTTTTATTGTAGAGTTTTTCGGCGTCTTTATTTTTAAGGTCGTTAGTAGAGGTAATGCCCATTTGTATCAAATCATCGGCTACGGCACGTTCTACGCCGGGTATTTGGGTAAGCCGTTTAATGGCTTCTTTATATGCTTCCGCTGTCATTTTATCGACGAATGGGGTTGTTGTATTGGTAGCTTACTGGCTGCAAACATAACTTTTTAAGGGTAAGGGCCCGAAATAAAAAGCAGTCCTCACCCAACCCTCTGACACAGAGAGGGCTTCAAGTCCTTCTCCTTCGAAGAAGGATTTAGGATGAGGAGGCTGTTGGCGATGCTGTAATACCATCTGTTGTTAAATTTCAGTTCCTTACAAAGCTTTCATTTAATTTTATATTTAACCTGTTTAAAGCATGAAATGTCTTTTCATTTTTTTCTGCCTGTTAGCTGCATTGCAATCAAAAGCTGCCAACGATACCCTTACCCGGGCGCAGGTTTATAATTTTAATGTGGGGGATACTTTTGATTATAGGATTTTGACAATTTATCAATCGACTCCTGATGGTGGGGGTATGAACTTTTATGACGAATATTTTAAGCGTGTTATAGTTAATGAAGTGCAATATTTCCCATTGGATAGTTCGATTGTTATTACAGAATTATTATATCAGGTTTTGTCGAATAATGAATTTTTGTCTCAGGGGAGCCTAATTTTTGGTTTTGACAGTTCACACAATTATGCTTTTGCGGATGCTTATAACGTGGGTAATTGCAATGGTTTATGCTCAATAGCCTTTGATACTGGTTACAACCAAAGAGTTACCAATGAGGCGGTTTTTTGTGGTGGTTTGGGTTGCTGGGCTCAGGATGTAACTTTCGCCAGCGGCTTGGGATTAACTAATACATACATATATTGGAGCGATGGTGGCCAGACCTCAGAGGAATGGGATACTACATTAATTTATTATTCTAAAAGCGGAGAAACCTGGGGCACCCCGGCAACAATTGTTGCTGGTATTCCTAATATCAATCAACAAAATTCCATCATCAACTTATTCCCCACCTTCAACAGCGGCCAGTTTACTTTAGAAGCAGACGCTGATAATTCGTCCGGTTACCAATTAAATATTTATGATTTGGCAGGCAGGGAAATCAAGAAAGTACCAATCAATAACGGCACCAACAATATTGAGTTGAATACCAGCGCCGGTATGTATCTATGGAGCGTAATGAGGGAAGGCCAGTTGTTAAAATCAGGTAAACTGATTATTCAATAATCCTATCCCCAAACAAAAACCAATTCCTGTTTAATATCAGGATGAAGAGAATGTGCCACGGGGCAGGTTTTGGCGGTTTGCTCTAAAATGGCTTTGTCCTTATCGCTAAAGTTATTGGGTGGAAATTTAAGTGTAGCGTGTATTTCCGAAACCCTTCGCGGCCCGGCGGCCATTACTTTCGTAACTTCAATTTCGGTGCCTTTTAAATCGAGGTTCATGGCGCGGGCTTTTATGCCCATTACGGTCATCATGCAACTACCCAGTGCGGCGGCTACCATGTCAGTAGGCGAGAAGGCCTGCGCCAACCCCTGGTTATCTAAAGGCGCATCGGTAATAATTTGGGTGCCCGAGTAAACATGTGTTAAACGGCAGCGCAAATCTCCCTCATAAACTACTTTTGCCATCATATAAAAATCAATTTTGTTGGCTGCAAACTTAAAACAAAACATTTTCGTTTAAGTTTGTATTATTATAGAACGATGCTGCGCCGGATAACTATACTTTTTTGTGTTTTATATATCACTGCCAATGCCTTTGGTCAGTTTGGCCCCATAGGTAAAAAGCCTACCGACCTGCAGGATTACCAATACCACCATGAGGCTTCAGGAGGCCTGCGTTTGCAAAGCAACGGCGTTACCCTGTTTGCCGAATATGGCTGGATAAAGGATTTAAAAACCACCCGCCTGTTACAGTTAGAATACACTTATGATATTGATTATCGGATGAAGAAAGACAAGGCCCAGGTGCAGGACGGGGCCGATTACTTTTACGGCTTACAGAATCATTTTCATGTTATCAGGATTAGTTATGGCATTAGACGCACACTGGCCGATAAAGCCGACCACAACGGAGTACGTTTGTGCTTTGTGGGTTTTGGAGGAGTGGCGCTCGGTTTGTTGAAACCCTACTATCTCAACATTCTGCAAAACGACAGCACTTTAAACGCGGTGCCTACAAGATATACATCTGCTACCGCCAGCCAGTTTTTAAACCAAAATTACATTTTGGGCGCGGCTCCGCTTCACTATGGATTGAATGAAATTCAACCCGTGCCTGGCCTTACCGGAAAAGTGGCCCTCGATTTTGACTGGGGCATAAAAGACGAGTTTGTAAAGGCCCTTGAAGCCGGCGCCACGCTCGATTTATACTACAAACGTTTGCCTATTTATGCCAATGCCTATAACCGCTTTTACCAGTTCGGCGTTTATGTGTCTTTCCAGTTTGGAAAGCGTTGGTAGAGGTATCTTAGACTAACCCATGTCATAAATCACCATCTTATTCCGGTTCATTCGCATTTCCATACTTTTTATTTTGTCATTTAAAAGTGAATGCGGACTTTTACCTTCCACAAATCAGTAAGCATGTCTGTCCACAAGGAAATAAAGAGAATTACCACCCGCACCCTGCAGGATTTTAAACAGGAAGGAATTAAAATATCGATGCTAACCGCCTACGATTTTTCGATGGCTAAAATTATCGATAGCGCGG